>Ga0210040_10004274_pt1 | contig 18786 bp, 17 predicted proteins | sample CryGeyCG12114_NA_FD_185462 | JGI IMG/M metagenome (GOLD analysis project Ga0210040, IMG submission 185462) | Groundwater microbial communities from aquifer - Crystal Geyser CG19_WC_8/21/14_NA (SPAdes) (version 2) | ecosystem: Environmental > Aquatic > Deep subsurface > Groundwater | place: USA...
CTCTCCTTTCTCAATGCAACACACGCAAACAAATGGAATCAATGCTCACTCTTATTATTATACACACCATTGTACTAAATGTAACAATAGAAAGGTAGCCACAAAGTCTAATACAAGCTACAATAAGTTCTGTGTAGGGATTCCATTCCATCCTTTTTTTTTTTTTGAGATGAAAAGAAAGCTCAAATATGAATGCAACAAGGTAACGATATATTTTTCTTCACTTACTTGGATGGAAGAAATATTGGGATGAATATTGAGGCCACTGCTCCCATTGGCAGCATTTTTCCCATCCTTGGGGAAATATTTCGAGATTTTGGCATCGGGATCCACAAATACCCAATCTGAACCTGTGTTTCCCATTCAGTATACAAAATTCCTGTTAAATTCAGTCTACAGTGTAAAAAAATTCCATATTTCTTCAAAATCTTACCTATTCTGACCGCTAGTCCAAAAATTTGGGGATGGACAACCCCCCTGGCAACTAACTCCCCTTCCACACGATTCCATACTGCATTGCATGTCGTCTTCCCCTGTTGTACACAACATTTCTTCTTACCAATAAAGTAGAAAATTCATAACAATACGTAGTAAAAAAACGTCCATTCAACAAAACAATCACAAATCAACATTTGCGAATAAATTATTTGCCGGAGTAAACTCAAACTCCCCACTCACTCGCTCATAAAAATGCAAAAAAAAATCCTGAATGAAACCAATTTGCATTAACTTCACACTCATCTTTGTTCCAATCTGTTGGTAACATTGTACAGCCCATATTTCATCCACAGGTTTCATAAATGTCCTAAACAATCCTTTTCCCCAATCCATTACAACAAATCTCATTATCATCGTGTACAAATAAAACGTTCCGCCATGTCACTAACTAACTAACTATCCTCTATATATTGTCCAACCCATTCATACTAAAAGAATTTATTCATCCCCGTTGTTCGGAGCTCAGCATTTAAAAAAATCTATCCATTCATTCCAAATTTCATAGCACATTAACATTTTATTTGCTCGTGCACATATTTGGTGATAAAATGACAATCATACATAATATAATGTTATTAATCTTGGCTTGTGGAATGCCACCTTGTTTTCGCCAATCTATGTACATTTTATTCTTCCTTTCGGTCATATAATGCATAATGCATTCTTCACTTTTTAAAAGCAACCATAAATATCATACGCATATGTTTCATTCATCTCCAGTCCCTATACAATCTTCATCCTTTCTTTTTTACTGCACAATCCCTATCATTATAATATGATAACAAAGTTCCTGATAGACGAACAAATTCCATTTCATTCCTGGTTCGTGCCCTTCCCTGCCGATAAGCTTTACATACTTTTGGGAAACTAACTAACACTTTACATTCTACAACACATCAAAAAATTCTCATTTCATTCCAACCCTGTTCTTACCTCTACAGAGACGAAGAAAGTTTCCCCAGTAAGGAGCTCTACTGAAATACGCCTTTGGTTGACACCAGTTCCACCATGCAACCCATCCGCATTAACAACTGTCCCGCTTCGCATAATGATCCTGTCACCCCATCATTCAATCCTGCCAAAAAAACACAAAAAATATAATTTTTGATTCCAAAACATCATCAAATCGTTATCTTAAGAATACAGCCTGCAAATAATTCATAATTCAGTCTCAGCCTCCAGTCTGTAAGAAAACTCAGCATTTTGCGTATGCATCAAATGAACATTCCAAAAAAACTCACATTTTTCACTCAAAAATGTGGCTGACATTCCCACACACTACCAAAGAGACCAAAACTAACCAAAAGTAACCAAGATTTTTCCCATGCGCATGAAAAACGGATTCGACATGGCCAGTGCTGGTGGTCCTTTCCATATTTCACAAACTGAGTTGTTGTTGACAAGACAAAAGTGATAAATTATAAGAGTCAACGAGATTGGAAATTAGGCAAATAAATGTGTGTCGTTCCGTGCAATAAATTCGTGACAGTGAATTTATGTGCTAGCTCGACATAGTACCAGCATTATGTGTGTACTTGCCCAGTCAGTCAAATCAACCAAAACCAACTAACTAACTAACTCACTATATAAACTACACAAAGGGATCACATTACAGATTAGCAAATTTTAAATAATTTGCATTCACCATACATCACACATCATAACAAGTTAGTATAATAATGCTCGCACATCAGATGAATGCAAAATCAGAATGGCTAAATCCGCATTCAGTATTCGTGCGTAGAAAACCATCTAACGCACCCTATTTTAAGCTACTATATACCCTCTAAACTAAATAGCTAACCTCTTAATGTGTCACTAATTGGCTATCCTAGGAAAAAGCATGATCCATTTAAATTCCTATGCAACCATACTACTTAAATCATTATTACGTGATATTATTAACCAATCCCAAATATTGTTTTCCCTCGTCATGATCCCGGATCTTATGCAGATACAGATTATAGTATTTTTCGTAATTGATTGATTAAACGTGAAAAACAACAAGCGATTAGTTCTACACAAAATACTTGTATTCTATAATCTCCCTAAAAACTAACTTACTAATAAGTTTGCCCACATTTTTTCACCATCATCAGTGCCCACACACATGGTAATTAGTGTACTCAACTGTTAAATACTTGTTATAAAAATTACAGCTTTTTAAACTCAACCCTTCCCCCACTTGAATGCATAAATAGCTAATTAATTTTCCAATCACAATGATACGATTATAAATCTTCACAGCTTCTTCAATTTCCACCAAAAAGGGAGGGGAAAAAACCTACCTCGTGTGTGGTGAGTGAAGTGAGTTAATTTTTTTTTCTTATCTTAATTACTTGTACAGTATATTTATTAATTTGCTGCATTGTAGAAGTAATCATTATCATCTTCTGTGAGTCGGTAGTCGGTGGATAGCCATAACCAATGATATACTTTTTAGTCTCATTCGAACCAACTCAACTAACGTGTTTTTGTACAAATGAATGGGTGAAAAGGACAGACTATATGTGGACTGTTCAGCGTCAGCAATGCTATACGTAATCACAATGGAAAAATCCCATTTTTTATTCATCCCAATCTCATGCGTGCGTATGAGATATGCGGCCTCAAAGGAATTTTTACCAGTAGGTAAATGCATAGCGTCTGCAAGCCTCCATTCCATTGGAATGTTGGCATGTGGCACAAAAAATCCTATGGGAGGGGAGTTCACATATAATCCCATAACAAACAACGTATATGTGCACATTTATTATCATTCACTTCAACTGCCAGTTTGCCCATACTCCCAATCCATACAGAGTAAAGAGCAAGATCACAAAAACTCAATTATTGATTTCTTGGCTTTGTTTGATTAGCAATTTAATATCCTCCACTGGAATTCGATTCCGTCATAATAGCCAAACAGTACAAAAAATCTAAACTATGCAATATGTAACTAACTAACTAACATAAGCATATATTATTTGCAATGTAAAATATATTTGCAATATTTCAATCTACAACACAGCAGAAACCTCACAGATTTGCTCTTTGCGTATGCATGCATTCCATTGCATTCATTTCATTCTTCGGAATGTGATTACCTGCCAGCTTCACATTCCATCATACACAGTACTGTACGCTGTATGATACAAACTGCAACCTATTATCATATTTCTCATCATCAAACACATTTTGTGAGTTTATAACAATAAGCTCTATCTCGAGCTAAAACGTGATAGACTTTTTTGACCCCTCCGTTTTACCACGTTTTCAATATTTTTTTTAGTATGGATTGTAGAATTCCCATTCTATGGAGTTAACTATATAATAAACTTATGAATATTGGATTCGAAATATTTGTTTCTTCTTCTACACAAATAATCCTAGTTACATGATTTCATATGTTCAATATTTCGCTCACCATACAAGAATTCCATGTAAAGATATTCCCTCATGAGGAATAACTTTTCTCCCCACAGAGCGTAGCCGAGCAAACAAAAACTTCATAATGAACACAACATGTTGCAATCATATTTATTCTTCCCATCATTACACAGCCAAAAACAATAGGTGCACAAAACTTGTATATATTCTTCCCTTCCTTATGTCACTTTCACAAGTTAACTCATCCAAAGCACACACGCACACACTTACACAAGTATAGATTTCTAACTAACTAACTATCTGTATTGCTCTATACAGCTGTAGAACAATCATTCATAAACTAAAATCCGCAGCTCGGTGACACAAAATTGCAACAAATGCGAGAACTATTGCTTTCCCTTTGAATCCCCTGTGCCCACCACCCAAAACACAATCACTTGTCACTGGCTTATTAATTACACTTGAAAATCACTCCAGGGCTGGCACACGTCACAAACTTTCGCAAGCAATACCAACAGAATCACAATCATCCAATCAGAAGAATCTATAATAACAAAAAACACACCATGAGAATCCATAATCAGCATTCTATAACTAACTATCCACAAGCATTCATTTTTCAGCCACAGGTTCCCAAACTTTCTAATACAATGCCAAAAAACCCTAATCATCTACTACACTGCAAAAAATGATCCATACAATCTTTGCATTCCTTCTTCTCCCATGCCTCATTAGCTTGATTGGAATGTGATATTGATGTGGAATTCACAAGGACTGTTATTTATGCGAAAAAAATTCTACCACTTTTCAAACGGCTTAGAATGACACTCATGAAAAATGACCCTCTACAGTACTACTAGCTTGCTAACTAACTATGTGGTAATTTTTTTCACTCCACAATAATAATGTAATTAATTACACTATCATTAATTCACCTTCATTCATTGTTGGACGAGCCAAAAGCTACAGACTACAGCATTATTATTCCCATTATTGATCATCCCATAGGTGAGACAGGTTTGTGTGGATGCTGTGCAAAAAGAATTCTTGGTGGTTCAAACAGATTCTTCCACAACAATGCATGTCCAACTTGTGCCATTCACATATTTATATGGGTAATTAGTAGTCTTATAGTTAGTTAGTTAGCTAGTTAGTTACTGAGTCGATATGTATTCCTACTAGTTAGTTAGTTGGTTGAGTGACCAAAATAAATAATAAATCGCCTCGTTCACTCACATGCAATTTGCTTTCTTGTCATTATTATTTGTGCACAAGAACCACTTGTTTCTTACGGCATGTCAAGTCTACCTACCTAACTAACTAATTGAAGGCAACTGTACTAGCACGCATATCTTACTATTAGAAATGGAATGACCGATTGTTTCGGTCACATTGCAATGACAGTTGATTAGTAAGCTATGTAATGACTTTAGTGTGCAAATTTCACAGTGTGGTATTTAAAGCAGAGAACTGGACTTATTTTGCAAGTAGTGCTAATTTTTTTTGGATTCTTGTGGATATATTTTCAATATAGTCAGAAAACAAGAATCGATTGTAGCCAAAGAGATACCGACATTACACAAAATCCTAACTAACTAACTATCTAGCTTGTAAGTAACCAACGAAAAGTATCTTGCGAAACAACTGACTAACTAACTATACTAAACCAAAGGCGTTAATCAACAATCATTAGTAACCTACTGACTAACTAACTAACTAACTAACTAGCAAATGGTCAACCTTGTGCAATAATTATATTAGCTCAGGAATGTGACTCCCCATTATCACCAACAGAACATTTCAAAATCAAAGTTGTATATTCACCTTAAGTATTTTAGAATCCCAATCCAATCAGTACACAAACAAATCCCACGCACAAACTCCCGGGTATCCAAAAAATGCTCCGGCGATCCACAATCCAACTATTTTATGTTACAGGAACAAAGACACCCAGCACACACTGTACAGCACAAGAATGCGTGTGCTCTTTACTGAATAAGTGGACAAACTGAGGATAAAATGCAACTGGCCAAATGTACACTTTTTGGAGGATGGGATGCTCCACAAAACGTTCAAAGGTACCAAAATTCTCAACACTTATACTATAACTACTCACTATTAAAGGAGGAAAGGAACGCTAAGGAATGCGAGTAGTATCTTTTCCTACCATTCGCTTCTTAACTCTAACTAACGAAATAATACACACACAAACTAACTAACAGAGGGATGCAGTCTACACTCTAGCTTATGTGCAGTTAGTAAGGAGGCTAGCTAGCAAACTAACTAACTATGAAGAAGGAATCAGGATGAGAAAAAAATATCAAACACACTACGCACATCATATGCATTTAACTGGTGTATCGTACAGGCTGCATCTTAGGTATGCCTGCAGTACGTATCTAACTGCACTAGCTAAGGTACCACAATATGTATTATGAGCAGTGTTATTATTGTGATTATGTGTGCTGTCTATTGTGAATGTATAGACTACAGCTATAGTTACTTGCTATAGGAAGAAAATTCTGTTGTCAGGCACTAGCTAGTTAGCTCTAGGCAATGTTGAAATTAACCGCATTTCGTTTGACACTTTGGAATACAATTTTCGAGCCAAAATGATAGTGAACAACAAAGTAGTGCGGATTGGAACGCTAGAATTTAATATATTGGATTTGCAGAATGAAATTTGAACCAACTATAGTTTTCATTGAAAAAAAATGTTTGGTTTCATTTTAGTTTGTAAGGTGAATGCAAAGTATTTTTACGGGGGATAAAAAAACATGAGATTCAGTTGTTTGGAATGCAGCTGCAGTTAGTTAGTTAGTTAGTTGGCAGTAGTAGTTTTATGAACAGGCTCTTGTGTATATACAAAAGTACACCACCATAGTTATTAGTTAGTTATACCTTATGGATGAACGGATAGGGTTGGTTTTCTTATTGCTGAACGCGAACAGTGCAAGTAAGTTAGTTGGTTAGTTAGTATGTGTTAGTTATACGAGAGTGGTTTTCGTTCCTTCAAGCCCACGCAATGATCAAGAAGAGGACCAAAAGTGGTGTGCTCAGGAATGCATTTGCCCCATGGCGTTCTCCACTAGCTTCAAATGGAAGAAAAAAATTCCCTCGCAGCCATAATACTCCTCGTAATGGTTTAGGGGTGCATGAAATGAAGCAAGTCAGTCAGTTAGTTAGTTACAAATGTGAATCCACTACATAGTAGCAGTAGTTAGTACTTTGCCTGCCTGCAGAGAATACACATGATGATGATGGTGATAGAAAAATCTCACCCTGAGAGAGTCCCTTTACTTATTCCTGTAATATGTTTGTCTGTACGTAGGTAAGTTATAGGTAGGGACCAAGGCAGTTAGAAAAATATGCTCTTTTCAAGAAATCTTTCTCATTACTCACATACTACAACATGCTTGCTTCAAGATAGAAGGGAGAAAAAATTCAATGATGATGAGTTGGAGTTCCGTTTTTTTCCCTCATGGATAGGAACGCGCACCTGCCTTCATTCCTTAAGGAGTCCAACAAACCAAACCACATGAATTTAAAAAAAGACTTGGCCAGATGGATACCTAACATTTTCTAGGCCCTATATACAAGAATAACAATGAGATTTGTTTGTATTTTAACTTTAGGCTTGTCCTTTTATGCCCCATTCATTCCGGTGAGGAGCACAGCACATTTTGAGATGATTCGGTGGACTGCCTGCCTGCCTAGCTAACTAACTAACTAACTACATACTATGTCATAGTAAATGCCATGTTCTTCTCCATAAAATGGGGTGGCATGGAGCCTGAAGGGTTTACAACATTAAACGCACTGGTACTTATAGTTAGTTAGCTAGACTGGGGTGAGCTCACATTCCGTGTCATTTGCTATGGGAGCCATGGACGGTGATTAGGGAGAAAAAGTTTCGAAAAAATGATGATGACCCTGTCCTTGACCAAAGTTTGCGTATGGTTTCTTGGAAACCATTTTAACCTCTGGGTTCAACCTACACGATATTTGTGGTGGAACTAATTTTCTTTTGAATCAAGAATCAACAGGTAGCTCAAGTCATTAGTTAGATGGTTAGTTAGTTATCGCTGATACACATGGGACTACTTACTTACTAACTGACTGACTATACCTGCATACCAATGGTAGGTAATCACTGTGGCCTCTGAAATAATAGTAGGGAGCTTCTTGAATCTAGTAAGCAATAATGATTATGAGAACTACAAACAAGAGTTACTGCAAGTGCACGGATTTTGCTTAAATCACGTTCTTTGGTGGTTTCAAATTCCTTTGGTTCATTTAGAAATGAAATTTGCCAACAGCTAACAAGTTGCAGGCTACATACTACATTCATTAATGAACGAAAAATGTCATTCCAAATAATCCTGCAACGCAGACTCACACGTCACACTGGGCTCTTGGATTGACCAAGTATTATGCCTATAACTTGGGTTGCTCAATTGTTGGACACTTTTTTTTTTAGAAAAGGGTTGGGTCTGTAATTATGATGAATACGGCGAACGGAATGCGAATTCCATTCGAGTTTTCTCTCATTGGCTTACACATATGTGGTGTGGTGCGATGAGAAAAGGAATGTTATTATGCCATACATGCACAAAGGATACAACAGGTATGCTGCAATCATAACAAAAGGTATAATGCTAAAGTATGCCTGTGTGCATTCCATGTGGGTAACCTGTTGCAAAAAGGTAATGATGATGAAGAGTGCCAAGTGGAGTCAAAAATTTGAGCACACTGGCTACAAGGTAGTCAGATAGTGTATGCAAGCAATGCATGCATGTAAGATGCGCCCATAATAATAATAATGTGACATGAAAAATGTAAAGAATCCTGTCTACTTACTTTAGACTCTTATAGCTATGCCCAGTGAACGCAGACCATATATGCAGAACCAACTTCATTCCATTATTGTTATTATGGCTCACTAGATTATCAAAGAACAGATCATTTGCTTTCTTTATAATTATAATTGTGTGTATAGCTCGTTAAAAGCTCCTTTTGTACAGTAAAATCTGTATTATGTGTTCCATGGTATACGAAAAGCTACTTTTTATCCCACTGTGTAATAAAATGCAAACTAAATGAATTGGAAATCAGCTATGAATGGAGGTACACAAATCTGAAACTTTATGAATCACTTTCAATCCTAAAAACTTTATTTTTATTAGCTTCTGGTGAATATTTTTCGTGTCAAACAATTTTTAGTCTTTTTTGCTCATTTACAAAAAAAAAAAAAATGAGCATAAAAAAGTGAAACTATTTCAGATCTAGATCCACAAACGTTTTATTCTTACTACAAGAGTTTTACCAGTTCAGGAATTCTTTCAGTCTGTAAATGTTAAAGTCAAACTTGAATTTGATATTTAAACTTAAGTATGCATGCATACTAATACTAAATAAAAGTCAAAAGATAAGGGTTTCTAAAAATATTTTTTCTGTCCAGCAAAGGGACACACCCGGTCTCAGAATAAAAATCCACTTTATTTATAGACTTGAAAAAAGTTGGTCCCTCCAGTGCATTTGTGTACTGTTTTACAAACTATTGCATGGAGGCCTAATCTATATGCTTTGTCCCTTGGCAATTTGAAATAAATTCTTCACATGATTAAGAAAGCCTGAAGGAAGCAGATGGCCAGATCCCTTAAACAAAACAAACAAATTCAAAGGTAGCTCAAGATTAGTAAGGCTAGAATGGAATGTCCTTGCAGCATGGTTCTTAAGGTCGAATGAAAACTTGTGAATATAAGTTTGTTAGCAATACATTATGTATATTTCCATTGCTAACTAAAAGCACAGCGCGATGTAAGCCAACATAGAGAATATAAGACTGTCTGGTGCACTATTATTCATCATAACATCGTCATATCCCTTATTATTAGTTTTCTTCACATGTTATTATGTATACCCTGAGTTTTGGAAGACCTTTTTTTGCTCTCATTTTTTCTGGAACGCAAAGTATCTAACTAATGGCGAGCATTGAGCAACGAAGGTCCCATATTATATGCACATTAGCAAGAAAATTACAACTATAACATCAACTAAAACTGTGCAGGCTCAAATGTGTTCAGAATAAGCAATAGACTGTTATTTTGAACGAATAACTCTGTGCATACATGCATGGAAATGATTTTAAAATACCGTAAATAAACTCCGACCTTCAGCAAACAAATAACAAACGATCTACAGAAAGTTTTACACTGTACACACACCTTGCGTAGTAAATACAAAAGGGTCAGTGGAGGACCGCAGCATGTTCAGATGTGTTTTAAGGGCTCTAGATTCCATGTTATTTGGGCTTTTCGTATAAGGGTCTACCCACTAGCCACCTGTCATCATTTTCCCATCATCATCTTTTCAGGCCCATTACTGGTGGTTGAAAAATAGCTAACCATCATTTGGTCCATGGCATGAAACCGATGTAGAAGACTTTTGTCTGAATTCAATTAGGATTTCAATCCCATAGCAGCTTGAAGGAATGAATGAGGGCATGAAAGACAAGTGCACACATTTGTGGCGTCTCTACTACAGTACAGTTTCCAACCTTTTTTAAAAGTTTGTAACGTCACGTCAATCAAACGGCTAACGTTTTCACGATGTTGGCGGGTCTGTTTTGTTAATTATCATCAACATAATATAATATGGACGGTGAACGAAGAGCAAAAGAGTTGGAAATGATGGAAATCGGACTTCGGTTTCGACTATACAGCGGCACTGACTGAGCCATCTGTAGAGTGATTTGTGGAACTATCAAAAAGAGAGAGTAATGCACTTTTTGATCCAAATAAAGTAATATTTTATTTTAATTATCTCGGTTGAAAATTATGAAAACTATAGCGTAAATTACAAGAGTGGACTAATGATATTGTAATTTATCTGATGTAGCCCTAGAACCTGATTTTCACAATAAATTGACGCTCATATTTCCGGCAGTAAGAGTCTTTGTTGAATATAAATAGTTAGTAATTGATGTTATATTCTAGTTTGGTATACCAAAAAAGCACAAAAATATAATAAATGCTGAGCCACTGCAGTAAACATAACCTGAATTACACACTGAGAAAAATAGTAACATTATGATTACACTTGTAAAACTAATACTTCGAAATATTCACACACACACATTATTCAGAAATATTTTCTTTGTGATAATTTGTTGCCAGAAAACTAAATAAATTACAACAGTCACACCTATTTATCCAAATTTTTTGAAATACTTTCATATTAAGGATAATAAAAAGTTTTAAAAAATGAGGTCCGCATTCGCACACTAGTGTGAATTTTCCTTTTGTTACTTCATCGTTACCAATTAGTCTGCAACGACTATTCATCAGTTCTTGGGAATTGAATATTTGTTTGGACATGAAAAGTTGATTGATTACTGGGCCTTTTTCACTGCAAAAAGGTAAAACCACTATTATGAAACCAATCTTATATCAATCAATATGAAGCTCAGGAACAGAGCTAGCCAACCCCAAAATATTTAGTTTTTAGTATTTAGTTGGGTCGACAATGACGCGTACCTTCAGTCAAACCCTTGACCCGAAGTCTTTCCGCAGTTTTGAGGAATGCTGGAAGATTATCTTGCGGCACATTTACTTCGCCAGCGTACATGAATTCCAAAATGGACTGCAGATGGTTGAATGGTACATCTTTCAAAATGATGATGGGATGCTTAGAAGGGTTATTCTGAAAATCACAATAGCGATGATAAATTATTATTGAAAACTGGACCGATTGATCCTTAAACGTGCTACATAGTAGTACAATTTAACATACCTCAAGCAAAGATTTGAAATACGGAGAGCAAGCTGATAAAACCATCTTGTGGGCTTTGCAAGTCTGCCCATCACATGCTAAAGTGACATCAGTGAAGCTGCGTTCAGTTCGGAGGTGTTTGAAGCAAGTGACAATGTTGGATTGGAAATCATTCCACCGCAAACAAAATTGTTGTTGATCGGCCATTATTGATCTAATTCAATTGAAACCAATCCAATATTATAATATAATTTGATTAATAACAAGAAGAAGAATAATAAATTTTGAATAATAAAAAGATTTGGTGTAGTCAGGTTACCTGACTACACCAAATCTTTTAAAGTATCGAACGAACTGTCAATTCACAATATATTACTGACCTGCGAAAAAGTAAACACACACTTCCAAATTCGTAAAACTAGGCGGAAATAGCAAACTCCAATTTCGAATTTATATAAGTTCACGATAAATTATTCTAAATTCACAACTCTCTTGATCCCAAGTCCCAAAGATTGCCAATTAAACGTCTTTTGCAAAAATATAAAGAGCAAGCCACTGAACTGAATTGCAACCCGAGGAGAAAGCTTGAGTTCAACTTTTATGTATGTTTTGTGATGATTGTGTGGCAAATACGACGCACTATAAAATGTCTATCTTACTTGTAGGCTAGTATAGAGATTTATATGGTACACAATCGGTCTATTTCCGCTGTACAAATGCTTCATATTCATGTACCATTGATTTTAATATACGTGGGAAGACAAAATTTGCATTCATAGAAAAATGTGGTTCACTTTCATTATATGGTGATGGTGAATTGGTGAATGCACTTAAAAGCTAATTTATTTATTTAAATTAATTTTAGAACAATTTGAACTCGTTCATTCAGTCAAGAATCTTCATTGAATTGTACAAGCCGCAAACTGAAGTTATCGCTCTCAGTCATATTACGATCTAACATTTGAAACTCTGAAGACACTGAATTAAAGTGGAAGGTGAAATTTTGAAACTTTTTTGTATTTGCATTGTCGTTTTTCACGTTACAATTTCTAAATTCAAGCAATATAATAAACTGCTTTTGATATTGCTGTGTAGGTCATCAACATCAATTGGAGCCTGGAGGGATCCTGATTTCCTGATAGATTAGATATTTTCGAAGTACGTGGACGATTATTGAACGTGTTGTCGTTTAACTGCGGGTATGTTCTGTTTGTTTTATGATGGATGTGTAACGCTGCTAACATTGAATTGGTTGCTTAACTTACTGACTGAGATTAGGATTTGGGGGATCGGTCAATCCTCGTGTGGCAATAAAGTGTAGGTCTGCACTGTGCTAGAGCATAGACGGCATGGGCTCTAACTAATTCCATATTTGATCTTGATTGAATTGATAAGTACATTGCAGCCTTTCGATCAAACCTGTGAATCTGTCAAGATTTCCAGTGCATTCAGTAGTCTGGATGATAGTGGGTTAATTTCATATTTTGAATATGAACAGATTTGATGATGATCGACACGACATCCTCTATCCTGTTAGTTACAGTAGCAATAACCTGGGGAGTCACAAATACGTTGATGAAAACGAGCGTTGATGAAGTTGAATCGTGTTCATCAAATACGGCTCCGTGGTACACTAACCTGTGGACAGAGCTGGCTTCTTTAGTTAAGAATTGGAAATATTTATGTGCCTATGGAGCGAATCAAATGGGCTCTCTTCTATTTTACTACTCCCTAGGTTTTTGTCAACTGTCCATAGCTAGTCCGTTAGTCAATGTTATGACATTTGTGGTTACATTTTTGGCCGATCAGTATTTTTTATCGAGTGATGTAAAGAAACCTGTCAGTTTAGCTCAGAAATCTGGACTTCTATGTGTTTGCTCGGGTATCATTGTTTGTATATATGCATCTGTCAGTTGAAATACAATACAGACTGTTTTATTGTTAATAATTAATACAAAAGGCCTTTTTCAAGTACAAATAAACGCTTTGACACTTCCCTCCAATTCCAGTATATTGGGTTTATCATATCACATATCATGTTCCATTGTATTTGCTGGCATACAAAATGCACTATGTATGGATTATAGATGTTTAAAAATTCTGTATTGCAACATTTATTGATGCATCGGTATTTAATTTTTCTTGCTGGTAAATATCTTGGTGTCCAAATATTCAAAATTTGGTAACCGCATTACTTCTCATTATTAAGATAATGGGCCGTGAAAGTGAGGATGAAGATTCTCAGCCCAAGACCACCGGGCCAGTCGATAATGCTTGGGCTATGAAACTTCCCGAGTTCAAAAAAGAGGACAATCCTCATGGGATGTTTGAAGAAAGCTCCTTTGCCACTCTGTTTCCTCGGTATAGGGAAAAATATTTGAGAGAAGCGTGGCCTCTTGTCCAAAAAAGCTTGGCTGGTAAGCCTTATCTTCAGAATTAGGAGAAACGTAAATGTGGTGAATGTTCAATTAACTACACCTTCATTTTCTTTAGAATACAATTTAAAAGGGGATATGGATGTAGTAGAGGGAAGTATGACCGTACGTACAACGCGGCAGACTTGGGATCCTTATATCATTGTGAAAGCAAGGGATATGATAAAATTGCTGGCTAGATCTGTGCCATATGAGCAAGCACTGAAAGTTCTGCAGGTGAGGAATTGAAAACTGAATTGTGTAATATATATCTACGACAGATTTGAAACCTAACTGAACTGATTGACTGTGGGATGTTTCAGGATGACTTTGGTGCTGATATTATTAAAATTGGATCAATGGTGAGGAATCGAGACAGATTTGTTCGGAGAAGGCAGAGACTTATTGGACCCAATGGTGCGACTTTAAAGGCTATTGAGTTGCTGACTAATTGTTATGTTTTGGTGCAAGGAAATACTGTAGCTGCAGTGGGTCCTTACAGAGGACTTCAAGCTGTAAGGAATTTAATTATAACCCGACATAAAACTCATTTTTGTATGTATTAAAAATTAATATCAAATAAATACTGATTTGCATAGGCTCGCCGAGTAATTGAAGATACAATGAAGAACGTTCATCCAATTTATCACATTAAAACACTTATGATAAAGAAAGAGCTAATGAAGGTGTGAATTTTAGGGTTAGCTAATTTAATAATTTTTTATTCTTTGCTGTGAGTGAAATGATAACTTTTTTTCGTAGGATGACAAACTGAAAGACGAAAATTGGGATCGGTTTCTGCCTCAGTTCAAACATAAAAACGTTGCAAAAAGGAAAGAACCTAAGAAGAAGCGCGTGAAACGACCATATACTCCATTCCCACCTTCACAACCTGAAAGCAAGGTATGTATTACAAATCATGTTGTAAGCTTTTTGTTTAAAATTTTAAGAGGATTGTTTTGATAATCAAAATTTATATTCTGTGCAAAGGTGGACAAGTTGCTCGCCAGCGGAGAATACTTTTTGAAGGAATCTGAAAGAGGGAAAAAGAAACGACAAGAGAAAAATGAAAAGCAAATTGCAGCAGGAAAAGCGAGGGAGGAAAAACGAAAAGCTTCTTTTATTCCTCCTCCAGAATCCGAAGGGAAAAAGAAATCAAAAACGTCTGCAGACCAGAGTCCCAGCACGTCGTCTGTGGATGTGGAAAAATTAAAAAAGAAAGTCAAGCATCTGAATAAAAAGAAGAAAGAAAAGAAAGCATCATAAATTCCATATTAGAAGTCTTTTTACTTGTTCTGCATTTTTATTTTCCTCAAATAAACTATTTTATTGTACTTATGTAATGGGTGTTCTTATGTACTTTGTGCGTTCGCGCTTTTTAGGATGCATATGCATGTAATTCATGATTAGGATCATTGACGTGAACGAAGTGAAGGCTACAAATGCTAGAATCATAATCTCAGTCAGTATTTCAAAAACTGTATGTTTGTTTCGGGACAGTTTTATCAAAATCAATATCACTTATGACTTGCGTTATTGTTTTTTCAGAATCCGTTAGTTAGATGTCCAGTTTTGATCAAGTATGAAAAAAGTAATTGCATATTCGACTGATCGACATCTTTCACGCCATATTAGTTTGAGTCGGTTTCTACGGACTTTACCATTTAGCTCGTCTTTTTCTACTTCAAAAACGCCTACATCTAATGATCCTCCAAAAACGCCGCCCATTAATAAGAAAAAGTCTGGAAGGAAGGATACTGCTGGGAAATCATCCTCAGAGTCTGTTGTTAAGGCTGTAAATTCTGAAAATTTAAAACTATTCGGGAAGTTATTGGAATCTAGTTCGTACAGAAATCCTGGGAAGGGTGAATTTAACTCCAAACCGATCAAGGTTGAAGAAAAGGGAAATAAAATTGAGGTATTCGTTTCTGCTCCTTTATTTTCATGGATGTATGCATTTGTGGGATTTGCACCCCTAGATTTAGATTTTAGCATAGGAGAAAGCAGTGTGTAGACTTTTCAGTTCGCAATTTGCATGCTCAGGTTGAAAGAGCGAACAACGAGGAAAATGGGCACATTGAAAAATTGGTAACGGAAAGCAAGAAAATGCTTGAAGACTACAAAGAAAGCCTTAAAAAGGGCACGGATGCCGAAATAAATTTTATGATCCGAAGCTGTGTGAATAAAGCACGCAAATTAAGACTAGCTGCTAAACCTCTGGATGGCTCTGAAATCAAATTGGATTTTCCATTGATTCCATCGGACAGTGATTCTACTGCAACTCAAGGTCTTGGTGCTAAGGATGAACTTGACAGGGAATGTGAGTTAAACCTTGAATCCAATAAGTATAGATTACCATACCATACCATGTGGTGTATTAATCTTGTTGTCATAATCATGCTGTACAATTCTATTGCACCGCGAATAGCTTGTATTTATCGTACTGTGTTTATTACACGTGCAGATTTCCCAACATCTATAACCAGCATTTCTCCTTTCCTACCCGAAAAAAACTCCCGTCCAATCCGTAGGCCAATCACGAATGAAAAAGTAGCTAATGCTGCATGGATCAACAATCATGTGCTTAAATTTCCGTTTAGCAATCCTATTCGTACTCCTACCTGCATTAATGCTAACAGCATTGAAGTGCCTATAAAATCCTTCCCTTTTGAGAAGACCACGATCAATGCAGGGAAAGTGCCTAGTATCTCCAAGGTCTTAAATGAGACAATGCCTAAAGAACAGGCTGAAGCATTACGCCGTTGGGAGGCGAGAATGATTGCTCAAATGGGTGAAGATCGTTTTCGCGAGTATAAGCAAGGTTGCATTTTATTCTTCATTTAATTCCTATTATAGTGTGTGACATGGGTCGAGCAATTATTATAAAGTGGGAATTTGTGCTAGGTATATTATCAAATGGAAAAATATTACACAGTAATATCGAAAACTATTTACGTGGAACTCCTATAGACGAACTGGTAATTGGTGAGCCAATTTCTCGACTTTGGTCCAGTATTAAAACTTTCTTACCTAAGGTTCAAACTGGAGTCCGTGCTTTGGAAAGTGCGGTGGTTCATCCAGAGTTACATTACTGTGGTATTGTGGATTGTATTGGAGTGTTCAGGTGCGAAAAAATGTAATTTTTTGAAACTCCATGTAAAGGGCACTGAACGTAGATGTCAAATATTATTCTTTTGCAGTAAACGGTTGGTAGTAATTGATTGGAAAACTTCGCAAAAACAAAAACCGTTTTTGTCCTCCATGTATGATGCTCCACTACAATTGGCTGCCTATATCGGTGCGGTGAATTATGATCCCAGATATGCTGATATCACAGTGAGTACAAATTGATGGACTAAAGACTATATGAATGTATAATGGATTATTATGCAATTTACAATTGTACTGTGAATTGTAGATTAATGATGGGCTGATCGCTGTAGCTTATGAAGACGGCTCTGACTGCAAAACTTTTTATTTGAGTTCAGATGAGATAGAAACGTATTGGAAAAAGTGGCTTGGGCGTCTCGCCCTATATCATGAAACGAATTTGCCTATGTAAGCCTCCGTGTGCTCCTCTTTACTCAAGTGAATATCTGTTCAAGCGTGTTTAAAAGTATCAAATATATTTGTTTGTCATTGTTAATTAGTGAAGTATACAGTAAAACCATTTTATATCTCTAAAACAGACGTGAAAATTTTTTTTGGTATTACATACAGACAGACAGTGTATGGGAGCAACTTATGTGTAGTCTCATTTCACCCCATTGTTAAAGGGGTGCAGACTTTCTTCACTAGCTCATGATTTAGTAATCATAGTATCAAAAAATGGGTTGATTTCAACAGCAAAATCCTGATGATCGTCGGTTGTGTTTCTTATTCTTGGACTTCTCTTCTCCATCATCAATGGGGATTTTGAAAAATTCCGCCTCCATGGGCTCCATTCTCCCAGGTTTCACAAATTCCATCTCTTGGTAGAATGAGCCAAATTTTCTCGCTTCTTCGGGCAGGCAGACATGCATAGCCCTCATTTGTCTGCTCCCAACGTTCCATTTCACTTCAAGATGGGTCATCCGGTCACCTTTCATGATAGTGAAGCTGGTACCCAAATAATGGATGTTTGAAGCTCCGGTTTTGGGTCCCTGGGAGCAGAACAAAATTAGTTTACTAAGAGATTCTCAGCATCAGCATAGTTTTTGCTCATTCATGTACTATAGTTTCACAAGATTTAATGTGCTAGTACTTCTGTAAGCAATGTGTACTATAATTATACTTACGTCAAGGCAATGCCGGACTTCTATTTCTCGACCAGACGGAATATAGACTGGATGTTTGAATTCCACAGTGAAAGTTTTCTCTGCCTCCGTATCAGTCACATAAAAGTGTTCTCGTTCTACAATATAAGCACGGGAATTTCTGATTCTTATTTGAATGTAAACATTGTAGTCATTCCCTGGTTTTGATGTGGGCCCATAGAATTCCAGTTTGCTGATACAAAATGGTGTGTTTGTCGAAAACCTTCAAAAAAAGATATCATGTTTGTGTTTCATATTTTTCATACATTTTTTTATTTGGAAGATAATTTTCTTTCTATTTAGCAACTATAGTCAAATGGTTTAATCATGTCACGTTTACTACTCACATGCTGGTGTAAAAAACACCATTATAATGGTCGCTGGCATTGGGTTTGAGTGGTTTTCGATCAATAACGAACAGTTCCATAGTTGGTTTT
>Ga0210040_10004275_pt1 | contig 18784 bp, 19 predicted proteins | sample CryGeyCG12114_NA_FD_185462 | JGI IMG/M metagenome (GOLD analysis project Ga0210040, IMG submission 185462) | Groundwater microbial communities from aquifer - Crystal Geyser CG19_WC_8/21/14_NA (SPAdes) (version 2) | ecosystem: Environmental > Aquatic > Deep subsurface > Groundwater | place: USA...
TCCCAGCACTCGAAGATGTTGGGGCAGCCCGCCTCCTGGCAGACGGTGTGCAGCCCCTCGGACTTCACCAGCGCCTGGAGCTCCCGGTACTCCGGGCCCATCCGTGCGGTGGTCTTGATCCAGCTGGGCTTCTTCTCGATCGGGACCGCGGCGTTGCGGACCTCGAGCCGGAGCATCTTGCGTCCCTCGGGCGTCACGGTCACCCGGTCACATTACCCGGCCGCACCCACCGCTACGTGACGTCGCGGCGGCGGAACACGAGCCCCCCGACCACGACGGCGACGACCAGGAGGGTGAGCCAGTAGAGCCCGCTGTGGGCGAAGGAGAGGTGCTTCTCGATGTCGGTGTAGTCGCCGCCCGGCACCTCGCGGTACTGGGTGTAGGACGTGCCGTGCTCCAGGAACGCCTTCAGGTTGAGCTCCGGCAGGTAGGGCGGTAGCCAGGCCAGCGGGGCGTCCTCGTCCGCAGTGAAGGCGACCAGCACGGTGCGGACGAGCCCGTAGCCCAGCGGGACGACGATCGCGGCGACCGTGTGCCGCGTGACGAGGGCGAGGACGTAGCCGACCAGCCCGGCGACCGCGACGAGGACGACGGCTCGCCCGCTGCCGGCGGCGAGGCGACCCGCCCCGACGAGCGGCCCCCCGTGGTGGGCGACCTGGGCGGCGGTGAGGCCGAGGGTGGCGAAGACCGCCACCGCACCGAGCAGGGCCGAGCCGAGCAGGACGGCGATCGCCTTGGACCCGAACACCTTGAGCCGCTGGGGCACGAACGTCAGCCAGTTGGCCAGCGAGCCCGTCGAGTACTCCGCCCCGATGAACGAGGCGGCCACGAGAAAGCTGGCGAACATCGCCAGGTACGCGGCCGTGGTCAGCCCGAACCCCGCGACGTCGGCGAAGGCCGTCGGTTCGGCCGAGAAGTCCTGCGGGCTGGGGGCCGGGTCGTAGCTCTCGCACTCCTCCTGGCTGGTGCCCTCCTGGACGCACTCGGCGACGTTCGCCGCGTGCGAGTCCTGCCAGTCCTTCTGCGCCTGCGCGTACGCCTGCTGGCCGCGGGCCTGCGCGGCGGCCGACGGGGCCACCTCGGAGTGGATGGCGAGCTGGAACAGGGCGACGGCCGCGAGCACGACGAGGGCCGCGACGATGCTGAGGCGCCGCGAGCGGAGCCGGGTCAGCTCGGCCCCGACGAGCCGGATCACGACTGGCCCCCGCTCCGGTGCGGACCGGCCGCGGGCGGCAGGGGAGGTGGTGGTGGGGCGTGCTGCACGCCGGCGCCCAGGTGGTCCTCGGAGGTGAGGCTCAGGAACACCTCTTCGAGGTCGGGACGCTGCCAGACGAGCTCGGCGAGGTAGATCTCGCGGGTGGCGAGGGCGCGGGTGACCTCGGCGGCGTCCAGCCGGCCGGCGCCGGCCGCGGCCCGCACGAGGACGGTGCCCGACGGGCCGGGCTCCGGGGCGAAGCCGGCCGCGGCGAGGACCTGCGCGGCCACGGCCGGGTCGGGGACGCGTACGCGCACGGCCTCGGTCCCGCCGCGGGCGAGGATCTCGGACACGTCTCCCTCGGCCAGGAGACGCCCGCGCCCGATGATCGTGACCGTGTCGGCGACCTGCTGCACCTCGTTGAGGATGTGGCTCGAGACCAGGACGGTGCGGCCGGCGTCGGCGAGGCCGCGCATGGTCTCGCGGATCTCGTGGATGCCCGCCGGGTCGAGCCCGTTGGTGGGCTCGTCGAAGATCAGCAGGTCGGGGTCCTTGAGCAGGGTCCCGGCGATGGCCAGGCGCTGCTTCATGCCGAGGGAGTAGGAGCGGAACCGGTCCTTGCCCCGTTCGGCCAGGCCGACCTCGGTCAGCACCTGGTCCACCCGCGAGCTCGGTGCCCCGATGGCGGCGGCGAGCAGCTCGAGGTTGCGCCGGGCGGTGAAGGCCGGGAAGAACTTGGGCGCCTCGACGATCGCGCCGATCCGGTCGACGACCTGGGGCAGCCGTTCCGGGACGGGCTGGTCGAAGACGGTCATGGTGCCCGAGTCCGGCTTGATGAGGCCGAGCAGCATCCGGATCGTGGTGGTCTTGCCCGAGCCGTTGGGCCCGAGGAAGCCGTGCACGCCGCCGCGCGGCACGTGCAGGTCGAGACCCTCGACGGCCACCCGGCGCCCCTTGCGGGTGCGGTAGGTCTTGCGCAGGGACGTCGTGGACAGCGCCAGCTCGGCATCGCGGGCATGACGCGGGGGAGCGCTCGTGGGCATCGGTTCGCTCTCGTCGGGGGCCGCTCACGGTAGCGGTGCGTACGGCTCACGATGCCGTTGACGCGCGGGCCGTGTCGTCCGTCCGCAGGCCCCTCCCGGGTCAGACCCCGGTCCTACGTCCTCGCGGCCGCTGTCGTCCTGCGTTCCCCGAGCCCGATCTCCGTGTCCTGAGCCCGCCCTACGTGCCCTGAGCCTGTCGCCCTTCGTGCCCTGAGCCTGTCGAAGGGTCAGCGCACCGCGACGGTGAGGCCGTACGTCGGGCCGGCCGGCACCGGCTCGGCCCGCGCGGCCACGTCCGGCGTCTTCTCGTACGGGGCGAAGGCGAGCAGGCGCTCCAGGTGCGGCACGAGCACGTACGCCAGCGACGTCAGGGCGGGGGCGCTGCCGAGCTCGGCGGCGATCGAGGTGACGCCGGCGTCGGCGATCCCGCAGGGCACGATCCGGTCGAACGCGTGCAGGTCCGGGTCGGCGTTGACCGCGAAGCCGTGCATGGTCACGCCCCCGGCGACCCGGACGCCGATGGCTGCGACCTTGCGCTCCGGGCGGGCCGGCCCCTCGTTCCCTGAGCCCGTCGAAGGGTCGGCCGGCAGCCACACGCCGGACCGGCCGGGCACCCGGCCGGTGGCGAGCCCGATCTCGGCGAGGGTGTCGATCAGGGCCTGCTCGAGGCGGCGCACGTAGTCGACGACGCCGAGCGCCTCGGGCAGCCGGACCAGCGGGTATCCGACGAGCTGGCCCGGGCCGTGCCAGGTGATCTTGCCGCCGCGGTCGACGTCGACGACCGGCGTGCCGTCGAGGGGTCGCTCGTGCGGCTCGGTGCGCCTGCCCGCCGTGTAGACCGCCGCGTGCTCGAGCAGCAGCAGCGTGTCCGGTGCCTCCCCGCTGACGACCTCGGCGTGGATCCGGCGCTGCAGGTCCCACCCGTCGCGGTAGTCGACGAGGTCGCCGCCCAGACCCAGGTAGCGCACGTCGAGGCTCACAGCGGCGAGTCTAGGACGGTCGGCCCCCGGGGTCGTCGACGAGCCGCTGGTGCAGGACGTGGTCCTGCCACCGCCCCGCGATGCGGATGTAGCGGGGCGCGAAGCCGATCTCGGAGAACCCGTTCTTGGCCAGCACGCGCCGCGACGCGTGGTTGTGGACGAGCGTGCTCGCCTGGACCCGGTGCAGCCCGAGCTCGTCGAACGCGACGGCAAGGACCGCGCGGACGGCGGCCGTGGCGACGCCCCGGCCCTGCTGCTCGACGTCCACCCAGTAGCCGAGGTCGGCGGAGTCGAACGCGCCGCGCACCACGTTGTTGAGGTTGACCCGGCCGGCGGGGCGGCCGTCGACGAGGACGACACCCGGGTAGGAGGCGCCGCTGGCGTGGACCCGTAGCGCGTCGGCGATGCCGCGGCGCTGCCCGGCCTCGGTGAAGTAGGACTCCGACCGGACCGGGTCCCAGGGAGCGAGCGCCGCACGGCTGCGGACCAGCACGGCCGACAGGGCGGCGGCGTCGTCGACGTGGACGGGGCGGACGGTGACCGCGGGGACCGATGGTCCCGGTGCGCCGGTCACGAGCGGCTCAGGCGTTCGCGGAGACGCCGCGCAGCGCCGCGGCGACCGTGCTCGTGACGTCCGGGGCCGTGAAGACGTAGCCGTCGTCCTCGAGGCGGCGCGGGAGCACCCACATGTCGTCCAGCAGCTGGCCGGACAGCTCGCCGAGCGCGGCCCGCAGGACCGGCGCCGGAGCCTTCAGCAGGCGTGGCCGGTGCAGCGCACGCGCCAGCGCGTCCGTGAGCTCGGCGTTGGTGCAGGGCTCGGGGATCGTCAGGTTGTACGGGCCGTGCGCGTGCGGGTCCGTCGCGGCCCAGCGCACCACGCCGAGGTAGTCGGCCAGGCTGATCAGCGGCATCCGCTGGGTCCCGTCGCCGAGCACCGCGCCCAGCCCCAGCGACCAGGCGAGCCGCATCGGCAGGAACGGTCCGCCGCTGCGGTCGAGCACCGGGCTGGTCCGCAGGAAGACGACGCGGGCGCCCGCGTCCACCGCCGGCTGTGCGGCCTCCTCCCAGCGCACGCACACCTGGGCGAGGAAGTCCGGCGCGGCCGGGTCGCCCTCGACGTGCGGGGCCTCCGTGCGCCGGCCGCCGTACCAGGCGACGCCGCCGGCCTGGATCAGCACGGGCGCGTCCGGGCCGCGAGCAGCGAGCGCCCGGGCCACGGTCGAGGTCGTCTGCTCGCGCGAGGAGAGGATCGCCTCGCGCCTGGCCTGCGTCCACCGGCCCTGGAAGACGTTCACGCCGCCGAGGTCCACGACGGCGTCCACGCCGTCGAGGACCCCTGGGTCCAGCTCGGCGTGGCCCGGGTCCCAGCGGCGCTCGGCCAGCGCCGCCGGCTCCCGGCGGACGAGCCGGACGACCTCGTCGCCGTCGGTCGCCAGCTGCACCCGGAGCGCCGTGCCCAGGAAGCCGGACGCGCCGGCCAGCAGCCAGGTCGTCACGGTGCGCTCCGCCCGGTCGTCCCCGTCGCCCCTAGAACCCGAGCTCGGAGCCGAAGTCGCCGCCCTCGAGCCGGGCCTTGACCGCGCTCAGGAAGCGGGCGGCGTCGGCGCCGTCGACCAGGCGGTGGTCGTACGTCATCGACAGGTACATCATGTCGCGCACCGCGATGACGTCGCCGACCCCGGGGACGGTCAGCACGACCGGCCGCTTGACCAGGGCACCGGTGCCGAGGATGGCGACCTGCGGCTGGTTGATGATCGGCGTGTCCATCAGCGTCCCGGCGGAGCCGTAGTTGGTGATGGTGAACGTGCCGCCGCTCAGGTCGTCCGGGGTCACCTTGTTCGAACGCGTCCGCGAGGCGAGGTCGGCGATCTTCTTGGCCAGACCGGCGATGTTCAGGTCGCCGGCGTCCTTGATCACCGGGACGAGCAGGCCCTTCTCGGTGTCCACCGCGATGCCGATGTGCTCGGCGTCGGGGTAGGTGATCGTGCCGGCCTCGGTGTCGATGGTCGCGTTGACCTTGGGGAAGACCTTCAGCGCCTCGACCGTGGCCTTGGTGATGAAGGGCAGGTACGACAGGCTCGCGCCCTCGCGGCGCTTGAAGTCGTCCTTGGCCCGGGCCCGGATCTGCGAGATGGCGGTGAGGTCGACCTCGACCGTGGCGGTCAGGCTGGCCGCGACCTGCTGCGACTCGAGCATCCGACGCGCGATGGTCGAGCGCAGCCGCGACATCTTCTCGGTCGTCCCGCGCAGGTTGCTGGGCTGGGCCGTCGGGTCGCTCGCGGCGGCCGGGGCCGACGTGGGAGCGGCGCTCGGGGTCGGGGCGGCGGGTGCGGGCGGAGCTGCGGCCTGCCGGGCGGCCTCCTTGGCGGCCTCCTCGGCGACCCGACGGGCCTCCTCGGCGGCAGCCAGGACGTCCTGCTTGCGAACCCGGCCACCGACGCCGGTCCCCGTCACGGTGCTGAGGTCGACGTCGTGCTCGCGGGCGAGCTTGCGGACGAGCGGGGTCACGTAGCCCTCGTAGTCGCCGGCCACGGGGGACGGGGCCGCGGTGCGGGCCGGTCCGTGCTGCTCGGGCTGCGCGTCCTGCGGGGCGGGCGACGTCGGGGCGCCGACGCGGTTGCGGTCGGCGTCGCTGTAGGACGGGGGCGCGACGGCGGTGTCGTCGGCCGACGCCTGCGCGGCCTGCTGGCCGGGGGCGACGTCGGGAGGGGACACCTTCTCCGCCGGGCCGGTCTGGCTCGGTGTCGCGGGCTGGCTCGGGGCGGGCTGGGCCGGCGCGGCAGGAGCGGCGGACCGGTCGCCGATGACGGCCAGGACCGCACCGACCTCGACGGACTCGTCCTCGGCCACGCGGATCTCGAGCAGGGTGCCGGCGGCGGGCGACGGGATCTCGGTGTCGACCTTGTCGGTGCTGACCTCGAGCAGCGGCTCGTCTGCCGCGACCTCGTCGCCGACCTGCTTCAGCCAGCGGGTGACGGTGCCCTCGGTGACGCTCTCGCCCAGTGCGGGCAGCCGTACCTCGGTGCCTTCCGCGGGACCGCTGCTGCTCGCCGCGGCCGGGGCCGGGACGTCCGCGTCGGTCGACTGCGGGGTGGCGGCGTTCGAGCCCGGGCCCTCACCGGTGTTGCCGGCGCTGACCGGCGTCGGGTCCTCCGCCTCGATCTCGGCGTCGGCGTCGTTCGCGGGCTGGCTGGCGGGTGGCTCGGCCGGAGCATCGTTCGAGCCGGAGCCGGCCTCCTCCGCGCTGCCGATGACGGCCAGCACGGCACCGACCTCGACGGTCTCGTCCTCGGCCGCCTTGATCTCGAGCAGCACGCCCGCCGTGGGCGAGGGGATCTCGGTGTCGACCTTGTCGGTCGAGACCTCCAGGAGCGGCTCGTCCTCCGCGACGGTGTCGCCCACCTGCTTGAGCCAGCGGGAGACCGTCCCCTCGGTGACGCTCTCGCCCAGGGCCGGCAGGGTGACCGAAGTCGACATGCGGTGTGGTGCTCCTTCTCGCGCGACGTTGGGCTCGGTCCGGCTGCTCGACCGTGGGTCGGCAGCGCGGCGGATCAGGCCCGGACGGGGTCAGCCTAGCGGTGCCCCGCCAGGTCGGCCCACGACCAGGTGGAGGTCAGCCGTGCGCGTGCAGGGGGCGGCCCGCGAGGGCCAGGTGTGCCTCGCCCAGCGCCTCGTCCAGCGTCGGGTGCGCGTGCGGGAGCGAGGCGACCTCGTCGGGCCAGGCCTCCCAGGAGGTGATCAGCTGGGCCTCGCCGATCAGCTCGCCGACGCGGGCCCCGACCATGTGGACGCCCACGACCGGACCGTCGGTGCGGCGGACGAGCTTGACGAAGCCGGAGGTCTGCAGGATCTGCGCCTTGCCGTTGCCGGCGAGGTCGTAGGTCTGCGTCTCCACCTCGCCGTAGCGCGCCCGGGCGACCTCCTCGCTCAGCCCGACCGAGGCGACCTCCGGGTCGCAGTAGGTGACGCGGGGGATCTGCTCGTCGGGCACGAGGACCGGCGCCCGGTCGAGGCGGCCCTCGCGGTGGGCCACGTCCTCGGCCACGAAGATGCCGTGGGCGAAGCCGCGGTGGGCCAGCTGCAGCCCGAGGACCAGGTCGCCGACCGCGTACACGCCGGGGACCGAGGTCTGCAGCCGGTCGTCCACCGTGACGTAGCCGCGGTCCACCTCGACTCCGGCCTCCTCGTAGCCCATGCCCGCGGAACGGGGCCCACGACCGACCGCGACGAGGACGACGTCGGCCTCGAGGGTGGTGGCCCCGCCCTTCGCGGAGTCGTCGAGGGTGACGCGCACGCCGGTCGGGAGGGTCTCCACGGAGCTCACCGGGCTGGACGTCCGGACCGTGATCCCGCGCTTGCGGTACGCCCGGAGCAGCGCGGCGGAGGCGGCCGGGTCCTCGCCCGGCACCAGCCGGTCGAGCGCCTCGACGACGGTGACCTCGACGCCGAACGAGCGCCAGGCGGAGGCGAGCTCGACCCCGATCACGCCGCCGCCGAGCACGACAGCGGACGTGGGCAGGGTCTCCAGGCGGATCGCGTCGGTGCTGGTCAGGATCCGCTCGCCGTCCGGGACGAGACCCGGCAGGCTCTTCGACTGCGAGCCCGAGGCGAGCACCACGTACGGGGCGGTCAGGGTGCGTTCGCCCTCGGCGCCCGCGACGACCACAGCGGGCGTGCCGGTGCCGGGCACCAGGCGGCCGTCGCCGGCGGCGACCGTGATCCCGCGCGAGGAGATCAGCCCGGTGAGGCCCTTGTAGAGCCGTCCGACGACGCCCCGGGCGTACGCCGAGACGCCGGCGAGGTCGACCTTGTCGACGCTGGAGTGCACGCCGAACCTGGCCCCGTCCCGCGCGTTGTCGGCGACCTCCGCCGCGTGCAGGATCGCCTTGGTCGGGATGCAGCCGTAGTGCAGGCAGGTGCCGCCGACGAGGTCACGTTCCACGAGCGCCACCTGCATCCCCAGCTGCGCCGCCCGCAGCGCGCACGCGTAGCCCCCGCTCCCCGCGCCCAGCACCACCAGGTCGTACGTCTCGTCGCTCACGTCCCCATTGTCTGCCTCGTCTCTTCTGCCTCCGCTCCGCTCCGGCGCGACGGACGCTCGTACCCTCTGCCTTCCTCCCTCGCTCGCACGACGGAAGAGCGTGTCGTGCTCGCTCGGTCGTCCAGGCAGAGGCGCGTCCGCCGGCGGTGGTTGCTCTCAACCGCGCCGTGGTCGAGGAGAGCCACTTACGCTTGTGGCATGGGGTGGTTCAGCCGGACGAGGCGGAAGGTGCGTCGCGGCGGGGCGTCGGGCAAGGCGGACGAGGCGACCACGACCCACCTGACGACGTTCGCGCGCAGCCACCGGGGCGTCGAGGCGTTCGTGGAGCCGCAGACGTCGGTGACCCGGACGACCCTGCTGCTGGTCGCGCACGACGGCGAGTGGACCCGTCGCGTCGTGCCCTCACCCCAGTGGGCGCACGCGTTCGCCGAGTCGCTGCAGATCCCCGGCTACGACGCCGCGGTGGTCGGCTACCCGCAGCGGATGCGGGACTACAACACGCGCAACAAGAAGCATCCCGACCTGCGCTGAGAGTGGCGCACGTCACACAGAAAACTCCGCTTATCGCCCGATCCACCCCAAACCGGGCCTTCTGGCGCTCCGAATCGGGAATGTGCGGGCGCCCCTCGGGGGGACTCCCTGACAAGTCCTCGGCCTTCGGGTCGAGCCTCGCACCTCCCGCACCGACGGGGGCGTACCAGGAGTGGGATGGCTCCTGGGCCGCCGGGGCACCGTCGGTGCGGTCGACTCGTGGTCCCGCCCGGCACCTCTGGTGAGGCGCCGGGCGGTCGACCCCGGAGGTGGTGTGTGGGTGGTGGTCGTACGTCAGCGATACGGCTTCCCGGGGGGGCGGCCACTCACGCCGGAGCCGCGCTGGTCCAGGGGGGTCGGCGCGGCTCCGTCCGTCTTCAGGCGCCCGGCGCACAGCGCGTGCGGCGGACGGGGCCGAACCTGCGGGTCAGCCCGCCAGGGAGCGCGCGAGCTCGACCAGGGTGGTGACCGCCACACCCGTGCCGCCTGTGCTGAACGCGCCCTCGGGGCCGCCCGTGCGGAACGCCGGGCCGGCGATGTCGAGGTGGGCCCACGGCGTGCCTGCGTCGACGAACTCCCGAAGGAAGGCCGCTGCGGCGAGTGCGCCGCCCGCCCGGTCGGTGCCGGAGGAGCGGAGGTCGGCGACCGAGGAGTCCAGCTTGGCGCGGGTCTCGGCCGGGATCGGCAGCTGCCAGAACGGTTCCCCGGAGAGCTTGGCCGCGTCGAGCACGCGCTGCGCCGTGGGGTCGTCGGTGGCCATCACGCCGGCCGTCCGGTCGCCCAGCGCGACGATGGCCGCACCCGTGAGCGTGGCCACGTCGACGACCAGGTCGGGGGAGTCGGCGTTGCTGCGGGCCAGGGCGTCGGCCATGACCAGGCGACCCTCGGCGTCGGAGTTGGCGTTCTCGACCGTCGTCCCGCCGAAGATCGTCAGCACGTCGGAGGGCCGGTAGGCCGAGCCGGACGGCATGTTCTCGGCCATGGCGGCGTAGGCGGTGACCTTGACCTTGAGACCCAGCCGGGCGATCGCCCAGGTGGCGGCGAGCACGGCCGCGGCACCCGCCATGTCGCACTTCATCGTGTACATGCCGTCGGCCGGCTTGAGGTTGAGCCCGCCGGTGTCGAAGGTGATCCCCTTGCCGACCAGCGCCAGGTGGGTCTTCGCGCCGCGGGGGCGGTAGGTGAGCCGGACCAGGCGCGGCGGGCGCGCGGAGCCGCCGCCGACCGCCATCAGCCCGCCGTAGCCCTGCGCCGCCAGCTCGGTCTCGTCCAGCACCTCGCAGGTCAGCCGGGTGCCCTTGACGAGCGACTGCACCTCCTCGGCGAACGAGGCGGGGTAGAGCAGGTTGGCCGGGACGTTGACCCACTCCCGGGCCGTGGCGACCGCGGTCGCCAGCACGGTCGCGACGTCGGCGACGTAGTCGCCGTCCTCGGTCCGCGCCGACCCCTCGTGGACCACGGTGACCTTGTCGACCTTGGCCGCCGTCGTCTCGGAGCTGACCCCGGCGTAGGCGTACGTCCCCAGCAGCGCGCCGGCCGACACGGCCAGCGCCTCCTCCACCGAGGTGGTGCCCAGCGACACGGCCACGCTGACGGTGCCCTTGCCCTGCGCCAGGGCTGCAGCCTGGCGCACGCCGCTCGCGGCCGCGTCCCGCAGGGCGGCGACGCCGACGGCCTCGCCCAGCCCGACGACCACGACGCGGACGTCGTCGACGCCCGGCAGCGTCTGGGTGTGGCCGGCCTTGGCGTCCGCCCCGACCGAGGCGGCGAGCGTCGCGACGTCGCTGCCGAAGCGCTTGACGTACGCGCGGTCCACGGCGGCCGGGACCTCGCGGACGCCGTCGGCCCCCAGCCCGACGACCAGGACGACCGCCCCGCGGGGGAGGGTCTTCGAGAGGGCGAGCTGGGGCAGCACAGGAGTCGGCACGCGCTCAGGCTAGTAGGTTCGCCTCCGACCGAGCCGGGCCCCGCAGGCCCGACGAGCAAGCGTCGGCGGAGGAGACCCAGTGGGCACCGAGCAGGGCACAGACGAGCTGCAGACCTCACCGCTGCACGAGCGGCACGTCGCGGCCGGCGCCCGGTTCGCGGCGTTCGGCGGCTGGTCGATGCCCGTCGAGTACGCCGGCGGCGGGGTGCTCGCCGAGCACGCGGCGGTCCGCGAGGCGGTCGGGCTCTTCGACGTCAGCCACCTCGGCAAGGTGAGCGTCACCGGACCCGGCGCCGTGGAGCTCGTCAACAGCGTCCTCACCGGGGACCTCGGCCGCATCGGTCCCGGTCAGGCGCAGTACACGCTGCTGTGCAACCCCGCCGGCGGCGTGGTCGACGACCTCATCGCGTACGTCACCGGTCCCGACGAGGTGCTGCTCGTGCCGAACGCGGCGAACGCCGCCGCGGTGGCCGCGGTCCTCGAGGCTGCGGCACCCGAGGACGTGGTCGTGCTCGACCGTCACCACGACCTCGCCGTCCTCGCGCTCCAGGGACCCCTCGCCGACGAGGTGCTGGCCGCCGCCGGGCTCCCCGTCGAGCTCGACTACATGGCCTTCGCCGTCGCGGAGGTCGACGGCGCCGAGGTCATCGTGTGCCGGACGGGCTACACCGGCGAGCGCGGCTACGAGCTGCTCGTGCCGACCGCGGCGGCGACCGCCGTGTGGGACCTGCTGGTGGCGGCCGGGACCCCGTTCGGGTTGCGTCCGGCCGGCCTCGGCGCGCGCGACACGCTGCGGACCGAGATGGGCTACCCCCTGCACGGCCAGGACCTGTCCGCCACCATCACTCCGGTGCAGGCGCGGGCCGGGTGGGCCGTCGGGTGGTCGAAGCCGACGTTCGTGGGGGTCCACGCCCTGCGTGCCGAGAAGGAGGCCGGCCCGGCGCGCCTGCTGCGCGGTCTGCGCGCCGAGGGTCGTGGCATCCCGCGGGCCGGCATGGTCGTCCGCGACGGCGAGGGCACCGAGGTCGGCGTCGTCACGTCCGGGACGTTCTCACCCTCGCTCAAGACCGGCATCGCGCTCGCCCTCCTCGACCGGTCCGTGACCGAGGGGACCGAGGTGACCGTGGACGTCCGGTCCCGGCGCGAGCCCTTCCGGGTCGTCCGGCCCCCGTTCGTGGCGTCGCACGTCCGATGAACCGGCGCACCCGGACGCGGCTTGCCCACCTCGTGCTTCTGCTCGCCGGCCTCGCGGCGCTGGTCTACGCCCTCACGCTCGGCGGCTCCCCGACGCTGCGGTGCCACGACGCGGTCATGACGCCCGGTTCGGTGTGCCAGAAGGCCGACGGTTCCGAGGGCCAGACCTACGAGCAGCGGGTCGCCACCCGGCGTGCGGCGCAGCCCGTGGTCGCCGGGCTGGGCGTCCTGGTGGCCGGCTTCGGCGCGGCCCTGCTGGTGGCCGACCTCCGTCGGCGCCCGAAGCCGCGCACCGGCTCAGAGGTCGAAGACGCAGGCTGAGTCGTCGGACAGCGCCGCCGCCAGGCGTCGGCGCTGCACCGCGTCCAGGTCGGCCGGCGGGTCGTCGGCCGGGCGCCACGCGACCTCCAGCGTCTCGTCGTCACCGAGCTCCGCCTCGCCGCTCACGTAGCGGCAGCGGAAGGTCAGGCTGACGAACTGGCAGACGTCGCCGTTGGGGTAGGTGATGTCGGGGTCGGTGCTGAGCAGCGCGAGCCGCTCCGCCTGGACCTCGACGCGCAGCTCTTCCCAGACCTCGCGCACGAGGGTGGCGGCCGGCTGCTCGCCCGGCTCGACGATGCCGGACGGCAGCGCCCACAGCCCGTTGTCGGACCGCCGGCCGTAGAGGACCTCCGGTGCGGGGCCGCCGTCGCGCAGCACCACCGCCGTCACCCCCGTGAGGAAGAGAGGGTCGTGGCCGACCCGACGACGCAGCTGCACGATGAACTCGGGGACCGGCACGCTGCGGACCTTACGCAGCGTCCGTCGGGTCGAACGGGTCCAGGCGCCGGACGAGCGCGTCGAACCACGCCTCCCGGTCGCCCACCGCGTTGTCGAGGTGCCCGAACAGCTCGAGGGTGACCGCGCCGACCAGACCCGACCAGGCCGCCAGGCCGGCCAGCAGGAGCTCGTCGGGCAGATCGGCGCCGGCGAAGGCGCGCACATCGGCGGTCGCCGCGTGGAACCCCGCCCCCGCGGCTGGACCCCGGCCCTGCACGCCCTGATCCGCGGCGTCGCCCAGCAGGCCGAGCAGCACGCGGGTGACCCGCGTGGCCGGGCCGACCGTCTGCTCCGGCGCGACGTAACCGGGCACGGGCGACCCGTAGAGCAGCGCGTAGTCCCAGTGGTGCTCGGCCGCCCAGCGCCGGAACGCGTGGGCCACGGCGGACCAGCGGCCGGAGAGGTCCGCCCGGTCCACAGCGGCCTCGGCCTCCTCGACCGCCTCCCCGTGCTCGTCGAAGCACTCGACGAGCAGCGCGGTGAGCAGGTCGTCGCGGCTGGCGAAGTAGCGGTACACCGCGGACGAGGCCATCCCGACGTCGCGGGCAACCGCTCGTACGGACAGCGCCGCCGGACCGGCGGTCCCAAGCTGGGCCCGCGCGCTGGCCAGGATCGCCCGGGTCAGGTGGTCCCTGGCCAGCGCCCGGGCGGACGTGGAGGCCGTGCCCGCCGTCGTGCTCGTCGTGCTCACGCTCTCATCATGCCCTCCTCAGAGCAACGGCACGTGACGAGAGCAGCGCTCTTGCGTTGGGGTCGTGATCGTGCCACTCTGGGAATCACCCGAGAGCACCGCTCTCGACTGAGAACAGGAGACGCAGATGGAGCAGACGAGACGTGCCGTAGTCGTCGGAGCCGGTCCGGTCGGCCGCGAGGCCGCCCGGGTGCTGACCGAGGCGGGGCACAGCGTGACGGTCGTGACGCGGTCGGGTCGGTCGTCCGGGGTCGACGGGGTGCCCGCGGTCGCCGCCGACGCCTCCGACCCCGTCGCGCTGGCGGCGGTCGTCGACGGCGCCGACGCGTTGCTGAACTGCGCGAACCCCACGGACTACACGCAGTGGGAGCAGGTGTGGCCGCCGCTGGCCGCGAGCCTGCTGTCCACCGCCGAGCGGACCGGCGCCACCCTGGTGACCGCCGCGTCGCTCTACCCGTACGGACCGGTGGACGTGCCCATGACGCCCGACCTGCCGGACGTCGCCACCGACCACAAGGGTCGCCTGCGGGCCCGCATGTGGGCCGACGCCAAGGCGGCGCACGACGAGGGACGGGTGCACGCGGTGGAGGTCCGCGCCTCCGACTACCTGGGCGCAGGGGTGGGGCAGAACGGGCACGTCTCGCGGCACATCCCCAGCGCGTCGAACGGCAGAGCCGCCTGGATGATCGGCGACCCCGACCTGCCGCACACGTTCACCGACGTCACCGACATGGGCCGCACCCTGGCGGCGGTCGCTTTCGCGCCCTCGACCTGGGGCCAGGTCTGGCACGCGGTGAGCGCGGCGCCGAGCAGCCAGCGCGCGGCGCTCGACGGTGCGCTCGCCGCCGTCGGTGCCGCGTCCGTGCCGATCCGCCGGCTCCCCGTAGCCGTGCTCAGGGCGGTGGGGCTCGTGAGCCCGATGATGCATGAGCTGGGGGAGCTGGGCTACATCTTCACCCGCCCGTACGTGGTGGACTCCAGCCGTACGCAGTCCGTGCTCGGCCTCGCACCCTCGCCGTGGGAGGACACGCTGCGCCGGACCGGCGAGGGCAACCGCTGAGGCTCAGCCGGGCTCGGCCTCGAGGCCCATCGGTCCGTACACGTGACGGTCCCCCTCGTAGAGGCTGACCGCGTGGACGCCGCCGGCCAGCAGGTCGGGGTAGGTCTCCCCGAGCCAGCTCTCGGCCTCGCCCTGCGTCGGGAACCGCTCGGTCCCCAGCGGCTTGGCCGACCCGCTCGACCGGCCGCTGCCTGGACGTTCCGTCCGCCAGTGCCACTCGCCCGTCACGTCGTCGCCCCGCTCAGTACTTCTCGCCCCGCTTGACCCGCGGCGGCGGGATGCGGAAGCGGCGGATCTGGATGGCCCGGTTGGCGCCGTAGAAGAGCAGCCCTCGGGTGCTGGTCCCCGGCAGGCGGGCCGCGAGCACCTTCTTGAAGCTGCGCCACATGAGGAAGAGGTCGCCGAGCACCGCGAGGACGTAGACGTACATGACGACGGTGCCGATGACGGCGGCCTGGGGGAAGACGCTGTTGAGGAAGCTGATGGCGAGGATCAGCACCAGGGCCGGGAGCAGGACCTCGCCGATGCTGAACCGGGCGTCCACGTGGTCGCGCATGAGCGCCTTCTCTGGCGTGCCGTCACGCGCGGCCATCGCTCGCATGCGGTCGCTGCGGTTGGACCGGGAGGCCATCGCCCGGGACTCGCGCTTGCTGTAGGTCTGGGTGACCCGCTGGCGCCGGGCGGCCTCGGCCTCCTTGCGGCTCGGGGTCGGGCCCGGCTTGCGCCCCGAGGGGTCGCGCACCTCGGGCGTGGCGGGCGCGGCGCCGGGCTTCATAGCCGTCGACCCGTTGCTCGTGGGGGTCGTGCCGCGTCGGAAGATTGCCACTGCCTGCCTCTCGGTCGTCCCCGCGGTGCTCGCGGGCGTCCGGACCGCACCGTGCTCGCCGTCCTGACCCTTGATGATCCCAGGGTTCACCCCGGAAACCGAAACCTCAGCACCCGCCACCCGGGTCGCGTTGCCGCGCCGGAGATACGGTAGGGCCTTGTTCGTGCAGGCGGTCCTCGACCGTCCCGCACCGCTCCTCGGCCCAGGAAGGACCTCCGAGACCAACATGGCCGGCATCTTTCAGCGCATGTCCTTGATCTTCCGAGCCAAGGCGGACAAGACCTTGGACAAGTACGAAGACCCGCGGCAGACGCTGGACTACTCCTACCAGCGCCAGCTCGAGCTCCTCCAGAAGGTGCGCCGCGGCGTCGCCGACGTCGCCACCAGCCGCAAGCGCATCGAGCTGCAGGCCAACGGCCTGAGCACGCAGTCCGACAAGCTGACCTCGCAGGCGCAGAAGGCGCTCGAGGTCGGCCGTGAGGACCTGGCCCGCGAGGCGCTGACGCGACGTTCCGGGATCCAGCAGCAGCTCACCGACCTCCAGGCCCAGCACGCACAGCTGCAGGGCGAGGAGGAGAAGCTCGTCCGGGCCAGCCAGCGGCTGCAGGCCAAGGTCGACGCCTTCCGCACCAAGAAGGAGACGATCAAGGCGACCTACTCCGCCGCCGAGGCGCAGACTCGGATCGGCGAGGCCTTCACCGGCATCAGCGAGGAGATGGGCGACGTCGGTCTCGCGGTCCAGCGGGCCGAGGACAAGACCGCTCAGCTCCAGGCGCGCGCCGGGGCGATCGACGAGCTCCTGGCCAGCGGTGCGCTCGACGACGTGACCGGCACGCAGAAGGACGACATCACCCTCGAGCTGGAGCAGCTCGCGTCCACCTCGGACGTCGAGAGCGAGCTCACCCGGATGAAGACGCAGCTCGGCAGCGGCCCGGCGGCGACCACCCAGGCGATCGGTGGCGGCCCGACCGCCGCGATCGGGGGAGCGCCGGCACCGCAGGCGCCGGCCGCGAGCACCGACTACCAGGGTCAGCCGAACGTCGGGGACCTGCGGTGATCGTCCGCATCCTCGGTGAGGGGCAGTGGGACGTCCCCGACGACGCCGTGGGCAGCCTGAACGCCCTGGACGACCAGGTCGAGCAGGCCGTGGCCCAGCAGGACGAGGCCAAGCTGGCCGTCGCGCTGTCCGCGCTCCTCGACGAGGTCCGCTCCGCGGGCACCGCCGTGCCGGACGACCAGATCCTCGACTCGAGCCTGATCCTGCCGGACGTCGGATCCAGCCTCGCCGACGTCGAGGCCCTGCTGGCCGAGTCCGCCGACGGGCTCATCCCCGGCTGACGCCACCTCCCGCATACGGCGTACGGCGCACGCCGCGCTGGGACTCCGGCCTCGTTGGCGGATTACCACGTGAACATGGTGTTTCAACCGTGACCACGGCAAATCTGCCGTGGTCACGGTGGGTTCACCACGTTCACGTGGTAGACCGACGAGCCGCCAGACCCGCCGCGCCGCCTGAGGCCGGAGAGCGGCAGGGCGTACGAGCGAGGGTTCAGTCCCTGGTGGTCTCGCCCGGCAGGTCGAGCATCCGCTGCAGGGCGATCTTGGCGTGGTGCTCGGTGTCGGCGTCGACGACGACCTGGTTGACCACGTGGCCGTCGACCAGGTTCTCCAGCGCCCAGACCAGGTGCGGGAGGTCGATCCGGTTCATCGTCGAGCAGTAGCAGACGTGCTCCTCGAGGAACGTGACCTCCTGCTCCGGGTGGGCCCTGGCGAGGCGCTGCACGAGGTTGAGCTCGGTCCCGATCGCCCACCTCGTCCCCGGTGGTGCGGACTCGACGGCCCTGATGATGTGCTCGGTCGAGCCGACCTCGTCGGCCAGCAGCACGACCTCGTGCTGGCACTCGGGGTGCACGATCACCTTGACGCCGGGCACGCGGGCGCGCACGTCGTGGACCGCCTCGGTCGTGAACCGGCCGTGGACCGAGCAGTGGCCCTTCCACAGGATCACCTTCGCCGCCCGGAGCTCGTCGGCCGTCAGGCCACCGTCCACCCGGTGCGGGTCGTAGAGGACGCACTCCTCGAGGGCGATGCCGAGCTGGAGGACCGCGGTGTTCCGCCCGAGGTGCTGGTCGGGCAGGAAGAGGACCTTCTCCCCGCGCGCGAACGCCCACTCCATGACCTTCTCGGCGTTGGAGGAGGTGCAGACGACGCCGCCCTCGCGACCGCAGAAGGCCTTGATGTCGGCGGACGAGTTCATGTAGGTCACGGGGACGGTGACGTCCGCGACGCCGGCGTCGGCCAGCACGTCCCAGCAGTCCTCGACCTGGGCGAGCCGGGCCATGTCCGCCATCGAGCAGCCCGCCGCCAGGTCCGGCAGGACGACCTTCTGCGCGGCGCTGGTGAGGATGTCGGCCGACTCGGCCATGAAGTGGACGCCGCAGAAGACGACGAACTCGGCCTCAGGGCGGGCCGCGGCCTCGCGGGCGAGCTTGAACGAGTCACCCGTCACGTCGGCGAACTGGATGACCTCGTCGCGCTGGTAGTGGTGGCCGAGCACGAACACGCGGTCGCCCAGGCGGGCCTTCGCGCGCCGGGCCCGCTCGACGAGGGCCGGGTCGGAGGCTGCGGGCAGGTCACCCGGGCACTCGACGCCGCGCTCGGAGCGGGGGTCGGACCCCTGCCCCAGGACGAAGAGCGACAGCGGCGTACGGGTCGGCGCGGACGGGGTCGGCATCGTCGTCACGTCCGCAACCTACTCGTGGGCCGTGCGGCCGGGCCGGCTCGACGGCCGTCCCGCGCGTGACCGCAGGCCCTCGCTGGCAGGATGCAGCGGTGCGCGTCCTGGTCTGCTCCGACGAGGTGGGCGGGCTGACGTCCGCTGCTGCGGGCCGGGCCCTGGCGCAGGGCTGGACGGGGCAGCGCATCGCGGTCGTCCCGCTCGGCGAGGCCGGCGCGGGCTTCGTCACCTCGACCGCGGACCGGCTCGGGGTCGCCGAGGAACCCGTGGTCGTGGGTGACCGGGTCGGCGTCCGGGCCCGCGGCGGCGCCCTCACGGCGGTGACCCTGCCCGGGCCGGGCCCGAGGGAGGGTGCCGTCCCGTACGCCGCCAGCTCTCTCCCGCTGGGCCGCCTCGTCGCCGAGACCCTGCCGGAGCACGGCGCCGTGCTGGTGGACCTGGTCAGCGACGACGTGCACGACGGCGGCGCGGGGTTCCTCGCAGGGCTCGGCGCAGACGCCGACGTCGACCTGACCGGCGGGGTCGCCGGTCTCGCGGGGCTCTCCCGGCTGGACCTGACCGGACCGCGGCAGCGCCTCGCCGGGCTGGAGCTGGTCGGCGTCGTCCGGGGCACCCAGCGGTCCACGCCGCTGCTGGGTCTGCGCGGCATCACCTCGGTCCGGGGCCGGGCCGCGGAGGAGGACGCCGAGCACCTGCTCGCGGCCGACGGGCGCCTGCAGCAGCTGGCCGACCTGGCGGGT
>Ga0210040_10004276_pt1 | contig 18779 bp, 18 predicted proteins | sample CryGeyCG12114_NA_FD_185462 | JGI IMG/M metagenome (GOLD analysis project Ga0210040, IMG submission 185462) | Groundwater microbial communities from aquifer - Crystal Geyser CG19_WC_8/21/14_NA (SPAdes) (version 2) | ecosystem: Environmental > Aquatic > Deep subsurface > Groundwater | place: USA...
CGCTGTACGAGGCGCGCGACCGGGTGCGGGCGGCGCTGCGCAACGCCGGCCTCGACGTGCCGGACCGGCGGATCACGGTGAACCTGTCGCCGGCCTCGCTGCCCAAGCACGGCACGGGCTTCGACCTCGCGGTCGCCGTGGCGCTGCTGGCGGCCTCGGGCCGGCTCGACCCCGCCTCGGCCGCCCGCGCGGTGCACGTGGGCGAGCTGGGCCTCGACGGGCGGCTGCGGGCGGTGCGCGGGGTGCTCCCGGCCGTGCTGGCCGCGGCGCGGGCCGGCGCCACCCGGGTCGTCGTGCCGCTGGCGAACGCCGCCGAGGCGCGGCTGGTGCCCGGCGTCGAGGTGGTCGCGGCGACCCGGCTGGCGGACGTGGTGCGCGCCCACGGCGGTGACCCCGGTGATGCGGACGACGGCGGGCCCCTGGTCGGGCCGGCGGCTGCGGTGCCGGGGGAGGGGCCCGCTGCGCCCGGCGGGGCGCGCCCCGACCCGGACCTGGCCGACGTCGTGGGCCAGCTCGAGGCGCGCCGGGCCGTCGAGGTCGCCGCCGCGGGCGGCCACCACCTGGTCCTCATCGGCCCGCCCGGCGCCGGCAAGACGATGCTCGCGGCCCGCCTGCCAGGGCTGCTGCCCGACCTGCCCGAGCGCGAGGCGGTCGAGGTGACCGCCGTCCACTCCGTCGCAGGGTCCTTCGACGCCGCCGGCGGCCTGGTGCGGCGCCCGCCCTTCGAGGACCCGCACCACACCGCCACGCCGGCGGCCGTGCTGGGCGGTGGCAGCGGGCTGCCGTCCCCGGGTGCGGCCTCGCGGGCCCACCGCGGCGTCCTCTTCCTCGACGAGGCCCCGGAGTTCAGCCCCCGCGTGCTGGAGGGCCTGCGCCAGCCGCTGGAGAGCGGAGAGCTGGTGATCGCCCGGGCGAAGGGGCTGGCCCGCTTCCCGGCGCGGTTCCAGCTCGTGCTCGCCGCCAACCCCTGCCCCTGCGGGCGGTCGGCGGGCAAGGGCCTGGAGTGCGGCTGCACCCCGATGGCCCGGCGCCGCTACCTGGGCCGGCTGTCCGGCCCGCTGCTGGACCGCGTGGACCTGCAGGTGGTCGTCGATCCGGTCTCCCGCACCGACGTGGCGGAGGGCCGCGGGGGCGGGGAGAGCACCGCCGTCGTCGCAGCGAGGGTGGCGCAGGCGCGGGCCGCCCAGCGCGAGCGGCTGCGAGGGACGCCGTGGCGCTGCAACGGGGAGCTGCCGGGGCAGCTGCTGCGCGGGCGGCTGCGCCTGCCCCCGGACCGCACGGGCGCTCTCGACACGTCGCTGGACCAGGGCGGCATCACCGTGCGCGGCTACGACCGGGTGCTGCGCACGGCGTGGACCCTGGCCGACCTCGCCGGTGGTGGCAGCCCGACCCGCGACCACGTCGGGCAGGCCCTGGTGTGGCGCCTGGGCGAGCGGGTCGCGGCGTGAGCGCGCTCAGCACGCCCGGCGCGGCCGCCACCGCGCCGGAGTGGGTGGACGACGAGCGCCTGGCCCGGGCGGCGTGGTCGCGGCTCGTCGAGCCCGGCGACCCGCTCGCCGGCTCGGTGCTCGCGTCGCTGGGGCCGGTGGAGGCCGTGGCCGTGGTGCGCGGCGGGCAGCGCGCGGCGGCGAGCCCGCTCGTGGAAGCCGGCGCGCTCCTGGTCGGCCCGAGGAGCACCCGGGCCCTGGACGCCGCGCTGGAGCGCTGGCGGGTGCGCCTGGCGACCGTCGAGCCCGAGCGGGACGTCGCGGTGCTCCAGCGGCGGGGCGGCCGGCTGCTGGTGCCCGGCGACGCGGAGTGGCCGAGCGGGCTGGACGACCTCGGCGAGGCGGCTCCCGCCTGCCTGTGGGTGCTCGGCGCCGCGGGCGTGGGCGAGGCGGCACAGCGGTCCGTCGCGCTCGTGGGCGCCCGGGCGTGCACCGGCTACGGCACGCGCGTCGCCGCCGACCTGGCCGCCGGCGCCGTCGACCGGGGCGTCGCCGTCGTCTCCGGAGGGGCGTACGGCATCGACGCGGCCGCGCACCGCGGCGCCCTGGCAGCCGGCGGGCCGACCCTCGCGGTGCTGGCCTGCGGGGTCGACCGCGTCTACCCGCGCGGGCACGAGGAGCTGCTCGCCCGGGTCGCGGAGGCCGGGGCGGTGGTCTCGGAGGTGCCACCGGGCTCTGCGCCGACCCGCTGGCGCTTCCTGGAGCGCAACCGCCTCATCGCCGCGCTCGCGAGCGCCACGGTGGTGGTCGAGGCGGCCTGGCGCTCGGGTGCGCTGGGCACCGCCTCGCGCGCGGCCGGCCTGCTGCGGCCGCTGGGCGCCGTCCCCGGCCCGGTGACGTCCGCCGCCTCGGCCGGGTGCCACCGGCTGCTGCGCGAGGCCGCCGCCACCTGCATCACCGACACCGCGGAGCTCCTGGAGCTCGTCGACGCGGTGGGGACGGCGCTGCCGTCCCCACCGGCCGGGGTGCCGGTCGCCGACCACGACGGGCTCGACCCGCAGGACCTGCGGGTCCTGGACGCCCTGCCCCGGCGGTCGGGGCGACCGGTGGAGTCCCTCGCCCAGGTGGCGGGCCTGCCCGTCGACGCGGTCAGCGGCTCCCTGGGCCGCCTGTCGCTGCTCGGGCTCGCCGAGCGGTCGGGGGGTGGAGGAGGGTGGCGTCGTGCGCCACGCCCGACCCGAGGTCCTTGAGCCGCAGCCCGCGCCGGGCGACGGTGGGGTGGTGAGCAGCGGAGCAGACGTGGACGAGGCGACCGAGGTGCAGCGGCCGGGCGCCGACCCGGCGGGCTGGGTGGCGGCCTTCGGCCAGCACCTGACCCTCGAGCGCGGCCGCTCGGCGGCCACGGCGCGCGCCTACGCCTCCGACCTCGCCTCGCTGGTCGACTGGCTCGCCCGGCACGAGCGCGCGCTCGCCGACCTCCGTCTGGCCGACCTGCGCTCCTGGCTGGCCGAGCAGGCCGGCGCCGGTGCCGCTCGCTCGAGCCTCGCGCGACGCACCTCGACCGTGCGCAGCTTCACCGCCTGGGCCGTGCGCACCCACCGGCTGCCCACCGACCCGGCGCTGCGCCTGCGGGCCCCGGTGCCCGACAAGCACCTGCCCACGGTGCTGCGCGCCGACCAGGCGGCCCGGGTGATGGACCTGGCCGCCGTCCGCGCCGACGACGACGACCCCGGCCACCTGCGCGACCGGGCCGCCGCCGAGCTGCTCTACGCGACGGGCATCCGGGTCGGGGAGCTCGTCGGCCTGGACGTCGACGACGTCGACCTCGACCGCCGGACCCTCAAGGTGCTCGGCAAGGGGAGCAAGGAGCGCGTGGTGCCCTTCGGGCAGCCCGCCGCGCGCGCGGTGCAGGAGTGGCTCGCCGCGGGCCGTCCCCGCCTGGCGGTGCCCGGCTCGGGGCCGGCGCTCCTGCTGGGCTCTCGCGGCGCCCGCTGGGGTCAGCGCCAGGTGCGCGAGGTCGTCCACCGCCTGGTCTCGGCGCTGGAGGAGGGCGTGGACGCCGCGCCGCACGCGCTGCGCCACAGCGCCGCCACGCACCTGCTCGACGGGGGCGCGGACCTCAGGAGCGTCCAGGAGATGCTCGGCCACGCTAGTCTCGCCACCACGCAGGTCTACACGCACGTCTCGGTCGAGCGGCTCCGCCGCAGCTACGAGCAGGCCCACCCACGGGCCTGATCCCGTCGCCGAGCAGCTGGGGAACGAGGAACGACGTGGCCGACAGCACGGCAGCCGTGGCCGTGGACAGCAACGACAGGGCCGCAGAGAACGAGGCCCTGCTCCGTCGCCTGTGGGAGGACTACAAGTCCACCGGGGACGCCGCTGTCCGCGAGCGCCTGATCCTGCACTACTCGCCCCTGGTCAAGTACGTCGCCGGCCGGGTCGGCGTGGGGCTGCCCTCCAACGTCGAGCAGTCCGACCTGGTGTCCTACGGGGTGTTCGGGCTCATCGACGCGATCGAGAAGTTCGACCTCGACCGCGCGATCAAGTTCGAGACCTACGCGATCACCCGGATCCGCGGCGCGATCATCGACGAGCTGCGCGCCATGGACTGGATCCCGCGCTCGGTGCGCAGCAAGGCCCGCGAGGTCGAGAAGACCTACGCCGCCCTGGAGTCGGAGCTGCACCGCAGCCCCACCGACCCCGAGGTGGCCGAGCGGATGGGGATCCGGGTCACCGACCTGCACAAGATCTTCAGCCAGGTCTCCTACGTCAACGTCGTCGCGCTGGACGAGCTGCTGTCGGTGGGCGGGGAGAAGGGCGACTCGCTGTCCCTCGGCGACACCCTCAAGGACCCCCGCGCGGAGGACCCGGTGCTCGCCTTCGAGGGCGAGGAGACCAAGTACCTGCTCAGCCGGGCGATCGACCAGCTGCCCGAGCGGGAGAAGATCGTCGTGACGCTCTACTACTTCGAGAACCTGACCCTGGCCGAGATCGGGCGGGTCCTGGGCGTGACCGAGTCGCGCATCTGCCAGATGCACACCAAGGCCGTCGTGGCCATGCGCGCCAAGATGAAGGACGCCAGCTGACCCAGCCGGTGCCGTCGCCGTGATCCACCTCGGCGTCGACCTGGCGTGGGGCGAGGGCAGCGCCACCCGTCCGGCGAACGAGACCGGGCTCGTGGCGCTCTCCGAGGACGGTGGGGTCCTCGCCGCCGGCTGGGCCCGCGGGCTGGACGCCGTCGTCGCCTGGGTCGCGGAGACGGCCGGCGACGAGCCGGACGTGCTCGTCGCCGTCGACGCCCCGCTCGTCGTGACCAACCCGAGCGGCCAGCGCGCGTGCGAGACGCAGGTCGGGCAGCGCTACGGGCGCTGGCGGGTCTCGGCCAACACCACCAACACCCGCAGCCCCCGCCTGGCCGGAGTGGCGCTGCTGCCGCGGCTGCAGGCGCTCGGGTTCACCTGCACCGACGGGTGGGACGGCCCGCCGCAGGGCGGGCGGGCCGTGTTCGAGTGCTACCCGTACACGGCGCTGGTGGGGGTGGCCGAGCTCGGCTACGACGTCGAGCGGCCCCGGTACAAGCGCCCGCCGCGCGGGATGCGCGTCGCGGAGTCGCGGCCCCTGCGCGCGGCGGCGTTCGAGGAGCTCGCCCGGCGCCTGACCCGCCTGGAGCACGCCGACCCGTCGCTGCACCTGCGCTCGCACCCGGCCACCGCCGCCCTGCTCCAGGGCCCGGCGCCGCTCGCGGACGCGGCCCACAAGCACCGCGAGGACCTCCTCGACGCCGCCGTCTGCGCCTGGACCGCCTCGCTGTGGCACCGGCACGGCACCGGCCGCTGCCAGGTGCTGGGGGAGCGGTCCAGCCCCCGGCCCGCCGCCACGATCATCGCCCCGGCGCGACTCGAGCAGCGCCGCTGAGCGCTCGGCGGGGGACACCAGCGCGCAGGGGGCCGGCGCGCGCAGGGCCGCCGCCGACGGGGCGAGCACCCGACAGCGGCAGGAGGACCGGCGGCTCCGGCGGCAGGAGCAGCGCCAGCGGGTCGCGGTAGGAGTCGCGGCCCGCGCGCACGCCCCAGTGCAGGCACGCCTGCGGCGCGCAGTGCAGCGGCTCGCCCGCCAGGACGCCGACCTGCTGGCCGCGACGCACCCTCTGCCCGGCCGTGACGGAGGCCTCGACCGGTTCGAGCGTCGCGCGCAGGCCTCCGGCCGCCACGACGCTGACCACCCCGCGGTCGACCACGAGCCCGGCGAAGGCGACCGTCCCGTCGACCGGTGAGAGCACCGGCGTCCCGGGAGGTGCGGCCAGGTCGACGCCGCGGTGGCCCGGCGCCCACCGCTGCGCCGGCGCCTCGAAGGCGCGCAGCACCGCGGGGTCCCCGCCCTCGTGCGGCAGCGGCCAGGCCCACGCCGACGCCGGTGCCACGGGCCGGGGTGGGGCGGCGGGCGGTGCGGCGGCGGCGGGCGGCGCGGCGACCGGACCTCCCAGCAGGAGCGCGAGCACCACCAGCAGGGCGAGCAGGGGGTGCCCGGACGCGCGGGGCGCAGGAGTGGTCACCGGTCCACCGTGGTGGGCCTCGGGGCCGCCGTCCGCACGCCGTGGCCCGCCTGTGGACGGCGGGGCGCGGGGGAGGGCTGTGGGCGGGCGGACGCGGCGTGCGGGGTAGCCGGGGGCCTCTCAGCGGGGTCCGCGCGCTCCTGCGCGTGGTCGGGGCCGATGCGGCGCGCGGGTAGCATGGGCGGTGACCGGTCGCGAGACCGGTACTTCGCGCGCCCGCACACCGCCCCCAGAGGGCGGGGCGCGCCGCCTCGGTCCCTGCCGGCTCGCCGGAGGGGAGCAGGCGCGTCGCGGGCGCCAGGGCGGCGGCCGTCGGGGTCGTCGCAGGAACCGAGCGCGCTCCTGGGTCACCCGGGGGCGCCGGGAGGAGGGCGTCGGCATGGCCGTCGTCACCACGCGCCAGCTGCTCGAGAGCGGCGTCCACTTCGGGCACCAGACCCGTCGCTGGAACCCCAAGATGAAGCGCTTCATCTTCACCGAGCGCAACGGCATCTACATCATCGACCTGCAGCAGTCGCTGACCCACATCGACCGCGCCTACGAGTTCATCAAGCAGACCGTGTCCCACGGCGGCTCGGTGCTCTTCGTCGGCACGAAGAAGCAGGCGCAGGAGCCCCTCGCGGAGCAGGCCGGCCGCGTCGGCATGCCCTACGTGAACCACCGCTGGCTCGGCGGCATGCTCACCAACTTCCAGACGGTGAGCAAGCGCCTGCAGCGCATGAAGGAGCTCGAGCAGATCGACTTCGACGACGTGGCCGCCAGCGGCCGCACGAAGAAGGAGCTGCTGATGATGCGCCGCGAGAAGGACAAGCTCGAGCGCACGCTCGGCGGCATCCGCGACATGACCAAGGTGCCCAGCGCGGTGTGGATCGTCGACACCAACAAGGAGCACCTGGCCGTCGACGAGGCCCGCAAGCTGCACATCCCGATCGTCGCGATCCTCGACACCAACTGCGACCCCGACGTCGTCGACTACCGGATCCCCGGCAACGACGACGCCATCCGCTCGGTCACCCTGCTGACCCGCGTGGTCGCCGACGCCGTCGCCGAGGGCCTGCGCGCCCGCGCCGGTGCCGGCCAGGCCGCCGAGGGCACGACCGACGAGCCGCTGGCCGCCTGGGAGGCGGAGCTGCTCGGCGGTGAGCTGCAGACCGGTGAGGCCGACGCCCAGGGCGCCCGCTCCGCCGCGAACCAGGCCGAGGGCGAGGCCGCCGAGCGCGTGCCGGCCAACACCGACCCGGCCGCGGCGATCGACCAGGCCGAGGGCGAGGCGGCCACCGACGGCGCCGACACCGGCTCGGTCCTGCCCAGCGGCGAGTTCGCCGCAGGCGGCGACAAGGCCGCCATCGACACCATCGACGCCGTCCAGGGCGACGGCGTCATCGCGGGCGAGAACGGCGTCGAGGCCGAGCCGGCCTCGGACACGCAGGCCTGATCCCGCTCTCCCGCGCCGCGCCGTCCTCACCGGACGGCGCGGCGCCGGTGCGCTCGCCCGATCCGGGCCGCACCTGCCCCCAGCACGCACCACCCCCGGAGGGAATCCACCATGGCGACCACCGCTGCTGACATCAAGGCGCTGCGCGAGCAGACCGGCGCCGGCATGCTCGACGTCAAGAAGGCCCTCGACGAGGCCGAGGGCGACCGCGCCAAGGCCATCGAGATCCTGCGCGTCAAGGGCCTCAAGGGCGTCACCAAGCGCGAGGGGCGCAGCGCCTCCAACGGCCTCGTGGCCGCTCGCGTGGAGAACGGCGTGGGCACCCTCGTCGAGGTCAACTGCGAGACCGACTTCGTCGCCAAGTCCGCCCCCTTCCAGAAGGTGGCCGACGTCGTCATGGAGACCGCGGTGCGCACCGGCGCCGCTGACGCCGCGACGCTGCTGGCCGCGGACGTCGACGGCAAGTCGCTGCAGACCGTGCTCGACGAGGCCAACGCCACCATCGGCGAGAAGATCGAGGTGCGCCGCGTGGCCCGCCTCGAGGGCGCGCACGTCGGCTCCTACCTGCACCGCACCAGCCCCGACCTGCCCGCGCAGATCGGCGTGCTCGTGGCCCTGGACTCCGAGGCGCTCGACACCGCCCGCGACGTGGCGATGCACATCGCCGCGCTGTCCCCGATCCACCTGCACCGCGACGAGGTGTCCGAGGACACCGTCGCCAACGAGCGGCGCATCGCCGAGGAGACGGCCCGCGAGGAGGGCAAGCCCGAGCAGGCGCTGTCCCGCATCGTCGAGGGCCGGGTCAACGGCTACTTCAAGGACAACGTGCTCCTGGAGCAGGCGTTCGCCAAGGACCCCAAGCGCTCGGTGCAGCAGGTCCTCGCCGACTCCGGCGTGACCGTCACGTCCTTCGCGCGCTTCCGCGTCGGCGCCTGAGCCGGCCGCGGTGAGCGACTCGCCGACCGGGCCGGCGTCCGGTGCCGACCAGGCGCCCGCGCCCTGGCGCCGGGTGCTGCTGAAGCTGTCCGGGGAGACCTTCGGGGGCGGCGGCGTCGGGGTGGACCCCGACGTCGTCTCCCGCGTGGCCCGGGACATCGCCGGACCGGTCGGCGAGGGCGTGCAGGTGGCCATCGTCGTGGGAGGGGGCAACTTCTTCCGCGGCGCCGAGCTGTCCCAGCGCGGCATGGACCGCTCGCGCGCGGACTACATGGGCATGCTCGGCACGGTGATGAACTGCCTGGCCCTGCAGGACTTCCTGGAGCAGGCCGGCGTCGACACGCGCGTGCAGTCGGCGATCACGATGGGCCAGGTCGCCGAGCCCTACGTGCCGCGCCGGGCGATCCGGCACATGGAGAAGGGCCGCGTGGTCATCTTCGGCGCCGGCGCGGGCCTGCCCTACTTCTCCACCGACACCGTCGCCGCCCAGCGGGCGCTGGAGGTGCGCGCGGACGCCGTCCTGATGGCCAAGAACGGCGTGGACGGCGTCTACACCGCCGACCCGCGCCTGGACCCGGCCGCCACCAAGCTGGACACCGTCACCTACGGCGAGGCCCTGCAGAAGGGCCTCAAGGTCGTGGACGCGACGGCGTTCAGCCTGTGCATGGACAACCGGCTGCCGATGGTCGTCTTCGGCATGGACGTGCCGGGCGGCGTCCCGGCCGCGCTCCGGGGTGAGAGGATCGGCACCCTCGTCGTCGGCGGGTGAGCCGCCCGACCGGGCGGCGGGCCGGCACGACGAGGGTGATGGACGCGCAGGACGTGGAGGACCAGCAGTGATCGACGAGGCGCTCCTCGAGGCCGAGGACAAGATGGACAAGGCCGTGGAGGTCGCGAAGGAGGACTTCGCCGCCATCCGCACCGGCCGGGCCAACCCGGCGATGTTCGCCAAGGTCATGGTCGAGTACTACGGGTCGCTCACCCCGCTGCAGCAGCTCGCGTCCTTCCAGACGCCCGAGGCGCGCACCGTGCTGATCACCCCCTTCGACCGCTCGTCGATGGCCGAGGTCGAGAAGGCGCTGCGCAACTCCGACCTGGGCGTCAACCCCGGCAACGACGGCCACGTCATCCGCGTGGTGCTGCCGCAGCTGACGGCCGAGCGCCGCAAGGACTACATCAAGATCGCCCGCACGAAGGCCGAGGACGCCAAGGTGTCGGTGCGCAACGTGCGCCGCCGCACCAAGGAGGAGCTCGACCGCATCGCCAAGGACGGCGACGCCGGCGAGGACGAGGTCGCCCGCGCGGAGAAGGAGCTGGAGGCGGTCACCCGCCGCCACGTCGACGCCATCGACGACCTGCTCAAGCACAAGGAAGTCGAGCTCACCACCGTCTGATCCGGAGACCTCCCGTGGTGGACCCCTCCTCCCGCGGCGGCGACGCCGCCCCTGCGCCCGCGCCACCGGCGTCCTCCGCGACCATCGCGGTGCCTCGCCCCAGCCGTGCCGGGCGCAACCTGCCCGTGGCCATCGGCATGGGCCTGGGCATGGGCGCCGCGCTGCTCCTGGCGCTGTTCGTGCGCAAGGAGCTGTTCGTCCTGCTGGCGGCGGTCGCCGTCGCCGCCTCGGTGTGGGAGATGGCCCGGGCCCTGGGCGCGCGCCGCCTGCACGTGCCGGTCGTCCCGCTGGTCGTCGGCAGCGTCGCCACGCTGGCGGCCACCTACGTCTCGGGCCTGGAGGCGCTGCTGGTCGGCGTCGCGCTGACCGTCGTCGCGGTGCTCGCGTGGCGCCTGGTCGAGGCCCCTGCGGTGGTGGCCTCGGAGGAGGGCGAGCGGCTGCCCGGCGCCGAGAGCGCGGCCCTGCGCGACGTCACGGCCGGCGTCCTCGTGGTCGCCTGGCTCCCGCTGCTGGCCGGGTTCGCGGTCCTGCTGCTGCGCCCGGAGGACGGCGCCCAGCGCGTCCTGGTGTTCGTCCTCGTCGCGGTGTGCAGCGACATCGGCGGCTACGCGGCCGGCGTGCTGTTCGGTCGCCACCCGATGGCGCCCACGATCAGCCCGAAGAAGTCCTGGGAGGGCCTGGCCGGCTCCGCCGTGGCCGGCGTGGTCGCGGCGACCCTGAGCGTGGTCCTGCTGCTGGACGGCGCCTGGTGGGCGGGCGCGCTGATCGGCGTCGCCGCCGTCGCCACCGCCACCATGGGCGACCTCAGCGAGTCGGTGCTCAAGCGCGACCTCGGCATCAAGGACATGGGCTCCCTGCTGCCCGGGCACGGCGGGGTGCTGGACCGCCTGGACTCCCTCCTGCCGACCGCGCCGGTCCTGTGGCTGCTGCTCAGCGCGCTGGTGCCGCCCGTCGCCTGAGCGCGGAGGGCGCCCCGGCGCGAGCGTGAGACGATGGAGGTGCTATGGCTGCCCCCGTCTCCCTGCCCACGCCCACGCTGGCGCCCACCACCTCTTCGAGCGCGGCTGCTCCGAGCGCTCCCGCGAGGGCCACCCTCGCGGTCCCGCGCCGGCCCAAGCCGCCGCGCCACCTGGCCGACCTCGCCCCCGACGAGCGCGCCGCCGCCGCGGCCGAGCTCGGCGTGCCCGCCTTCCGGGTCAAGCAGGTCGCCCAGCACTACTTCGGGCGCCTGACCGCCGACCCGGCGGCCATGACCGACCTGCCCGCGGGCGACCGCGACCGCATCGCCGGCGCCCTGCTGCCGACCCTGCTCACGCCCACGAAGGTGCTCGAGGGCGACGGCGGCAACACGGTCAAGACGCTGTGGAGGCTCTTCGACGGCGCCCGGATCGAGAGCGTGCTCATGCGCTACCCCGAGCGCGTCACGCTGTGCGTGTCCAGCCAGGCCGGCTGCGGCATGGCCTGCCCCTTCTGCGCCACCGGCCAGAACGGGCTGACCCGCAACCTGTCCACCGCGGAGATCCTCGAGCAGGTCGCCTCCGCGGCCCGCTCGCTGGCCGCCGAGCACGCGGCCACCGGCACCGGCCCCGGCCGCGTCTCCAACGTGGTGTTCATGGGCATGGGTGAGGCGCTGGCCAACTACCGCTCCGCGATCGGCGCGGTGCGCCGGATGGTCGACCCGGCCCCCGACGGGCTCGGCATCTCCGCGCGCGGCGTCACCGTCTCCACCGTGGGCCTGGTGCCGGCTGTGGACCGCCTGGCCGCCGAGGGCCTGCCGGTCACCCTCGCGCTGTCCCTGCACGCGCCCGACGACGCGCTGCGCGACGAGCTCGTCCCGATCAACTCCCGGTGGAAGGTGGCGGAGGTCCTGGACGCCGCCCGTCGCTACTTCGAGGCCACCGGGCGTCGGGTGAGCATCGAGTACGCCCTCATCCGCGACATCAACGACCACGCCTGGCGCGCCGACCTGCTCGGCGAGGAGCTCAACGCCCGCGGCTCGGGCTGGGTGCACGTCAACCCGATCCCGCTGAACCCGACGCCGGGCTCGAAGTGGACGGCGTCGGACCCGGGCGTGGAGGACGAGTTCGTCCGCCGCCTGCGCGCGGCCGGCGTCCCCACCACCGTCCGCGACACCCGCGGTCGCGACATCGACGGCGCGTGCGGCCAGCTCGCCGCCTCCGACATCGCCCAGCCGGTCGGCTAGAGCGCCTCGACGCCGGGGACGCCGTCCACGAGCGTCACCCGCACCTGGTGCGGCTCGCCGTTGACGGTGGCCTCGCACGTCGCCTCGCCGCCCAGCAGGGAGGCGGCGGGGCAGGTCGCGCTGATGACGGCGGGCTCCCCGGTGAGCATCGTGCCGGTGCAGTCCAGGGCGACCTCGGTGCCCGACGGCGACGGCGACCCGCAGGTGACCGACGACGGCTCCACGCCCCACCGGCCGAGGGCCTCCTGCGCCTGGCCCACGGCCTCCTGGGCCTGCGGCGCCTGCGACAGCGGCAGGCCCTGGGACTGGTAGACGTGCACCGTCTGCACGGTCGACCACAGCGGCGCGAGGAGGTGGACGCCCAGCGCCAGCACGGCCACCGAGGCCAGCCCGAGCAGGACGCCGACGCCGCTCCTGACCGCCCCGGTGCCGCGCGAGCGGGCGCGGGCGAGCCCCACGACCCCCGCGACCAGCGCGGGGACGCCGGTGATGACGTTCAGCACGATCGCGAGCAGCCCCAGGACCAAGGACGCCGTCGCGGCGCCGTTGCGCCGCTCGTCGAGCTCGGGCTCGGAGAAGGTGTCCATCAGGGTGTGCGCCATCTCGTCCTCGCTCCGTCGCCGTCGGTGGGGCAGTCCCAGGATGCGCGATCCCGCCGTGCTGGCGCGTCGCCTACGGGAGTGCGTACTGTCGTAATCATGGTGGACGATGACCGGTGGGCGGTGCTGGAGCGGCGGGTGGCCGCGCTGGAGGCCGCCCAGGTGCAGGAGCGTGCAGCCTCGGCGACGGGGCCGGAGACCGCCGGGGAGGCGAGCCCCCTGTGGGCCCTCGAGGGGCTGCGCGCTCGCGTGCCCGACCCCGGGGCGGTCATGCTCACCGGAGCGGTGACGCTGCCGGACGGCCGCGCCGCCCAGTGGCAGGAGGGCGCCGACACGGGCTCCCTGCTCGCCGAGGACTGGGGCGAGGTGGCCGACGCGCTCGCCGCTCTCGGCTCACCCGTGCGCCTGCGGCTGCTCCAGCGCGTGCTCACCGGCACCGGCACGGTCGCCGAGCTCGTCCAGGGCGAGGGCGTCGGCACCAGCGGGCAGGTGTACCACCACGTCCGCCAGCTCGTCGCCGCCGGATGGCTGCGCAGCGCCGGCGGCGGGCGCTACGAGGTGCCCGTGCCGCGCGTGGTCCCGCTGCTCGCCGCGGTCGTGGGGGCACGGCGGTGACGGGCGCGGTGCGGCGCGCGGTCGCCCGGCGGCAGACGGCCTGGATCTGGCTGTTCTTCACCGCGGTGGTCGCCTCCCTGCCGCTGGACCTGCCCACCCCGGTCGTCCTGCCGGTCCTCGCCGGCCTGCTCTCGCTGGCCCACGTGCGGCCCCCGCGCAGCACCCGCGAGCCGGTCGCCGTCGCCGCCCCGGTGCGCGGGCGGTGGGTGGCGCTCAACAGCCCCGGCTCGTCCGTGCCCAGCCACGGGGTGCGCGCCTACGGGCAGGCCTTCGCCGTCGACGTCCTGCACCCGCGACCGGCCGGAGCGCCGGTCGCGCTCGGCTGGAGCCTGCGGACCCTCGCCGCCTGCGACCACTCCAGCTTCGGCGAGCCGGTCCTGGCCGTCGCCGACGGCACCGTGGTGGCGGCCGGCGGGGGACAGCGGGACCACCGGGCCCGCAGCACCTGGCCGGGGCTCCTCTGCATGCTCGTCGAGGGCTCGGTGCGCGAGGCGGGGGGCGCCCGCTGGATCCTCGGGAACCACGTCGTCCTCCAGCACGACGACCAGACGTTCTCCGCGTACGCCCACCTGCGTCGGGGGTCGCTGCGCGTGCGGCCGGGTGACCAGGTCGAGTCGGGGCAGCAGCTCGCCGAGGTGGGCAACAGCGGCAACTCCTCCGAGCCGCACCTGCACTTCCAGCTCATGGACCGGGCGGTCCCGTCCGCCGCGGCCGGGGTCCCGTTCCGCTGGACCGACGCACACGTCGTCGCCGGTGAGGTCGACGCCGGGCGCGGCCCCGGTGGGGAGCGGGGCGGCGTCCCGGCGAACGGGCAGGTGTTCGTGGTCCCCTCGCGGCAGGGCGCCGGGAAACCCGCCTGACCGGGGCGGTCGGCGTCCGCCAGACTCTGCCTCGTGGCCCACGTGGAGATCAGCGACGTCGTCCACGCGCTGCCCGACGGCCGGCCCCTGCTGGCCGGCGTCAGCCTGCGCGTGGGGGAGGGCTCGCGCACCGCGCTGGTCGGTCCCAACGGCACCGGCAAGACGACGCTGCTGCGGATCGTCGCGGGAGACCTCGCGCCCGACGCCGGCGCGGTCACGCGCTCCGGCGGCCTGGCCGTGATGCACCAGCAGGTGGGGGTCGGTGCGGCCGACGTGCGCGACCTGCTGCTGCAGGTGGCCCCGGACGCCGTCCGCGCCGCCGCTGCCGCCCTGGACGCCGCCGAGCTGGCGATGATGGAGCGCGAGGACGAGCCCACGCAGATGCGCTACGCCCAGGCCCTCGCCGACTGGGGCGACGCGGGCGGCTACGAGGCCGAGGTCGAGTGGGACGTCGTCTGCCAGGCGGCGCTGGGCGTGGAGTACGAGCGGGCCCGCTGGCGCGACGTCCAGACGCTGTCCGGCGGGGAGCGCAAGCGCCTGGTGCTGGAGTCGCTGCTGCGCGGCCCGGCCGGCGTCCTGCTGCTGGACGAGCCGGACAACGCCCTCGACGTGCCGGGCAAGCGGTGGCTGGAGGAGCAGCTGGTGGGCTCGGCCAAGACCGTGCTCCTGGTCAGCCACGACCGCGAGCTGCTCGCGAACACCGCCACCCGGATCGCCACCCTGGAGCCCGGCGCGGCCGGGGCCCGCCTGTGGGTGCACGGCGGCGGGCTGGCGACGTACGCCGCCGCGCGCGCCGACCGCACCGCGCGCCTGGAGGAGCTGCGCCGCCGCTGGGACGAGGACCACGCCGCCCTGCGCCAGCTCGTGCTCACCCTCAAGACCAAGTCGGCCTTCAACGACGGCCTCGCCTCGCGCTACCAGGCCGCCCAGACCCGGCTGCGCCGCTTCGAGGAGGCCGGCCCGCCCGAGGCGGCCCCGGTGGAGCAGCGGCTGCGGGTGCGGCTGCGCGGCGGGCGCACCGCCCGGCGCGCGGTGCAGCTGGAGCAGCTGGGCCTGACCGGCCTGGTCGCGCCCTTCGACCTGGAGCTGCACCTGGGCGACCGCCTCGCGGTGCTCGGCTCCAACGGCTCGGGCAAGTCCCACCTGCTGCGGCTGCTCGCGGCCGGCGGCAGCGACCCGGACGCCGAGCACGCGCCCGTCGGCGAGGACCGCCCCGAGCCGGTCGCCCACACCGGGCGGGCCCGGCTGGGCTCGCGCGTGCGGCCGGGGTGGTTCCGCCAGTCCTCGATCCCGCAGGAGCTCGCCGGGCGCACGCTGCTGGAGGTGCTGCACCGCGGGGACGGCGACCGCGACGGCATGGGCCGGGAGCAGGCGGCCCGCGCGCTGGACCGCTACGGCCTGGCCGCCAGCGCCGAGCAGCGCGTGGAGACCCTCTCCGGCGGCCAGCGCGCCCGGTTCCAGGTGCTGCTGCTGGAGCTGTCCGGCGCCACGCTGCTGCTGCTCGACGAGCCCACCGACAACCTCGACCTGGACTCCGCGGAGGCGCTGGAGGCCGCGCTGGGCCACTTCGAGGGGACGGTGGTGGCGGTCACCCACGACCGCTGGTTCGCCCGCACCTTCGACCGCTTCCTCGTGCTGCGCGCCGACGGCACGGCCGTGGAGGCGGCGGAGCCGGTGTGGGACGAACCGCGCGTCGTGCGTGCGCGTTAGCCCCCGCCGGCGCACCCCGCCCTGGCACGATGCGGTGCGTGAGCACGAGCACGACGTTCCGCCGCCAGGGAGCCCTCGGCCGCGGCTACTCCCCGGACCAGGTCGAGGAGTTCTTCAGCCGGGCCCGCGTGGCCTACGAGGCCGGGGGGCTGCGCGGCGGCGTGAGCAGCGGTGACGTGCGCCGGGTCGGCTTCGACCTGGTGCGCCGCGGCTACGACGTGGACCAGGTGGACGCCGCCCTGGACCGCCTCGAGGACGCCTTCTCCCGCCGCGAGCACGAGATCGCCCGTGGCCGCCTCGGGGCCGACCGGGCGCTGGACGAGCTGACCGCCCGGGCGGCGACCCTGCGCGGACGCCTGGACCGCCCCGACGGCGACCGCTTCGACCGGGCCACCGGTGCCACCCTTGCCTACGACACCGACGACGTCGACGACCTGTGCGACCTGCTGCTGGCCTGGTTCGACGAGGGCGGCGACCTGAGCGTCCAGGACGTGCGCACCGCGGTGTTCCGCACCCGCCGGGGCCGGCGCGGCTACGTGGAGCACCAGGTGGACGCGTTCTTCGACCGGGCCGTGGAGGTCCTGTCCGGCGTGGAGTGACGCGGGCCTGCGCTCAGGCGCGCAGGTGGGAGCTGGACAGCACGCGGTCCACGGCCACCTCGACGACGACCCGCAGCGGGTCGGGCGCCGGGGTCCGCTCGTAGCGCGCGGCGTAGCGCTCCAGGGCGTCGGCGACGGCGGCCTCGTCGTCGACGACGGACGCGGTCCCCTCCAGGGTGATCCAGCGCGGTCCCTCCACCGAGCACAGCACCGCGCGCCCGCCGGCCGCGGCGTTGCGGACCTTGCGCGACGTGCGCCGCGCCGTCACCCGCGCGACGCCCGCCGCGGCGTCCCAGGTGAAGCCGACGGGCACCACGTGGGGGGTGCCGTCGGGGCGCAGCGTGGTCAGCGTGGCCAGGCGCCGCTGCGTGACGAAGTCCAGGGCGGTCGCTGGCAGCACCACGGGGTCGGTCACCGGCCCAGTCTGCCGCCCAGCGCTCGCGGGGGAGCGGCCGAGGACCTGCTCAGGAGCCGGTCAGGGCCGCCAGCGGCCGGCCGAGCAGCGCCGGGCGCCGGGTCAGGCGCTCCTCGGCGTCCGCCCAGGTGGCCAGCCTCAGCCCGGCGTTGACGCCCAGCCAGCGCAGCGGCTCCGGCTCCCAGCGCGGGGAGCGGTGGCCGACCCAGGGCAGGCGGGCCAGCTCGGTGTCGCGGCCCAGGAGCAGGTCGGCCAGGGTGCGCCCGGCGAGGTTCGCCGCCCCGACGCCGTCGCCGACGTACCCGCCGGCGCGGGCGATGCGGGTGGCCGGGTCGAGGTGGACGCCGGCGTGCCAGTCGCGGGGGATGGCGAGCGGGCCGCCCCAGGCGGTGGTGAAGGCCGCGTCGGGCAGGTCGCGCAGCGCCGGCAGCAGGTCGCGCACGGTCCTGCGCAGGGCGGCGAAGACCCGGTCGTCGCGGTCGTGGGCCGGGGCGATGCCGGAGCCGAAGTGGTAGGGGGCGCCCCTGCCGCCGAAGACGAGCCGGTCGTCGGCGGTGCGCTGGCCGTAGACCACGAGGTGCCGGTGCTCGCTGAAGGTCTCCCCGGAGCGCAGCCCGACCTGGTCCCACACCTGCTGCGGCAGCGGCTCGGTGGCCGTGACCAGGGAGTACACGGGCACGACGTCGCGGCGGCGGCCCGGCAGCCGGGTGGTCCACGCCTCGGTCGCCAGGACGACGTCCCGGCAGGTGACCGCGCCGCGGTCGGTGACCACGCGGCCGGGCCCGACGGCCAGCGCGCGGGTGCCCTCGGCGATCCGCGCCCCGCTCCGGCGCACCGCGGCAGCCAGCCCGCGCACCACCGCCAGGGGGTGCACCCGGGCGCAGTCGGGGGTCCAGGTGCCGCCCAGCACGCCGTCGGCTCCCAGGTGCTCGCGGGTGGCGGGCGCGTCGAGGAGGTCGAGGCGGTCCACGCCCCAGCGCGCGGCCTCGGCGACCTCCGCGCGGGCCCGGGCCAGCTGGGCGGGGCTGCGCGCGACGGTGACCGTGCCGCCGTGGGCCCAGCCGCACTCGACGCCGTCCTCGGCCAGCGCGCGACCCACCTCGGCCACGGTCGCGACCATGGCCCGCCGCAGGGCCAGCGCCGGCTCGCGCCCGTGCCGGCGCACGAGCCCCGCCGTGCTGGTGGGGAAGAGCGCGGAGCACCAGCCGCCGTTGCGGCCGCTGGCGCCGAAACCGACCTGCTCGGCCTCGACCACCAGCACCCGCAGCGACGGCTCGGCCACCAGCAGCGAGCGGGCGGTCCACAGCCCGGTCAGCCCCGCGCCGACGACGCAGACGTCGACCTCGGTGTCGCCGTCCAGCGGCGCGCCGGGCGGGGACGGCGGCGCGGTGGACGTCCACAGCGAGGCGGGCGCCGGGGCCGGGCTCACAGCCGGGCCCAGGCCTCCGTGAGGACGCCGCGCAGCACCTGCTCGATGTGGTCGAACTCGGCCTGGCCGGCGACCAGCGGCGGGGCCAGCTGGATCACCGGGTCGCCGCGGTCGTCGGCGCGGCAGTACAGGCCGGCGTCGAACAGTGCGGTGGACAGGAACCCGCGGAGCAGGCGCTCGGCCTCGTCGTCGTCGAAGGTCTCCCGGGTCGTCTTGTCCTTGACGAGCTCCAGGCCGTAGAAGAACCCCTCGCCGCGCACGTCGCCCACGATCGGCAGGTCCAGCAGCTTCTCCAGGGTGGCGCGGAAGGCGGGCGCCGTGGCCTGCACGTGGTCGGTGATCCGCTCGCGCTCGAACAGGTCCAGGTTCGCCATCGCCACGGCCGCGGAGACCGGGTGCCCGCCGAAGGTGTAGCCGTGCATGAACGTGTTCGTGCCGTGCTTGAAGGGCTCGAAGAGGCGCTCGCTGGCGATGCAGGCGCCGATCGGGGAGTAGCCGGAGGTCATCCCCTTGGCGCAGGTGATCATGTCGGGGACGTAGCCGAAGTCGGTGCAGGAGAACATCGAGCCGGTGCGGCCGAAGGCGCAGATGACCTCGTCGGAGAC
>Ga0210040_10004278_pt1 | contig 18773 bp, 29 predicted proteins | sample CryGeyCG12114_NA_FD_185462 | JGI IMG/M metagenome (GOLD analysis project Ga0210040, IMG submission 185462) | Groundwater microbial communities from aquifer - Crystal Geyser CG19_WC_8/21/14_NA (SPAdes) (version 2) | ecosystem: Environmental > Aquatic > Deep subsurface > Groundwater | place: USA...
TAACAGACGACACACAGTACATTGTTTATTATTACCTGTTCGATGCCTCACTAGCAAACAGTGCTAATAACAGTGAGAACTGTGGAGCACATAAGATGAATGTCAAGGACTCAATACATTTGATTAGTTGGCTCTCTTGCTTTTAGTTAGCTCGTTCGTTATTATAGTCAGCTGTGGGTTAGTTAGTTTTTTGATCATCCCCACAACAAGTCCAATACCATATAAAATGTTGAAACTAACTAACTACAGTCAGCGTAAGATGCACATTATCTTGACCAGCGGCCAACAAGTTTTCTCTTATGTTCACAAACAAAAGGAAAACACAAAGGTATGGCTCCCATCATCCCCAAAAATGCGTTCATGATCTATCGTCTTGCCACACTTTCACACACAGTGTATAATATAATTAACTATGGCTTCCTAGATCTCAAGTACTAATAACTTTTACAAATAGATAGTTCCCAAAAAACTCGCCTTTCTTTACTTTGTCTATGTGGTTTTAGTTTTTGACAGCTCGCTGTATATTAATTGACAAGAGTCAAATAGCTTCTGTGCTGTAGCGATATTTGCGAAAGACAGAGTAGTCATGTGCCACTGTTGGAAAATATTATTGACAGGCAGCAGGAGTAGCAGTAGTAGTAGGTTGTTATAGTTAGTAGAGAAGACTGTGTACGATTTGTATGGTTTTACAAAGAAGAGGGTAACTTTTTGGGCGCAGGAGGGTTGGGAGCAACTAACTTGCCTGGATCGATAAATTTCGGGTCTCCTTACCTATTTTCTGGTTCCCCTTCTTGTTTTCTCCGCATCATCCAGTGTTAGTTTGTACAGTACATTTTTGTAGGGCTTGACTTTCTTTTGGGACTGCGAGAGCACTGGACTTTTCATGGTGTCAGTTAGTTAGTAGAACGTCTTTTGGAATGGAATATGATGGACGGAAGATGGGCCTAGGGTTCATTTTGCAGATGAATCGAACTGCATGTTACGTAATACGGATTTGATATTGTTTGTTTCCATAGAGTTGCATGGATTCAGTAATTTTTAGCTGAACACAGTTGACGTTTTTGGACTATCTATGCTCTAACTTTTGAACCCAAGTTGCTGCGACTAATAAAGCACTACTGAATTTCTTTGCTGGATAGGACCACGAAACTTGCATACTATTTACTATATACGAAACCTACGAGTTAGGTAGGCAAGCTATATCAACATGAGGTAGACTTGAGTAGTGAATAATGCATGGTATGCAATTTCAGATTTGAGAAAAGCAGTTTATTGTCAATATGTTTACACGTGCACTAATGTATATTTTCAGCATTTACTAACTTATTTGTAAAAAATGTAGATAGTTAAATCTAATGCGTGAACCAAATAAAGGAACCCACATTTCAATCAGAAAATCTGGGGCTAATTACTTCAACTGTAGTGATCCACCTCACTGGACAGCACTCCATCCATTTCCACATTATTCAATGACGTATCATCACCTGAAAAAATGCAGACAGTAATATTCTTTCAGCAAAATAATTTATTTTTCGAACCAAATGCAATAACATATTTATTACTTTTCCCGCATACCATTTCCCTGTCTTGGCTCCACTTGAGTACGGATTCCACAAACTGCAGCTCCTGCGGAGCACATTTGTCTTTTGGTCCAATCACCCCAACTCTCACCATGACCAGACAATTCGATCAACTCTTCTCCACCAGGAGAAAGACAGTAGATGCTAATATCATTAGCAGCAGTGTCATCATCACATCACCCCCTTGCTTTGGTTCCGAGCGCAATTTAAATCCCACAATAATTCCAGAAGTGTCACTGCATTCTTCAAATTTTCTCCAGTCTCCGTAAATGCCTTCGGTGCTAGATATCACGTATCTATAAACATTTCAATTCAAAGAATGAAACTAATCAAACTAGTGCAGTATAGTAGCATAGTAGTCAGTAAATTTTACAGTTTGTATATTTTCTTCCGATTTTTGTACTTACTTAGAATTGACGCCGTCATACTCGGATCCATCTTGAGCAGAACAATATAATCGAATTGCATTTAGTGCAGTATCATCACCACGTCCTTGAGACCCTTCAGCTTTAACTTGAATACCTCTTGCATACATCCCGATCGGGCAACCTAAAGTGTTTTTATAAACTTACTGAGTGAGTAAAAACAAGTTTTTTCAAGCAGTCTATAGGAAATATCAATAAATGTCTTCTGCCTTACGAGACCATGGTCCCCAGATGCCCCAGTTTTTTACTCTTGGGGATTGAATGAATGTTGACTGGTTCTGCTTACTTGAATAGTTACACTTACTTAACATTGCTAAAATAATTAAAATCGAGCAAATTGATGGAAATTTCATTTTTACACCACTGCTGTTTCAACGTTGATAAGTCAGAGAAATGATGGTAGACAAGTTTTAATATTGAACATTGGAGACCGACACAACATTTTTTCTAACATGACCAACTCTTAGATTATTGTAAACCTGACAATTGCTGGACATATTGTGAGGCAAATATTGAAGCATATTGGATGTTAAAGAAAACAAAAATTAAATGTGTGTAGCCGTAGCGTGCAATGCAGTGAGTGTACTTGTATAACAGGCCACAGATTTATCATGAACAATGAAACCTATGGATTCCCTCATACAATTCCAATTTCCATAACGTTCAAGCTTTATCAATTAAGTGTTGACTTCCAAAATACAGGTCAATAAGCTAACCACGGGACTTACACTTTTTGGAATACAAAATATAGTGGCTTTTAGCAGAGATTTGAGAGTGTGAAGTAAATACGTTAAAAATATTATTCTAATAAATAACTTAATGAAGAGTACTTACACGCCGTATACGCAAAACGAACAACAACTATTAAAAGGTATGTACACAACCCATAGGTTGATTGCTTCCGAATAAAGAAGTATGAGAATAGTACTTGAAGTATTGTAAGTAAGGATTAAGGATATGCTAGCCATGCACAGAAAATGTCTAGAAAAGTATCTATATTTATTCCCGTAATCTATAAAAATTTAAATGCTGAACTACCAACATATTTCCTGTCAAGATACAACAACAAACTACGTCCCCAACCCTATTATGCTTTCATACAGACGCTCTCGGTGTGGCTGAATTTTTCGAACGCCTCTGCTTACTCGTATACGCCATTTTGGCCTGCCTAATCAAATTCTCCGCAGTGGGAAGCCCCATATTTTGTACCATACTGTAAAACGCGCCCTGTTGATTCTTCAGAAGCAAGTAAGGAGCGCCATACTCGCTTATTGACCCCGAAGTGTCCATTACAAGTATTTTGTCGCACTCGATTACTGTACTAAGTCGGTGAGCAATTATTAAAACAGTTGATTCACTAAAATAATGAAATAGTTTCTCTTGCATTAATTGTTCAGTAGCAGCATTCACATGCGCTGTGGCTTCATCACAAACAATTATCTTATTTTCTTCTACGATTGCTCTGGCCAGCCCAAGCAATTGTTTTTGCCCGTAACTTAGAACAAGACCTTCCGCTTCCACTGGAGTATCCAAGCCTAAAACACAAAACACTCCTTTTTCTATTGCCTCAAATTCGTGTATGGCAGATTTAGGAATCTGAAATAAAAAAACCTTGTGGAAGACTCTTTACAAGGGAGTCCAACTGAACTTCTTCCAAAGCATTCCAAATTTTCTTATCATTAATTCTCTCTCCAGGATCACAATTTTGTCTCATTGTGCCCGTGAAAGTCATCGTATTTTGAGGAATAATTGACAACTTTCGGCGAAGCTCATGCAAACCAATTTGACTAATGTCCAATCCATCTATTAATATTCCTCCCCGGACAAACTCATCCAATCGAAATAAAGCATTAACCAATGTGCTTTTGCCCGATCCACTGCGACCAACTATCCCTATCTTTTCACCACTCTGAATATGCAAGTTTATTGAATTTAATACTCTACGATGACCTACATCCACTGTCAAGTCCACATATTTTATTTCTCCTGCTTCGGGCCAACTAGCTGGGGGCTCTTTACCATCTGCAGATTGTAAATCCCCTTCTGGATGGAGTTCAATAAATTCTAAAACTCTGCAGCCACAAAAAAAGTGAAAATCAAGATCATGGGGCTTTGCGATACAAATATAGAGCCTAATAATACACACCTTTCAACAGCAATCATTTGTGCTTCCGTGTCAGACATGTCAGTAGCCGCTCTTTGAAACAAAGATGAAAGCTGAATACTTGTAGCAAGTACCAGACCAACAACTGGGCCATCAACACATTCTAAACACATCAACGTGATTGTGATGAGGGATATGAACATTGTGCTGAACCAGTCGATCATCATTGCAAACCAGCGGTGACAGGCAAGAAATAAGAACCAGGCAGATGTGTGCTCATCGACCATTTCATGGAAAGTGTGAGCAAACTTCCCTTCTTGTCCAAAACACCGAATCGTAGCTAACCCCGACAAGGTGGCGCTGATTTGAGTAAAAATCGGGGATCGACGCATCGATTCGATTCGCTTTAAAGCTACAGCAGATCGGAGATAAACTGTAAAAGAGAAAAATGATAGAATTAGAGTTGTGTGATACACAGTTCATTCAGTTGAGCCTGAGCCGGATATTTTGAAATACCTCGATACACAACCGCCACCAAAAGGAGCATAACCACAGACGGTATAAAAAGCAGTATATTCACATAAGCAACAATACAAATAACCCCTAGAATCTGGAACAGTGTGTCAATTACATCGAATAATGTCGGAGGTAAAGTTTGATCAACAATGGATATATCTTTTGAAATCCGATTGAGTAGTCGACCAACAGAAGTTGATGTAAAGAAAGCCAAGGGTGAGCGAATGATACTGTACATCATTTTCTCATAAAAAAGACGATTGGCGTTTATACACAAATTGTACAGAATTAGTGTTCGCCCTAAATACACAGCGATGAGGGCAGGCATAGCAGACATGTAGGTGATGCGCAGTATGTCTCGGATTTCCATTGTGTATTCTCCTATGCCGTCATGGTTGATTTTCTTAAGACAGGCTTTCCTGAGTTCAGAGTTTTCATTATATGGTATTAGTGATCCATCTAAAGACAAAAGAAAATGTAGCAGCTAGTTATTTCAGTGACGGGTCATAAAACTAAACTGGAGTATTGAAACTTACTTGCATAATGCGTGTGATTGTACTCGATTAAATATTCTTCAGCGGAAATCAGTATCTCCAGCGTATAGTCAGACCCAGTGTACAGAATTTGAGCAATGAAGGAGAAAAGTATCAGAATAAATATATGACAACAGTTGCCTCCGGATTTTAAATATTTCCAGTAAAGAACTAAGCCCACTTTTTTGGGAACTCCTATATCTTCTACAGTCTGTTCTTCTTCAAATTTTCTGGCTTTCCGAAGCATTATATCACTCTGTTTGACACCCAGAGAATAATTTTGATTGAGTATTTATTTTGTTTAATTCAAGCGTAAAATTTACCTTGTTTTTCTTGAAATTATCTGAATCAGCATGAATGTTTTCGGTTGACACTAGCGTGGCAAACACAGTCTTCCTACTTATACTGTCGGAACTTGTCTCAATGCTTACAATGGAATCTTTTCTTTCGGTATCAGTTTCATCGGCTAAACTAAAAGAAAACCGGATTCCAGCTTTCAATAGCTCAAGGTATGTTCCATGACCTATAGATTTCCCGTCGACTAATACAATGATTTCATCTGCGGACTCCAGTAAATGTAGTTGATGAGTGACAAAAATCACGGCTTTGTCTTTTAGCAGCCTTTGGAAGCAATGCTCATTAACATAGCGTGCCAGAGAATAATCCAATGCGGTCAACGGGTCATCCAGCAAATAAATATCCGCTTTAGAGTAAATTGACCGGGCTAGTCCCATTCTTACTCTACAATTTAAGCGTATTCATTGCATTTTTCAAAAACGTACTAATGTGGAAAAATGAATTGACTGTAAAAGTGAAGCACCTTTGACCTCCGCTTAACGTAACATTGCGAACCAAAGTTTCATCTGCTTCGGGCAGTGAGCTAAAAACTTCCGTTAGTGCACATGCTGTGACCACTTCCTCATACCATTCAGGATCAAATTTGGAACCGAATGTGATATTTTCCCGAAGACTGCGCGATGTCATACCCCAAGGCTCTTGGTCAAGGAAACTCAGTTTACCATGAATTTCAATGTGACCTTCACTAGTTGGTATTTCGCCAAGAATTGCCATCAGTAATGATGACTTACCGCAGCCCATAGGTCTAAAAGATATCAGTCAATGTTAACAATGAAACTTTCTAACAAAAAGCATATTTAAAAACCATATTTCTAATTTACCCAATGATAGCTAATGTTTGAGAAGCCTTCACTGAAAAACTGATATTACTCAATGTTTCAGCACGGGGATCATTAGTCCATTTACAGGTCAAGTTTTGAACTGAAATTCCAATCTCCTCCCCTTTAAGTTGTGTTTTTGTATATGATAGTTTAGAAACGACACTCGGGACACTCCTAGCAACTGACGCCTCTGTATTTGTGGTGGAAATTTCATCAAACAGACTAATACTATCATGAAGTTGCAAAGGGCCATGTTCCTCCAACAGAAGAAAGTGTTGTAAATGATTGATAGCAACTTTTAGTTCTGCTGCATCGGCAACTCCATTCGCAAATAGGACGTTCAAATTGAACCTTTGTGAAAGTTGAAATGCTTTACACTTTAATTATTGATGATTTGGTATAGAGATTTTAAACACAAGGATACAATGCATTCACACAATCACCTTATATGCTCGTACAAAACCAACGTAGTAAACACATCGCTGGCATCCAAATGCGCATCTTCGTCGAATATCAGGTATACCACCAGGGTAACGAAGTAGGCAACTTTGGCCAACACCATTGCAATTGTTATATTCATAACTCGAAGTAAAATGGACACTCTAACGTACTTGAGCTCTAGTTTACGGAAATTGCTAACATCACGTAAAAACACAGATTCCCATGCAAACATTTTGACTACACCAATGGATGCAAAAAGTTCCCCTGCAGCTCTTACTCTTTTATCCGCTTCTCGTAAAGATTTTTCCTTAAATGTCGAAAAATTGCTTTGCTTTATATCTCTGTGTAATATTGCATATTTTAGGGTATTCTTCACACTATTATGTAGAATGTATACCTGTACTCACTTTGTATTTTCCAAAACACCACCCCATGAAATACTGAAGGATCAAAAATACAAACATGAAAGTGATCCCAATCATCGTATAGTGCTCATATTGTGTGTACAAGTAGCATGCAATTATGATCAGTTGAATAGGAGCTACCCAAAGGGTGTTAAGAAAAATTTCTTGTCTATCGAAGCGAAACATATCGTTGGACACAAGATTGACGACTCGTCCAAAAGAGAGGGATTTTGCAGAAGCTTGACTCAGTCGCAAAGCCTTCCAATAGAAAAGGGACATGCAGGCAATTCTAACTCTCGTGGCAATATGGTGACTTGCAAATGTGGAGAAGTGGAAGGTGATTGAAAATGCAATTGTACTTCCAATTAAAACAGCTGAAAAATAATATATCGTTTTAGTAGGATACGAACATTGAAGAAAAATATTTTCCTACTATGTAATTGCATGTTTTCTTTTTCTTTAGAACCTGCACTCTGAATACTTTCTGAATTCCAATGCGTGTCGGTGGTATTGTGAAACATGGAGATGAAATAGCCAAGAGCTAAAGCTTGGGCAATTTTGAAAACACATTCCTCCAAGAATGTGAACATTCCATAAAGAATAAATTTGCGACCAAATGTGCGAGCTATGACAAGCCATAATCGGGGTTTCTTGTTGGATTTTTTTGCACTTTTTAGATGATTCAGCCAATTTGTGAGAAGTTTATGGCCTAAATAGGTGGACTGGTCTTTTCCAGCACACCTAAATAAGTCCTCGTCAGTAAGGTCTCCGCCAAGACCTTTGAAAAGTTTAGTTCGAATGTTTGAACCTGAATTTTAATGTGTGAAGAGTGTGAACAATGATGGAAGTTGAAAATGAGCAAACCAACCTGTGCATATAACTTTCCAAACCCAGCAAAAGAAAACACGTGAGAGGAAACCAACTTTTGGAAAAGGACGCGCACGGTGTTTCCAAGATTCTCTCTTCCTTGTAGAAAAATGAGAAAAGTTTTTTAGGGAAGAAGCTTTTTTCGATAATTTTTTGGATTGTTTGGCGGCAAAGTCCATTGTTAACACTTGCAGTAGTGCATGACCAGAGCGTAATAAATGTGCTACTATTTAGTTAGGGAATTATATAGAGCTCATATTGTGTTAATTTAGATTTAAGCTTAAAAAATTATGCCGTTGCCGTAATCAAATTCATCCAGTTTGATATTGCAGCTTCACCTGTGAAGTATTGTAAGATTCAATTCTTATGGCAACAAATTTTTCCATGAGTGTAAATTGCTAAATTCAAGCTCTAGCTCTACTGCGATTTATTTACTTTGTGCGTTTTTGGCAGGAGAAAGAAATACATTTCCTCCGGTACTCACAAAAGTTGCGGCGTTCAATAACTTACACCACAGTCCACGCTCATCGTAGAGACATGAATCAAATTTATAGTCAGTGTCGTCAGTGTACAAGTAAAAAGCGAGAAGTGTAATTTAATTATTCGACGTAACAAGAACCAATAAGCTTGGATCTCGCAACCTAACGTTTAAGCATCGCATACGCAAATTTCAACTTGGAAATGCTACCAGTCGCTATGTACCTTACTCTTTTTTGTTCCTATTTGTTTTTGAGATATTTTGGCTTTGCTAAACTGTTTAATTGTAATTAATCAAAGTTAAATAATTCAATTTATTACAACTTTTTAAGCAAATTAATCCTGTTTTCGTACAAACCAAAGTTGAAAATATAATAAAGAAATATTCGTTAATTATTTTCCAAACAGGCTAACTCTGACTTTGACTGGATTCCTCCGCCTCGGCCATCGCTTTCAAAATCTTCTTAGTGACCGATCTGGTCTTCCTTGCATCGTAATTGCAAAATTCGTCATTAATTGAGTACGGTGGTGATGCAGACCGGAATTCATTCCTTTCTAACCATGTGTCAACTTTTAAATCAAAATCCATTGAGCGCGCATCATCATCATCATCATCATATGCCAAATTCCTCTTCTTTTTTGAAGAAATGTTGTCCAAAGTAGAATCAAACTGATGGGCAAGATCATCTAGCTTCGAGCTATTGCTGTGTATTGTTATCACTAATGGCTGTGTTTTTGGCGTGCGCGAGCGTTCCAGCCGTCCTCCATTTGTATGTAAAGAATCATAAAAATCTTGAAGTGTGTTTGTAAAGGGACAGTATTTTCGCAAAGCTAGAAGTTCGCTAATTGGTACACCAAACTCATTAACTTCTAAACATAGAAACACTTTAATTATAGATCCAAACGTCACAAAAGTGCATGCATAAAATACTGTGGCACAAAATAGCATGCATTAACGTATGTATTTACCATCCGTTTTTAATTCCTTTGAGTTATTCCAGTACGTTCTTTCAGTAATTGGCAAGCCACACAATGAAGTCAGAAAGGACTGAGATGAACTATAAAAGACGTCAGGTGACTTCAAATTGGTCCGAATTGTGGAAAATTCGGATTTAATTGGTTTCCTAGATAATCTGGATTGTTTCAGCATAAAAGAGCTCGAAATTGAAGATGCTGGAAATTAAAAAAAAGAGATTATTCAGCACTGAAAAAAACCCACTAATTTCCACTACAATCTAAAGCTTTGAAAACAGCAGTTTACCTTTGATCTTCTTTTCGATCCCTCCACTACGGCTTAGATTCTTGTTAGATTGCATGCTGACCTGTATAGCGTACAGATATCCCTAAACCCTAAAATCAAACTATTCTACTTCCTCCCTAATACAGAATTCTAAATATTTCTCACTTATAGTTCGAAACTTTCAAAGAAGCGTAGGTTTTAAGATATAGCACAAGAGCTGAGTGATTTTCAATTAACGATGATGATGCTAAATTATTGTGATAACAGAGTGAAAACTCGCAAACTATTGGGAAGAGCAACAAAACATGAGCAAGTTCACGACGTCAATGAACACATTTTTTTCATAAATATTTCCATTTATGCGCTTCTATCTAAACAAACGCTCCACCATATTTGAGTGTGCGCAACAAACTTCACATCGAATGAAACAAAGAGCGAATTCTGTCCAATAGGAAACAAGCAGATATAGAACCAATATAGGAGAAACTCATAGAGATGCACGTTTGGAACGCAAAGCCGCCAACGACGTGTATGTACTACAAATAAATAGAAAGCTTGAAACTAAACTAGCGTAGTGCAAAAATAAAAATTTTTGGGTTATAGTTTCTAATTGTTTGATTAGATAACTTCCGAAACTTGCGGCCTTCCACCATGGAGGAAGATCCTATGTGCGATCCCATTTTTAAAAAGAAGAGGCTGGATTTCGAATCCCCCTCTGACTCGGAGGCAGAGTCTTCATCATCGGAAGATGTCAGATCTCTTAGTTCCAAAAAGAAAAGTAGTAAGAAACATAGGAAAGAGAAAAAACAGAAGAAACATAGACATAAGAGTAAAAAGTCCAAAAAAAGGAAACACAGGCGAACCTCTACGTCATCGGTAAAGTTCATATATTACCACGATTTGATTGTGCATGATCTTGTATTGCCGATTTCAAAGTATGTTGGTTGTTGGTACATTTGTATGTTCAATTGATTATGTAGGAATCTGAAAATAGTGAAGGGGAGGGTGAATGGGTGGAAGCTAACGTAGTTAAGTCTCCAACAGTGGAGCCGGTAATCCCGGGGAATGCGGAAGCCACAAAGTCCAAGCGTGACGAATGGATGACGATGGATAGCTTTGGAATACCTACGTATTCTAATGATTCTAAAAGGGCTCAAAGATTAGCTGAAAAGGAGAAGCAAAAAAGTTTGAAATCTATTGATAAAGTAAGTTGGGAAATTCAAGGCAGTTATACATACAGTTTGTAGCATTGTAAAATCACTTCATTTATACTATTATACTCGTATTTATTATCAATCAGACGGGGCAGTATGCAAATGAGCTGAATCCATATTGGAAAGATGGTGGCACCGGTCTACCTTCGGAAGAAATGAAAAATGAAGGTGTTGAAAAAAATTCCGCAGTTGTTGGTGATGGCGGTTTACAATGGTTGAAAAAAGCGTATCAGCGCGCAGTCGAACAATCGAAAGCAGAGGGTCGCTCCCTGGAAGACATTGCCACTGAACGCTGGGGGGTAAACTATTAAAATACACTGTTATTGTGATTTTGAGTTCGATTCACTGCAAGTTTTTATATTTGCATGTTTAGTCGCTGGAGCATTTTTACGCGATGATAGAAGAAGCAGAGAAAAAATCTAAGCACGCTAATCCAAGTACCAGACATAGGGATAGAGGATCATATCATCGTAAAAGATTTGAAAAACCCCGTCATGACAGTAGTAGTGATTCCGATAGTAGACATAAACATAGACGTCGTTCTCATGAAAATGAAAGAAGGAGCAACAAACACCATCGAAGCGAGGAAAGTCGAAGAGGTCACAATCGTGCAAGTGGTTCCTCCTTAAAGCCCAAATCTTCTAATTCTGGAGGATGGAGAAAACCAACGACAGTAGCATCATCAACAAGTACGCAATCAGAGTCTGTAGATAATCCTGTTGTATTAAATATTCCGAAGAAAAAATTGGAAGACGAAAAATTTGAGTATGGAAAACTACGGAAGGAAACTGAAGCCATGGAACTGTCCATGTCTGAAAAGGAAGATTCTCCAGACTCCTCTGAAGAAAAATCTAGCCAAGTACAGCTGAAAGTACTTACTGAAAAGGAGATGAACGAACTAAACGCTAAACTCTTGAAGGCTGAAATGCTGGGAAACTCAGTATGAATTAATTTCACTTGCTATTGACAAATTCATTACGATGCATGCTTTGGCTTAAAAATTCATTTGTCTTTACTTGTTTAGAAACTTGCTGCTGAATTGAAATTAAAACTTGAAGATGCTGAAAATGCTAAAAAATCTGGTGCTAGCGCCGGATCAACTGGGAAAAAAGTTATTACTAAGGTGGTATTTGGTTCTGAAATGGATAGAGGTCGTCGGCGAAAGGATAAACCTTCTGAAACGCATGATAAGAGTGGTCAGCGTATTAGATATTTCCCTGATGATGAAAAACATTCCATCAAAAACATGGTACACATTTTCTGTACTTATGTTTATTCCTCTTAGTTAGTTGTACATTATTCTCCTCCTTGTATTCATATTTATATAAGTCTTTTCATGATCTAATTTCAGTTCGAAAAAGAGAAGTTAAATACTGCCGAAGACGAAAACGCGTTATTCGCTCGAATTGCTGGTGGAAAGGTAAAGGATCAAAATTATCTCCATCTCGACTAATTTAGATTTTACTTTCTTTCAGTCGACGGCTTAACAATTTTTAATGGGACGGTAATTTTTTATAGGTGATGAAGAACTCAGATTACGATGTTGATGACATTTTTGCTGATAAAGCTAGTAGTTCTAAAGCACTTCAGAAGGAACAGGAAAAGAATGTGAGAAAAGCTTTGGATGAAGAAAAATCGTTCAAGAAAACTTTAGACAGCTGTAACTGGTGCTTTGATGGTGGAAAGCTTGAGAAAAATCTTGTGATTTCAATTGGAGAGAAAGTAAGCCAAATGATAAGCATTATTTTCTTTGAACTATAAGCATGCGTGTGGATGTGCAGTGCAGAGGTTTTAAAATTTTTGGATTGTTTAGAGCTATTTGAGCGTTCCTCCTTTTCAATCTTTGACGGATGGCCATTGCTTGATCATTCCAATGTTTCACGTATGCAGTGCCACACATCTGGATGAAGATGTTTGGAATGAAATGCAGGTACGTAAAGTATCACCTTACTAACGTGAACTGTGTAGATGTGCACTTTAGTTATGGAAATGAAATGATTTGCATAATGGTTTTGTTGCTACTGTTTATTAATTAGAAATTCAGACAAGCTTTGGTGCAGATGTTTAAAGACAGGGATGAAGACGTTGTGTTTTTTGAAACCGCCGTGTTCTTGAAACATCATCCTCATATGTATATTGAATGTGTTCCGATGGCGAAAGAGATTGGCGAATTAGCCCCCATTTATTTCAAGGTAAAAATTGATTCGATTAAGATTTTTATAATTAAATGTATTGCGACGAGATGAGTGAAGTTTTTATGTGCTTTTCATTTTTGTAAAACAGAAAGCAATTCAAGAATGCGAGATGGAATGGTCCCAAAATAAAAAAGTTATAGATTTGAAAAACCGAGGAGTGCGTCGAGCAGTCCCTAAAGAGTTACCATACTTTGCTGTAGATTTTGCTATGGACAGTGGTTTTGCTCACGTTATTGAAGATGAGATGAATTTCCCCAAAAACTTTGCACAGGAAACACTGGGAGGAATGTTGGAGTTAGATCATCATTTGTGGAGAAAACAAAAGCGCGATGATTTTCAAAAACAGAGATCCAAAGTAATGGCTTTTATAAAAATGTGGAGTCCTTATGATTGGACGAAAGATTCTTCCTAGTAGCAATATTTACTAAAATAGTTCCTGTTGACAGATGACTTTTACTTAAATCTAGATAATTTTACGTGTTTGACAAACTAGAGTTATTATATTTTGAACCTCTAGCATAGCATTTATGATATTTTTTTCATACCGCATGACTATATGCAAAACTAACTATGCACTATACAGTTACACAAAATAAACGGATCTCGTGTCATACTTTATTCTCGAAATTTTCGATCTGCATTCTGCGCCTAAATCATCTATCCGTCCGTTCTATTGGCCGCATCCTTGATCATTTGATTCACTGTCATTTCACTTTACTTCAGCTAATGTTCCGTCATAATTATAACTCAAAATGAAATTGACAACGACTGTGGGCAGCCATTTTCAAAGATGGCTGTGATAAAATGTCTCCCCACCTATCGTACAGCATTGAGTGTGGTGCCAAAAATACGCGCGAAACTGAGTAAGTTTGTGGAATTGCTGCAGAAGGAAACTTATTTAATTGAAACTGACATTATATATTTTACTAATTGGTAACTTTTTTTTTACAAAATACGTTGTGATAATTGCTGCATCATTAAATTGAAATCCCTAATTACCTCATTCTAATGATGAAGTAACTACATTTTCTTCAGTAAGTGGGTTAATGAATAGTATGGGAAAAGTCTATGCCGGTGGCCGTAGTAGTGAAGAAAGTAAAGCGGAAACTGAAATTAAGCAAATTGAAGCTGTGGATGATCCAGTGGAACGAATGCTTTTGAAAAGTGGCTGTTTGGAACAACATTATCGAGTTCAGGTAGGTATCAATAGAAGTTAATTCACTTTCCTTTGACCCCCAACAAAAAGACGGGCATACATATTGCAAATGAAATGTATTGAATTTTCTCTGGGTCACGCAGGAGTGTATGTTTGAGAACAAAGATTGGCGTAAATGTCAAGACGTTGTGCAAGAATTCCGGCTGTGCATTGCAAAAAACAAGGACAGAGTTGAATCTGCTGTAAGCTTGTGTGTCAACTTTTATCCGTTTACATAGTCCTTGATCGGATTAATTTCCAAAGAGACAACTCTGAAACACCATATTATCTTTGTTCACCTTTTTTCGTGATATAGGCAAAATCCAGTGCGTAGTTGATGAACTAATTTAGTATAGGAATCATTTTGTTTTTAAAATGGATGACAATAATTGGACACAAAATCTGATTTGGGTAAGCGTGGGATCAGCAGTAATGTTCGGCGCAGGAGTTTTGAGCTCACATTTATTTCGAAAAGCGTTCAGGACGTCACCTGAATCATTTGACACACTCAAAAAAGCTACAAGAATGGCCGCAGCCAGAGCTCGAGGTCGCAATCACAAGATGGTCTTCGTGGTCAGAACAGATTTGAACATGGGCAAAGGCAAAATTGCTGCCCAGTGTTGTCACGCCGCTGTCATGTGCTATCAAAAAGCAAAGATTATGGATCCGGAAAATCTTGAATTGTGGGAGGCTACTGGAACTGCTAAAGTTTGCCTAAAAGCTACTGGTGATGGAGACTATCTGAAGGTTATGCAGAAAAAAGCAAAAGATATCAAACTTGTGACTGCCATTGTATGTGATGCTGGTCACACTCAGGTAAATGCGCTAATTTGTCCCACGTTTCTATGCTTGCATTTTTATGAAAAAATAGAAAGAAATTCTGCTTATGCATTTGATTTTATGAACAAGGTGGATCCTGGGACATACACTGTCTTAGGAATTGGACCGGCCCCTGTTTCGGAAATTGATAGAATCACAGGTCATCTCAAACTTTTATAACGCTTGCTATTTATGTCCACTTATTGCCATTGTCTTATTAAAAACTTCTTGGTTGAATTTTCCTGAGTCCTACACACAGATCATTATTTAAATCTCTTTTCTAACAAATATGCTATGCAAATAGTTAATGCAAAAAGTTAAGTGGAGAAGTCGTAATTTTTGAGCTTGAGGGCTATGATTATCATCACTAGGTATAATTTCACATCCTAATCCTAACTAGTACAGCCTCATTATTGTAAAGTTTACATCCATCAAGGGTGGAGCTGCAGGAAATATATACACAGTTTCAGTGCCACATATAACCTTGCATTAACATGCATTCCACTCTTTGTAGACATGGAGTCCATGCTAGTTGAACTTTCGGCTATTTCATATGATGGTTTTGTAGAACTCTAAAAAAATGCGAAAACAAAACAATTACGAAAGACAATTTAACAAAAACGAATAAAACATTAACATTCGAGAGTATGAGTCTAAAAGACTGATTTACTTTTTTCAAACATTGAAATAATTCACTTCATAGAAAAAAATGCTACACAATCAGGTTTCAACTAATATTTCGAGCAATACATTCTCAATCACAGAAATCTTCAAAGACAGTCTTGCACACATTATAACAAAAAATTGGACTCCACACACTGTTATGCAATCATTCTTCATGACATTCATTTTTTACGTTATAATAAGGGGGGCGACATCTTTGTCGTCTACCATCAGTCCATGAGAATAATTTTGTTGACTATTCTCAAAATTTGGCACATTGTTATTATTAAATGTGGCATCTACAGTATAATCTGCATCTAAAGACTGATGATTATTGGCGTCAACTGGAGGGTATCTTGTCATCATAGACCAGTGACCATCATTTCCGTCATCAATGACATGTGGAGCTTCATTGAACTCCTCAAACTCGTCATTCAGAGAAGTGTCCAACTTTGGAGCCAATAATGAATACTGCTGTCGCCTTGTTGGCCACAACAAGTGGGTCATCACGGCAAACCCTACGAAATCTGCTCCATAGGTGACTCCTAAAATAATTAAATAGGATTTTATCACGTTTTCTCATTCATTTCACTTTCCTTCAAACTGAGGTTTGTCAAATACATACTCCTTACCTAGCAAAAATTTCGTACGCCAAAACAAAGTTAGTTGAAGAGCTATTAGAGCTGCGATAGGCAAATAAATGAACCAGACTAGTGCGGCAGCTCCAAAATGAAGGAAAAAGTTCAACTTGTGAGGTTGCCTTTCTTGAGAAAGCGTATTTCGAAGTTCATACAGAAACCAGAACATGATGAATACACGTAAAAGTAACATGAACCAACCCGGCCATGTTTGATATTCGTCAATGTCTTCAATCACATCGATTTCCGTCTGCAATTGACGCGAAAAAAATGCATTTAACATCAATTCATCATCCAACCATATTTTCACATTCAATAAGTGTATGCACCTCTTTCCAAACGTATAGTAAAAGATGTAGGATTGTGTAAACTCCCCAAATGCTGAAAATGAATGGTTTCCCTGTCAATTCTCTGGGAGTAACTGCCCATCCTTTAGCCAAAACTAAAAGTATCAGCATGAATATTCCCTGCAACACAGACAAAATCCATTTTACTAAATACATTATAATATCACCCATTCTAAACCCCTTATTTTGTAAAGAGCTACCATAGCAAATATGTCGAGAATATCTCCGAAAATGGCGAGGGACGGGTATCCCACTCCATCAGTGGCATAGGTCATCACATGGATAAGGTTTGCCAAAACAGCTGTCAATTCCAAAACCAAACTGGCTGTAAATAATCGAGGCACAATATGCTTTTGACGGAGGACAGCATGGATTTGTAATGGGACCAGAATCAAGCATCCAATGAAACAGGCTAAATAAATCTCCACAGTGTCCTACATTCAACCAAACGTAATCAGTTGTTGTTGATGGTTTTCGCAACAGCATCCGAAAATTCAAACGAAAGTATAGCAAACCTGCAGATCAAATGAAAACTGATACTCCAGGGGATTCTGATTCTTTACATACGGGTTCCCATTCACAAGCCACATATCATATTCCAAAGCTGTGAAATTCCTTGAATGTCTCCATTCACAGGTTGCCCCGTCCCTGTAGCATGCTACAATGCTCACATACCAGAATCTGAAACAGGAATTTAGAAAACAACCATAGGAATACCGTTTTCAAAACTTAAGTTTTAGCCCGAGATAGAGAGCTTATTTAGTTTTAATTTAAAAGATAATATGGAACATACTTTTCTGCAGTCGAGTCATTAATGGCATAAGTGAATTGATTGCCGGTCACAAGAGGCCAAGTGCTATTCCTCATCTTGCGATCATCCTCACATAAATGTCCTTGGGGGCAAGGGATTTTCCTAAGAAAATGTTCTTTCCCTTGAGGATTGCATACAGAATCGTAAGTGACATTTGAGAAATTCTCAAACATTAGTTTGCAAGCTTGGTCCTTATCATGGGTATTCCGAACACGGTAGAAATCCTTGAAATTTGAGATATCTAATACGACTAGAGTTGCCTCCGGACTAACCCTAGGGATTTCTGATTCCGAAGAAGTTACATTACTCATTCCAGATTTGTTTTCTCCATCTTGTAGATTAAAGTTTGGCACGCTTGTTACATTTTTAGTTGGCACGTAAGTTTGCGGATTGGAATCATATTTTGCATTGCTTCTTAAGGTATCATTTGGAGGGAGGATTTTTTTGATGATTTTGTGAAGCGTTTCATTCGTTGTATTCACTTTTTCCGACATTACTACATTTTCGGACTTGTCAGTCACCGCTTCCCTTTTCTCTTTGATGACAATGTCATGATGATTTGACAAACTTGCTACATGTTTGGCAGAAACTGAGAATGTTGTAATGTTGCCGAAAATGTAGCCTTGTGTGTGATTTTGACGACCAGCGTCAGTTTTCTGAAATCCGAATTTCGATATAAACAGGAAAAATGTTTTATCTGGCTCCCATATTCCTTTCACATGCAGGGATAATGTCGGGCCCGCAACAATCAGTAATAAAATGTACACTAGACTTGATTGTTGTAGTTTTTGATAAACCATTGCGGAAATATTTGAGCATGGCGATCCTCTAGATCTGACTGGAAATATTACAGCTGAAGAATCCGCAGATGTTGCGTGGAAATTGTACACTCCTTATGTTTCCATGTTGAGTAGCTTTTGCTTGCTGCAGCATATTCTGGTAATGTATGCGATTTCTGCGGAAAATATTTTAACAATACTTTAGTTTATTACTATGCATTACTCATGTTGTCGAATATTTTATGTAATTTTGCACAATTTACAATGCATGTGAACTGGATTGTACCTCTGTAACACCAACATTAACTAACCGTATTCAGTCTCGGTATGTAGTCTTCATGTATTTT
>Ga0210040_10004279_pt1 | contig 18772 bp, 15 predicted proteins | sample CryGeyCG12114_NA_FD_185462 | JGI IMG/M metagenome (GOLD analysis project Ga0210040, IMG submission 185462) | Groundwater microbial communities from aquifer - Crystal Geyser CG19_WC_8/21/14_NA (SPAdes) (version 2) | ecosystem: Environmental > Aquatic > Deep subsurface > Groundwater | place: USA...
GCCTGTTGTGTTTGGGGTGGGGGTGTTGTGTTTGGGGGTTTTGGATGGGTAGGGGTTGGTGGATGAGTTTTGGGGAGATGGTGGGTGGAGAGAGGACCGAACCGAATGGGTGATTCGGGTGGTACCCTGGGGAGGTCTAGTGATTGGGGGTGTTGTATTTGATCGAACGTTTTGCATATGTCCGATGTGCTTTTCAGATTCCGCCCACGGCTGGGGGAGAGCGGGTACCTCCAAACCGAGGATCATCGCTCCTTCTATTATCTTGTGCGTAGCCGTCCTTGCCAGCACCAGCCTCGATAGGCTAATGGCTCAAAATGCCGTCTTCATTAAGTCTGCCTTTCTCAGCTGCCCTGGTCTGAACCGCAGGGTTATCCCATGCCTCTAGACTGTCCTTGACGCTTTCCTTTGGCTTTTGCGACTGTTGTCTCTCCCTCGTCACAGCAACAGAGATATCGGGAGTTGAACACTCTGGAGGAGAAGAACAAGGTCGACGGCGGAGTATGATGCTCACGATGGGTGTTTCGCGTGGTGTAGCTGGTGCGCACTCTGGTATGCCAACACAACTTGCGCTGGTGCGACCCGGGCGGCCGAAAGCTCAGTAATTGAGGTAGCTGTGCGGCACAGATCTGTCACTCATGGTCTTGTGCCAAGCGCGTGCAGTGAGGTAATCCCTCCACGAAAGAGTGTAATTTATGAGCCCTGAGGAAATTCATTAGTCACTTCGCCAGGAATGAGTTTCAGAACATTGATAGTGTAGGTGTTGGTTTCAGACAGCAGTTGGTACAATTTTTGCTTCCACAGTGAGTTTCAGAACAGGTCTGTGTGAAAAGGTTTGTCATCCTCTGGAGGGCGCAAGAGAAGTGGAGAATGCTTACCTGGACTGGATAGCCAACTCCAAGTTGAATTATGGCGCAATAGGATCAGCCTTCTGGTCTCCATGCTAAGAATCCATCTTCATGTGCCCATTTTGGGTCTTTTGAAGAAGTTTTCCAATCGTTTTTGCTTATCGTCAGCCGCACTTGATCCGACGCCTCCTCTGGTGCGTTTGAGATTGGCGAGATGTTCCTTGCTATTCACGGCACAGATCTTCATTGTTGCACTAAGCTTGCCGGCTGGCGTTGAAACCGTATTGGGCTCTGGCGACGTAAGCTGCTGGTCGGGGTTAACGACAGGTAGTTGTCGTATCTCGAGCTCAAGGAATCCTGTGTTGGACCAGGCTGGGAGGTATTCGAGAGGTCTTCTTGCGCCAGGAGGAAGCACTTCAGGACCCATGGATACAGTCGATGGCTTGAATCTGAGTAGCAGAACCTTCCACAAAGCGGCTAAGAAGAGTCCATGCGACACCACTGCCACTGTGAGCTCGGATTCTTCGTCTAGGGCAAACAGGGGCTGGAGAAAATCGTCCAAGAACGTGTCGGCCCTCGCTTTGAGAGATTCAGCAGTCTCTTTCGGCCTAAAACCTGGATCACCAGGACTAGGGTCTTTCTCATGAGCATCCTCTGAACGATTCCAAGGGAGAAGTTCGAACGACCCGAAATCTTGTTCTCTCAATAATGTCAAAGCGAATGGTCGGATCTGTGAGTCCTTGTCCTGGGCGTTCTGTAATTCACATGTCTCCTGAGCTGTACGCAAAGCCCGTTGTAGGTCGGATGCGAAGACTTGGCTGAATCGTAGTTGTCTCTTTCTGACAAGATGCGAGGCTAACCGTTGTGCTTGAATTAACCCGTGATTCGTCAGCCGCGAGTCAGTAACGCCAGCCAAAAGTCCGGCAACGTTATGTTCTGTCTCTCCATGTCGGATGAGCAGCAGTCGCATCTGCCGTCATGGATGATATCTCTTTCGAAACGATCAGCACAACAGTAGAAGGGGTGCAGAAAGAAATTCAACTCTGCAAACGGCAGTGCATCGGCGGTCGGTAAGCTACGTCTTGGCGTTGAAGGTGGATCAGGAGTTTGCAACGTTTGTTCGCAAGGCTCGAGGAATTGTTGCAACAATGAGCTGCATGGCAGCAGACGGCCGACACATCGAACAGTTTGTCATTGGGCCTGATCAACAACGAAACTCATCATAACAACCTGTTCAAGTCATTCCAAGAGCATCAAATCCGTTCCAAGCGTTGATCCGCCTTTCGCGACTCAAACATCAGTCCTGCAGCTATGGATGCGTACGTTGGAGCAGCAATCTACGAGCGCGATTTGTACTGACAGGGACAGACTTAATGCCAAAGAGCAGCAAGAGCTTAGCTCTCGCATGGAGAAGAAGCAGATGAAGGAATTCATGACTGTGCGAGGACATCAGTCAACATAGAAAGGAGTGTTACTGATGAAGTGCTCCAGATGTACTCGAAACTGGTCCAGCGATGTTTCGACGACTGCGTAAATGACTTCACGACGAAATCTCTGATATCCCGTGAAGAAGGTTGCGTGATGCGCTGTGTTGATAAGTGGATGAAGGGGTCAGAAAGATTAGGACAACGCTTTCAGGAGCAGAATGCAGCCTTACAAGGAGGGCTCCCAAAATAAGCACAGGTCTGCTATCTCTGGCGCTTTTGTGAAATAGTGTACAACATAGGGCAGGTTGCGCTGTTGCTCGGAGCCTTACGGTGCCCATATCTGCACGGTCAAGGATGCTTCTGACAGCGGACAGACACTTTGGATTGGTTTTCAGCAGACTATGTCCTAACCTCCATTGCGGCTGGCAAGCGTGGGAAGGGGTACAATCAGAGCAGGTGTGTGGTATGTACAGCGTGCGAATACCAGCAGTCCACATACTGCATGTTCATGATGGGCCGGGAGAAGATTTCCCAAAGAGGATAGCGTCAGCACAACGCTACGGAAGCAGCACCGTGAGAGCCTCAGTCGTGTGCGGCATGTTTTCACCCAAAGTATCTCAACGCTCAAGGCTTGACGCTACCTAGGTAATTATCAAACAAATGCAAAGAAGTAAACTGCTCTTTCTGGCAACGGCGGCATATCCGAAGGAACCCCGAGAGAACAATGTGCCGCAATCCTGACCCTGAAGAGCCCCCCATTTCCAACGCGGGGACTCGAGCATTTTGTCATAAAGTCAAAACAGGCCATACCAGTTCGCTACGTTTCTCTGCTTGATGAGCTTCTTGTACTATCACGTTCTAGTTTCATTTCCACAGAGTAGCATAACCAGATAAGAAGTCATCATGCCTGCCGATACAGCCGGAAAGGTAAGCAAGCACAATTCAAGATATTGCTGGAAACTCGACTGACTTGCGGAACCTAGACCATCACTTGCAAGGTACAGCACGCCTTTTCCCCGACATAGCACCTTCGAAGCTCACTTTGCTAGGCCGCAGTTGCCTGGGAGGCTGGTAAGGACCTCTCCGTCGAGGACATCGAGGTCGAGGCCCCAAAAGCGAACGAGGTGCGCATTGAGATCTACTATACTGGTGTCTGCCACACAGGTAAGACCCTCTCCTGCGTGGTTGGGTCTACTTGCGCTAAAGGGACTTCCAGATGCGTACACCCTGTCGGGGAAGGACCCCGAAGGTGCCTTCCCAATCGTGCTTGGACACGAAGGTGCTGGCATTGTCGAGTCGGTTGGTGATGGCGTGACAAATGTCAAGCCTGGCGACCATGTTGTAGCTCTCTAGTGAGTGCCTCGCATGGATATTCTAGCCTCAAGCTGACTCTGCTAGCACACCAGAATGCAAAGAATGCAAGTTCTGCAAGTCGGGCAAGACCAACCTCTGCGGCAAGATTCGAGCTACGCAAGGAAAGGGAGTTATGCCAGATGGCACTTCGCGCTTCAAGTGCAAAGGAAAAGATCTGCTACACTTCATGGGCACCTCCACCTTCTCCCAATACACAGTCGTGGCAGACATCTCTGTCGTTGCAATCACAGACCCAGCTCCGATGGACCGAACCTGCTTGCTCGGCTGCGGCATCACTACTGGCTACGGCGCTGCTGTGATCACAGCCAACGTCGAGGAAGGGTCCACAGTGGCCGTCTTCGGTGCGGGTTGTGTCGGTCTCTCCGTCATCCAGGGTGCCGTTAAGAACAAAGCAAGCAAGATCATTGTCGTGGATGTGAATGACAAGAAGAAAGAGTGGGGAGAGAAATTTGGTGGTACAGACTTTGTCAACCCAACGAAGCTCGGTGACCAGAAGATACAGGATAAGCTCATTGAGATGACCGACGGCGGTTGCGACTACACTTTTGACTGCACTGGAAACGTCCAGGTCATGCGAGCCGCGCTCGAGGCTTGTCACAAAGGTTGGGGTCAATCGATCGTCATCGGTGTCGCTCCTGCCGGCGCCGAAATTTCAACCAGGCCATTCCAGCTCGTCACCGGTAGGTCATGGAGGGGCTGCGCCTTTGGCGGTGTCAAAGGACGGACTCAGCTTCCAGGCTTGGTCAAGGACTATCAGAATGGTACGCTGAAGGTCGACGAATTCATCACACACCGACAGCCGCTTGCCAAGATCAACGACGCCTTCCACGACATGCATGCAGGCGACTGCATTCGATGCGTTGTGAACATGCGAGAGGGCTCGTAAGTCAACCACTAGCTTGCCGACGATTGCCTGGTAACCTCTTCCATTAGACTACCCTCGGGCGATCGAAGTCCATCGAAGCTTTAAAGTCGGTCATGCATCCGGTATCGGTCGAAGCAAGCCTGGAGAGGCTGCTCGAGCTGCTAGAACAGATCAGGAGGTACCAACAATCGAGAAACTGGCATGGATAGGTGTAAAATCGGTGTTTTATCGTCAAGCGTATATTTATCAGCACTACTTTGATAATAGTAAAAGTGTCTGCTTGTACGATCATGTCTGTCAAGTGCTGTGCTCTTGTGGCTAGATGCCACGAACATTTTTTCCGTCATTCTCAAGGGTCATTGAATCCAGTAGTGATCGAGCATGGGTATCACACCTGGCTTGCATGGACACCACAAGCTTCGTGTTCGTACTGCTTAACGAGCTCAAAAAGCGGTGGCCAGACAAGCTGGTCGTGAAACTCGACCTTTCGGAGACTAGCCAGGATCGCAGTGGTATCAAAGCTGTTGCGAACCGACCCTGTTTGGGCAAAAGCAAGGTTCCAGTGTGCGCGTTTTTGGCAGGCTAAAGCCCAATTCGTCACAGATTCTGCAACGTGGCCCTCGAACGTCTCAAAGTGTCCAAGCCTGAACGCCACCAGTGGCCACTGTCGGACCATAATCGTCACACTCGCCGTCACAACTCGATCTAGACTTTTTGTGCATGTTATTGTCCGGCCTGTGATGAAACGATGCCACCGTGCTCGGAAGGTGTCAGATAGCTATGGCGTTCAAGCTACCTCACAAGCTATCTCAGAAGCAACCTCACAAGCACCGAGGCAACTCCCCACTGAAAACCCTTGAGATCATCTAAGCTCTCACCCCCAGAATGCCGATGATGCATAACATTCAGTGACCAAGGTTATCTGTATCGACTCTATCGACGGCCTGTTCACTCCGACTTCTTTGTCCTAATATCGCTTTATATCCGGCCCACATCCGGACTTGCAAGTGTACACGTGCGCAATCAGTCATGGCCAACGACAAAGACCACAGGACATCGCTACTTCAAGCAGACCGTACACATGGAGAGAAAGCTGGATCATTCTACAACACCATGGCACGTTCTGATGCTCGAGATCCATTCCCACTGCGTAGGTCTCTCAGGGAAGCACCAGATAGCATGCTAACAGTTTAGCGAGCTTCACACAAGCAAGGATAGTTGGCAAGCGTAAGTTACCGCAAAGCATAGCCCACCGAGGCTACAAAGCCGAAAATCCAGAGAATACAATGTGCGCCTTTAAGGCAGCGGTTGAACGGGGGCGAGCCCACGCCATTGAGACCGATATACACCTAACAAGCGACAATGTGGTCGTCCTTTCCCATGATCCAGATCTGAAGCGATGCTTTGGGAGAAATGAACGAATCATAGAATGTGACTGGCGTTTCCTCAGTCAAGTACGAACCACGAAAGCACCGCACGAACCTATGCCTAGGTTACGAGACTTGCTCGAATACATATCCCAGCCAGCGCTGCAGGATATATGGATCCTGCTCGACATCAAGCTTGACAACGACTCCGAGAACGTCATGCGGTTGATCGCAGAAACTCTTGCTTCTACCAGTCCGGGCAGAAATCTATGGCAGCATCGAGTGGTGTTGGGCATCTGGGCCGCGAAGTACTTGTCGTTGTGCGTCAAATATCTTCCTAATTATCCGGTGTCATACATTGGTTTTTCGACCTGTTACGCCAGACAATTCCTGAAGGTGCCCAACGTCGGATTCAACATGTTTCAGAAGACACTTCTTGGACCTATCGGATCGCGCTTCATTAGAGATGTCCAGAAGGCGCAGCGACCACTGTATGTGTGGACTGTGAACGACGCAAACCTGATGAAGTGGTCAATCGTGAAAGGCGTGGATGGAGTATGCACCGACGATCCGAAGCTATTTAATGAGGTATGCGATGAGTACGACGGCGGGTCGGATATCGATGTACACGTCACTTGGTTCCAATGGCTCTACACGTTTTGGTTATATATCCTCATGGCATTGTTCTCCATACCGCTGAAGCATAGGCTCCCCGGTTCGGCCGACACATTTCTGGCGAGCGAAAAGCTGAAAGAGAGGGCAAGCCTGGCACTAGGAGCATGACCCGCAATTAGGAAGGAACGTCATGAAATTTGCTTGGGCATCGAGCTCGAATAGACTCAGCATTGTTGGAGGCTATCTTGCGAACAACAACACTGTTGCGTTTATGGCTAATGAAATAATGACTGTTATGATTATTCACTGGGGGCTGGAGTCCCTCATCCTTATCGACTCGATTGACTGAGATCAGCCGTCTTTGTTCCAGCTCGATACTGGCCGTCTACCAAAAGGGGCATACCAGGCTTGCCATCTCGTGGCAGCTCTTTCAACCAACCCCACATTGCTTTCTTCTTGTAACCCGCCTCCCTCCAGTCATTCACAGTTCTTCCACTATCTAGCTTTGGGAGGACCTCGCCAAGCGTCGGATCGTGCGCAATTGTCACAAAAACATTCGGATTTGCGTCAAGGGCTTGGAGTTTCGAGATCGTTTTCAAGGCAAGCGGTTGGTCGAGGTAGAAAGAGCCTGGATCTGCTGTGGAAGGCACATAGAATGGCAGCTTCCGAGCCTCATCATGGTCTTGGGCTCGAGGATGACAAGATGTCCAGGTTGTGCAAGGGCAGGGTAACGATATTGAGTTGGGGAACTTCGTGTCGGAAGACTGTGTGAAGGTCTCGGGAAGTGGGTTCGCATGTGTCGGTCGCAACACCCCCGCGAAGTGGCAGCTATCGCCACCAAGAAGCATGAACGTGTCATCCTCACCGTTTTGACCTACGGTTGTGCGGACCAGCGCGGTCATGTGGTCGGTAGTATGACCGGGAGAGTGCAATAGGTACATACTCCCATTGCGAAAGTAATCGTACGCTTTCAGACCCGCAATCTCCTCGTTGAAGACCTTCGCCTCTAGCTCGATGACTTCTCGGCCTTCGAACTCGTACGCGTGGTACACTGCTTCTTCGTTCTCCGGATAGAAAGTTCCAAAATTCTTCTTCCACTCCGGGCCAAAGACTGCCTTGGTGGTCTTGGGAAACAAGGCCATGTTCCCAGTATGATCGAAGTGCCAGTGGCTTAGTATCGCAGCACTGATCTTCTCCAGCTCAATATTATTGGCTTTGAGAATGCTAGGCACATCGTTGTCGATACTGATGCCAGGCAGCGCCGCCTCCACGACGCTGACAATGTGTGGGGTACAATTCTCCCAGTCCTTGCGCATACCAAGATCGAACAGAACGTGTTCGTTTGTTTTGTCGTTGATGATTAGCCAGGAGTAAGTGGGCAGGTTGAGGTATTCATGTCCTGGCCAGTGTGGTTCGACGAGTAATTTAGCCAATGGGACAAGGTTACAGCCTGTATCGATCATGAAGATGCGGCATGTTGAGTCGCCTTTTGGAAGCTCATTGGAGTCCATGTTGCACGTCCTGTACTTTCGAGCTGCGAGAAGCGGTTCTTTCTGTTCCGGGGTCTAAGATGTGTATTTATGCATGAGGGTAAGAGGGTCTAAGGACGTAAGACGAGCCTACACTATATGTTTGAGCAGATGATGAACAGTGAGGGGGATCTAACTTGGGGTTGTGATCCATTCAATTTATAGGCGTACTCAGTACTTCGAAGCTGCCGCTTTTACGAACGGCTAATCATCGAGCTTGTCCCTTTCGAGGAGGACGCACCTGTCACATAGGACAGTCGCCAGATAATGGCAGCTTCACGCATAGCAAGAAGTAAGGCCAGCATAGCACGCCTGGTGAGTGTAGAATCGCTCAGCCTCTTGCCAACTGAATCGTAGAGTAACCTCGGTGCCCAGTAAAGGAGGAGAACCAATATAACCTTTTCTGGACTAGTACAATCTTGGCGTTTACCTCAACGCGTCCGACGCGTCCACGCGTTAAGTGCCCTGTCCACCCTTTTCGTCTTCACAGAGTCTGGGTTTCGCGCAAGCCTCTTTGTGGTACAGCATATACACAGCACTCACCCAACATGGCGCTTGACGGCTTTCAACTCCGTAGCGACGATGTCAAGGAACGAGTCCGTCTCGCAACGGAGTTTCTCGACCCCGCCGATGCCCGTGCAAGATCATACAGAGCGGACATTGTGCTCATGCTAAATCGAGGTCTGCGAAGACTAGTAGTGAGCATAGACGACATCAGATCGCACTCTCGAGAGCTAGCGGAGGGTATCTTGTTCAAGCCGTTCGACTTCGCCCCGTGTTTCGACCATGCTCTCAAGCAGATCATCAACACACTGCCCGATCGCACAGCAAGGGAAACAGACGACGAGACGATGTACTACGTTGCGTACTCTGGCAGCTTCGGCGAGAATGCCTGTAATCCGAGGACCTTGGGGAGTTCCTTACTGAATAGGATGGTCTCGCTCGAAGGCATAGTCACAAAATGCAGTCTGGTGCGGCCGAAAGTGGTCAAGAGTGTTCATTACAATGAGAGGAAGAACACTTTTGTGTTCCGAGAGTACAGAGATCAGACAATGAGCGCGAATGCGCCTGCGAGCACGAGTGTCTATCCCCAGCAAGATAAGGACGGAGATCCGCTGATCACAGAATATGGTTACTGCACTTACAGAGACCATCAGACGATAAGCATACAAGAAATGCCAGAACGAGCACCTGCTGGACAGCTGCCTCGGGGCGTCGACGTTATAATGGATGACGATATGGTTGATCGGGTCAAGCCTGGTGACAGAATACAGCTTGTGGGCGCTTTCAGATCGCTTGGTAACAGAAATGCCGGCACAGGCTCATCTATATTCAGGACCCTGATCTTGGCCAATAACGTGGTGCTCCTTTCCTCGAAATCGGGTGGAGGTATTGCGCAGGCGACCATTACCGATCGCGACGTTCGGGAGATCAACAAGATGGCCAAGAACAAAAAGGTGTTTGAGCTGCTGGCCCAGTCTCTTGCACCAAGTATCTTCGGCCATGATTTCATCAAGCAAGCCATCCTCCTTCAGCTTCTCGGGGGAATGGAGAAGAACCTGGCGAATGGCACCCATCTTCGAGGTGATATCAACATCCTTATGGTTGGTGATCCGTCTACCGCAAAATCTCAGCTCCTCAGATTCGTCCTTAACACTGCCCCACTAGCCATAGCAACCACCGGTCGAGGCTCTTCAGGTGTGGGTCTAACGGCAGCAGTTACTCACGACAAAGAAACCGGCGAGCGACGGCTCGAAGCAGGTGCCATGGTCCTCGGTGACCGCGGTGTAGTCTGCATCGACGAGTTCGATAAGATGAGTGACATTGACAGAGTTGCCATCCACGAAGTGATGGAGCAACAAACAGTTACCATCGCCAAAGCAGGAATTCACACCTCGCTTAACGCACGCTGTAGTGTCATTGCAGCTGCCAATCCGATCTACGGCCAGTACGACCCCAACAAAGACCCTCACAAGAATATAGCGCTACCTGACTCCCTGCTATCTCGTTTCGACCTGCTGTTCGTAGTCACAGACGACATCAACGAGGAACACGACCGAAATATCTCCGAACACGTCCTACGAATGCATTCCTACCGTGACCCCCGTCTCGAAGAAGGCGAACCAATCCGCGAGACAGCAACTCAATCCCTTGGCGTAGGTGTCCAGGAGGACGCCAACGCGAACAAGCCGACCGAAGTCTACGAGAAGTTCAATCCCGTCCTCCATGCCGGAATGACCGTCAAGACTGGCAAAGGAAGGAACAAGCAGATAACGCCGATAAGCATGGCGTTTATTAAGAAATACATCCAGTACGCGAAGAGCAGGATAAAGCCTGTTTTGACCAAAGCCGCCAGCGACTATATCGTTAATGCATATGCGAGCTTGCGCAATGATGACATGCAGGCCAACATACGACGGACTTCACCAATGACGGCGAGAACGCTGGAGACGCTGATTCGATTGAGCACGGCACATGCCAAGGCGAGATTGGGCAACGAAGTGTTGGTGAACGACACAATAGAGGCAGAGAAGATTTTGAGGTTCGCTCTGTTCAAAGAGATGCCCGAGACAGAATCACAGAGAAAGCGAAGGAAGACGGCCAACATTGATTCGAGTGAGGAGACAGATAACAGCGACGGCAGTGACGGTTCAGACAATAGTGATGGTGATGCTCGTGCCACGACTACACGTAGCGGACGATCCTCGAGACGTCCTGGGAGAGGCTCACAGCGCCCAACCAGAGGACGAGCTACGCCGGCTCGTGCGTCCCAGAGACGGACAGTCCCTGACGACAATGAAGACGAAGACGAAGAAACAGAAGACACAGAAGACGACACACAGAACACGAGACGTACACGCACAACAGCCACAGGCACGGAATCTCAGCTCAGCAGAATGAGTCTCGCATCCTCACTGCCATCCTCGCAGCTACCGCCAACACAGCAGTCGTCCTCTAACCAAGCATCATCTCTGCCCCAACAGGATATTGAAAACTCAGATGAAGACGACACACCAACGATATCCGATGCCCGCCTGCGCCTGTTCAGAAGCACACTCGGCCAGCTTATGACAACGAGCTTGTTCCAGAATGATATGGCGAAGGTGGATGATCTGCTTGCTGCAATCAATTCGAGGATGGAGGAAGAGCATGAGGAGGAGGAGGAGTTTGAGAAGGAAGAAGCGGTCGCGGGGTTCAAGAAATTAGCGGACGCCAATAACATTATGTACTTGGAAGGCGAGGAGGAGGTTTATAGGTTGTGATCTGTATTCTGTGGTGTTTGGGTTGCTGTGGTGATCGGGGTTTATGTTGTTATGATGCGATGATTGGAAAGAAGTATCTTATGCGTGGTCATGGATGGACAGCGAATCTTTTGTTCGGTTTGGAAGGGGCGATGCTTCCCAAAGCCTGGGCACTCAATGATGGCTAAGCATTTCATGATACATCACCATCCTTTTAATATTGGGATGCTGGTTCCGTATCCGCCTCTGGTGAAATATGCGCTGTTATAACGATGCTTTTTGGCAATGAGTGGGAAAAGTATCGCTCGATGCATACCTGCTCGAGCTTTGCCGGATCGGCTGCACGAACTCGGAATTCCACTACTGTGGCCTGACTGCCTGAACCATCATCGTCACTGTGCTTACAATCACGCTTGTCGATTACCAGAGCTTAGCTACAAGTGCGGGATGCATTTGTCTCGCAGGACTGTAAACTCATATTGGTCATGGTTAAGTGAGGCGAATGGGCTCTTCGCTGCAAGATGGCACTACTCACCGCGGTCTTGACCATCAGCAAGTGGGATATTACTACACACTCCCCGAAATCGAACATGAGGCGCTGGGCGGTAGGTGGTTATGGTGAAGCACAGCCCCCCTCTATGTTACACGGCATTGCCGTGTGTCTTGCTCTCTCTTCTACCCTCCCATCATTCTGCTTGAAAGAGAAGGAGCGAGCTTGTCAAAACCAACCTGCCATTCATCCCGTTGTAAATATAGCCAACATTCATGAATTTCGGAGTCAGCGTTGGTGATATTATAGCCGTCGTTGGCCTTGTTGAGCGAGTCGCAAAGGAAGTGCGCAGCTACAAAGATGCACCCAGTCGCTTTCAAAACCTTGCTGCCGAACTCGACTTGCTGCAGTCAGCTTTTCGCAATGTTATGCAATTGCAGCCGTTTCACATTGCAGACATCGGCCATGTCGATCATATTAGAGCCCTTGTGATTCACTGCCAACAGCCGCTTCAACAATTCATTGATAAGATGCACCTACAGGAATCCAGTCTCGGACATAAAAGACTTGGCCCATCATTCACAGCCTTCCGGACACGACTCCATTGGTCTCTCATTGAGCAGAGTGACATCGAGGACTTGAGACAGGTTGTCCTTAGCCACATAGCAGCTGTAAACATGATGCTCGGCATGTACCAACTGTGGGAACGAAGTTTTCCAGCTTCGGAGTCAAGACTGACCATCTGCTTAGGGCCTACCTCGAACGAATTGCGAAGCTGGACTTGGAACCCGTCAACGAGAGACTCCTTCTCCTCGAAAGTAGTTCAGACACCAACACAACTCAGACAGCAACGATACTTTCAATCGTGTCGAATACACCTCAAATCATGACAGAGATGCGGAATCTGATTCGCAGTGACCTGCATAGCCAAGGGGCTCATTTACAAGCCATGGACAGAAATTTGGACGTTGTCAACCGTGAGATGAAGCAGTTGTCCCTGAAGCAGAGTCAAGTGGCCGACTTGCTACAACAAGCACAAAATAGCCTCTGTTCATCGATCGCCTGCCTGCTCCGTACAGTTTGTGATATCAGAAAGCTAGTCCGCATGTACGGTCCAAAATCAAGTAAACCAAGTTGAAAACATCGTGCTAATTACAAAGCTAGGCTGTTAGCATATACAAAGGATACCGTTGCGCAAATCAGCCGAAACACGCAAGTCACGCTTGTCGCTAGCACATAACGACTGCTGACCTTGTCATAGGAGGACTTTGCTCGACATTCATACGCAGATGAAGAGGCTGGTCAGAGCGATCGAAGCTATTCCATTGCACCTTACACTGGACATTGTGAGGTTGGATGATGCACTCGGTGAAAGTTGGGCGTTACCCCTTCAAGCCTGCAGCGAGTATTCGGTACGTTACACGTGACATGGGTGGAGGTTTACTTCATTTCATACCTCGATGTCGAGCTGACATGCTTAAGAACTTTCTCATCATGCTCAAGACAGTCATCTTCTCTGGCTCACGTCCGGGCGCTTCTTATGTCGCCAATGATCAGTTCGTGATCCTCTCCGCAGCTGATGGCCAGGAGATCAAGTCATTCGCGCAGTGGTCTCAGATCATCAAGGCTGGAGCCCGTATCCAGCAGGCAATGGTCGTGTCTCGTGTGACAGTCGCCCCTGAAAACAGATCCAGCCGTCGCTGCCATTATTCGACATGCTCCGGAACAATTTCCCTCAGAGACACTTGGTATGCTCTCAGCTCTTTCTGCCAGCCGTATTCGTTTCGCTAATTACTTGGCTATAGTTCGGAATGCGGTCGGTGGTCAAGAGCAGAGACAAGGTACACACCACTTATAGATCACCACAACTACGAAGGTGCGGAGATTACTTCATCAGTTGGGTTAGACAAACGGGCATTGTCAATTACCAAGCTACCGCATTACCGTACTAAACGCAAACGTCCGCTACCTGGCTTAGAAGCCAAGCTCTCGAGCTTGCAACTGATGGATGGCGATGTTTCCTATTTTCGGAGGATTGTGACAACAGAGTCATTTCAGCCCGTTGGTTCTTTGCAGCACGCATATGAGTGTTGTTCTTCCGAGTGCGCCCAAGAAAAGGCTTTGGGCTTACAGTACATGGGTTGGCATGCTCTCGTACAAGCTGTGTGCTTGTACGACTGTGGCGGGCCTAAGGACCGCGGAAAGGTTGAATATGCTATTGCGCGGCTAAAAGAGTCGATCGATGCTGGTCAGTTTGTCCTGTTGTCAGCTTTGGTCATATATGTTGTTGACAGAACTTCAGATCCTTCGTTCAGTGACACTTGGTACATGCTGGGGAGAGCCTACCAGTGGCGCGACGCGCATCGAAAGGCTCGCAGAGCTTTCCAACAAGCTGTGTTTCGAGAAAGAGGGGCAGCGGTCTATTGGCTATCCATTGGCATCTTAAATTTGTCGATCAATCAGTGGATAGACAGTCTGGATGCCTTCACCCATGCCATCATTTTAAGTCCATTGACTGCTATCGCGTGGTTCAATATAGGTGTACTGGTAGGGAGCCCAAAATTCTGTCAAACGTCGTCCCACTGACTGATGGTGGGCAGTACGAACGTTCTAAAAACCCTAGAACAGACGCTTTCGACGCTTTCCTACGGTGTTCGGAACTTGAAGGAGGACAACAACTCCTGGAGGCGGCTGGCATCTCAATCGCGAACGGCGAGTTTTACCGTCACGAACAATGGCACTATAGCATGCTGCAACCAGGTAGGATGGTGCAACCACCACTACTCCCAGGGTATGAGCCATTCGACAGCACAGGACTTGCAGAAGATATCATCATACCCGGTCTCAAAGACCACGTTGATTTCAGTCCTGAGGACGAACGGAATCGAGAAAAGGGATTCACCGACGAGTGAGATTTGGACGACATGTATAGTGACTGGTCGGACGAAGACGAGGCAGAAGGAGACGGAGGCGCTGACGGAGGCGCTGACGGAGACAATGAGGATTGATTTGATGCTGAGAATGAAGATGGAACCAGAAACTGTAGCTGCAGAAATTGGACAAAAATAGATCGCCATCATATTTGCAATGTCATGAAACTTGAGCCTACAGGTACTTAAGCCAATATTCAAGCGGACTCAAGCACTCAAGTCATACTTGCTCAGACTGGCCGAAAGTTGGCACGGGCACCAAGGCCTCTATATTACCGAAGTCGATGGAGTCTAAAGCATGATCAGTATTGCTTACTCTCGAGACTCGGTACCTGTCTTAAAATAGTTATATAGCAAGTAAGGTCTTATAGTCTTATAATACTTAATATAATACAATAATTACCTAATTAGGTAAGAGGGGTAGCTATTAGTCGTTAAGCTTATATATATAAACCTTATCGTCGCTCTCGACCTAATAATACGTAGCCTCTCTTAACTAAATAACGATATCGTTTAGTAGCTAATTATGAAGTACCTTATATAACTTAATATTATCTAACTAAATCCGGTTATAAGAGGGTAGTAATAGCTTCTTTACTAATAAGAAGATCCGCTTAACCTCTACTAACGTTACTAGTACTAATAGAAGGTTATAAGCTATTTAATAAAGCTATAAAGAGCCGTAAGTCGCCTACTAATTAAGTATATCGATATCTTAATAACTAGAATAAGAGAGAGAGCGTTCTTTATTATAATCGATCTGCGAGTTACCTATTACTTAATTTAACGTATAAGCTATACTAAGTTAAATATTAAGAAGATTTCTACGCCTTAATATCGATTAAGAGGTAATAGTACTATTATTATCGATATAATAGTATACTAAGTAGTAGTTATAAATATACTTAAGTATCTTTTCTTTATATATAGGTAGTAAAGTTATATTTTAGTTAATATTAAAGTATTACTTTTAAGTAATAAGCGCTATAAGTATAGTTATAATATATAGCTTATATACTTTATTAATTAAACTATAGTAGTTTTATAAGAGTTACTAAGTATTCTATATACGTATAATAATTTAAAAGATTAAAGATTATTCTTCTTAATACTTCTTTATACTCTTTATATTATACGCTAGCCTAGTTATAGCTAGATAAACTAAATAAATAAGGTCGCTAAGCGGCTAGTACGATTAATAAACTAATTAGAAGGAATATTCTCTAAACTAAGCTTAATAAAGTAGAATAGCTCTATTAGCTTTATAGGCTTTAAGATAAAGCTATAAGAGCGTATAAAGTATATAAAGAATATATACTACTTTAAATAAAGCTACTTATTTAGATAAACTCTTTATAGTTAACTTATATTATATACTTATCTTTACTAGTTTTAGCTAGTTTTTAAACTTATATTAATACCCTTTACTATATATTACTTTATACTTTATAATAACTAATATTTACTTAAAGTACCTTTAAGGCTTTAATTATTCTTATATATTTAGTTTTAAAGAGTACCTTTAATACTTTAACTATCGCTTTTAGTAAGTATAAATACGTATAAGTAAACCTTAATTACGATTAATCTTTATTAAAAAAATAACTTAATAGCTTTTAAACTTAATAATAAGTTTATAAGTACTAAGTTAAGCTAGTATAACTAAAGAAGGTACTTCTTTATTTAAAGTAATAACTAAAGCTCTATTAGCTATAATCGCCTTTATACCTTCTAGATTTAAAGTAGCCTTACTAGATCTCTTTTATAAAAATAAAAAGAAGCTTCGCTAATTTTTAAATTAAGTTAACTTAAACTTACTCTTTTATACTAACTTATTTTAAATCGAGAAATAAAAGACTATATATACCTTTATATACTTATAAAAAGATATATAAGACTAGTTTAAACTATATTTTTAAGATTTTATAAATCTTAAATTTAATAGAAAAAAGGTAAAAATAATATAAATCTTTACCTTATACGTAAACTTTAAAGTAATTATAAGAAAGATTTATAAGAACGTTAATAAGAAATAAGAAGCTAAACTAAAGATTAAAGTACTTTACTAAACTAGTTTTATCTTTTACTACTCTTCTTAATTTTAATAACTAAAGTTTATATTATTTAAAATAATTTAGCTCTTATAATCGCGTTCTATATAAGACTAAAGAAAGAAATTAAAAATAAGCTTTTAAAAGTTAAAAAATCTAGCTTATTACTTATAATAATCTAATAATTTTAAATAATTAACGAAAGAATCTATAAATAACGCTTAGAAAAGGTAAGTAAAGATAATTTTACTTTTCGCGTAATAAATAAACCTAATATAGTAAAATTAAAGTAATACCTTAAAAACTATTATAAACTAATATTAATAGATCTTAATATAGTATAAAAGAAAAGAAGTTATTAGAATAAAAGGAACTTTTAGAAGCGAGGAAAACTTACTTAAAAGAAATAAAACGAAAGAATTAAAAATAAACTTTATCTTTACTATAAAAAATTAAAGTATATCGTAAAAGAATATCGAGTTAAGAGATAGCTAAATAACGCTAAGCTTAAAGAGAACCTTTAAAAAGCTTAAAGAAGTCTTTCTTTTAAGTAATAACTAATAATAGCTAGATTTATAATTAAGAAAAAGAGTAAAAGATACTAAGAACCTATAGTATAAATAGATTATAAAAAAGAAAAGATTACCGCTATTACTAGTACTTACTTATATATAAGTATAAGATTCTAAGAAGAAGTATAATATATTAACTTAGCGTACTTATAAATTAAAGAATATAGTTATAAGGTTTATAATAGTATAACTAAAGAATAAAAATAATAGATTTAAGTATAAATATTAATCTACGTATTACTCCTTTATAACGAAGAAGAGAAAGATAAAAAATAGTATATATATAAAGGAACTAAAAAACTATAAATTAATATATATAAAGTTCCTAAAGAACTTATTAATACTAATATCTTTAAAATTAAATAACTTATAATAATCGATTAAATCTTAAAGTTAAAAAAGAAGATAAATAAAAATATTAACGATATTAATAATATAATCGCTAAAGTAGCTTAGCTTAACTATAAAGTAATACGACTAGTAAAAGTTATATATACTAATTAAAAAGTACTTACTTTCTCTATTAATAAAACTATTAAAAAAGAATACCTTTAGAATTACTATATATATTAAAAACCTAATACTTATATACTTTATATAATACTATATTACTATATTTACTATTATAACCTCTATTAACTCTATAAAGAGCTTAATAAAGAAGAAGTAAATTAATTCTTTAGCTAATAAGAAAATAACTATAAGATAAATAACTATAATTAAAAGAAATATAACTATTTTTATTACCTAAAAGAGTAAGTAAAAAAAGAGTTAAGTAGTACTTTTTAAGCCTTAACTTTAAGTTTATCTACTATTTTATACTAATACTAAAAGAAGAATTAAATACTATAAAACTAAACTACTTATATTATATCGTCTTAAGCGATATACTTAATAATTAAAATATTAATATTCTTATTAATTCTAAAGCTTTAAAGATATATATCTATAAATAAATAGCTAATAAACTAACTATATTTTAAAAAGATAAAAAAATCTCTTATAATCTTTTTAGTATTACTTAAAATAGCGACGCTAAAGTAAACTAAGAACTTTATATTATAACTTTAAAGATTAATAGTTATAGCGAGTAACTCTCGCTAAATATTATTAATATAAAATATAATATTATTTTAAAAATATTATAGTTAAAAGTTTATAATTTAAAAATCGATTAAAGTAAAAATAAACTCCTATTTTCTTAATATAACTATAAGAGCGACTCTTTTAAAAAAGTAATTTCTTTTATTAAAGTAATCTAATTACGATTTATAAGAAGGATATTAGCTATAATAAAGCTCGTATAATATTCTACTAAATATAAAGAATTCTAAGAATTATTTAAAGAAAAGTTTAGTATTAACGTATTACTTAAATATAAATTATAAAACTACTAAATTAATATTTAAAAAGAAAAGTACTTATATATAAGCCTCTTATACTTACTTTTAAGTAAGGAGAAAGA
>Ga0210040_10004280_pt1 | contig 18771 bp, 17 predicted proteins | sample CryGeyCG12114_NA_FD_185462 | JGI IMG/M metagenome (GOLD analysis project Ga0210040, IMG submission 185462) | Groundwater microbial communities from aquifer - Crystal Geyser CG19_WC_8/21/14_NA (SPAdes) (version 2) | ecosystem: Environmental > Aquatic > Deep subsurface > Groundwater | place: USA...
AAAACAAAAACATAAAAAGAGATACGATAGTACATTTACGTACACTTTAAAAGCAGCGCCTTGCGATACAATACTTTGAGCAAACAAAAACAATTACAATTAGCAGTAAATAATCTTATTCATCACTCTTCTTAGAACACTATGGCGTACTACAAAATTTTTTTAAACATATTGGCTTGAAAAAAATACAACGTGACACGGGTTTTTACGAAAATTAAATAACAAAAAAAGTAAAAAGAGCAGTTAATAGCACGGGGATAAGAAAACTTCCATTCAATTAAAATTATGAAAAATATTTATGCAGGAAACACATTTATTATAGATTCGTTCAACATTATGAATATAGTGTAAATTTAAGCATCATCAATTTTTGAGTCCGGACTAGGTACAGGAATGGACGCAGTAAATATCTTTCATTTCCTTATGTTACAAATGATAGCACAGCACACTTCTGAAAATAGATTTTGCAGCATCCGAAAAAATTAACAAACCGAATATTGAAAATTTCTACAGACGAAAGGAGAAAACTTTTGTAGCTTCATTTTGAACACACTATTTTCTGTATCTTTCCTGGCAGAACCAACGCTGCAAACCGCAACTATAAGGGGATACTGTTTAGATAATGTGTCAGTGTGGGTTTTAACCTGTGATATCCTTTTCTACTGCTTAACTAACTTTTAGTAGTGAACTTGACCCAAAATTCGCATTTTAAAATCTAGCACGTTTAGTTAGTCTGAAAATACAAATTTACCAAAGCCACTTTCATTGGTTAGTCCTACTAATAGCTTCCAACGAACAGCATATAGAGGCAAAAAAGGCTTCGTAACCCTCCTCAATCACTCAAATCGGGTTGCAGTTAGGAGCTGATTTTCTTTACTAATATCTGACAGTAGACTCAACTAACACTGAGAAAAGTTAATTTTGTTTCGATGGTCCATTCAATCCATACATGGAGGGTAATGAATTCCTGACATAAGCAGTAGTATTTATACAACGTAACGCAATCAAGTTATCAGACACTCGCTATACTTAAGCTAATTAGCCAAATGCCATAAAGTCAACCGACACCCGATCGGATATAATTTCTATTTAAGAGTTCACGTTCACACTACTGTGACTATAGGACACAACAATTAGTTACAAGTAAGACAGATAATCTAAGAGTACGGCGGATAGAACAAAGACATTCTGTAATAAGGTAGTTTGAACATTTCATCACATGGAAGTTAGGAGAGAAAATATTTTTTTGTGCATTCTAAAACTAATAGAATATATTGAACTAGCTTTAGCTTTTTGTCAACAACATGAAAGTTCATACATTATAGTGCGACGGCACTTGCAAAATAATTTGAGTCCACTTTCCCACTCACTCTATAAATTAATCAACAAAGTTTGCTTTAAATGTAGGTAAGCAATATGCTCAACGTTAGGAACAGCCAAATGATGCATCTTACACACGCATACAGATTAAAATCCAGTAAAAAATAACAATAAGAAAAATTCATTCGAAAGAATCTTGTCAATACAATTACTGGATAAATTAAGTTTAGCTCACCTTTTCCATAAATGATCCTACTTTCAATCAAGAGACAATCATTCAGCAGAAAAATTTTGGCAGAACTTCTGATTGCAAGTATTTAAAATTTTTGTTACAACTATTGAGAGTAGCTTTCTTTTTAATAAAAAAATACTAGAGAATATCGTTTAAAAAATCGATCGAAAATTTTGTAGCATACTTACAGCTGAAACAGGAAAATATGTCACAATTAGAAGAACGCTGTGAACTTGAATGAGAGGAATATTTTTTACATTTTTTTCAATTTTTGAACTGTAAAGTCTAATATCACTGCAAATAAGAATACCGGATACAAAATCGTTATCACAAACAAATTAAATCGACAATAGTTTTCGCACCCAAAATAACATTATATACAAAAACTTGCAAAATATTAAATCTTTTCCGGTTTTGATATATCAGCTGCGTAGCACACAATTCCTAACTAATTGATTTTTTTACACAGCACACAGTTCTTATAAAGCAAGTATATTTCCTATTCTTACATGAAATAAAGAAAAACGTTTCATAAAAGTTACTACAAAACCAACACATACAACTCATACTGTGTACGAAACTATTTTCAAGTTGTGACTACGACCAGCTAGGACATACTAAAGTGATAAAAATTATTCGTTTTACATTACAAAGTTCACCAAACGTATTTTTAATTACAAAATAGCAGCAATTCCTTACAAACTGTCCAAGTACAGAAACAATATACCATCTAAATAGTGTAAAAAAGAAAACGCATTCTGTCGCGGAGGGGACACGGCCCATTGATCTAAATTAAAGTAATTAAATGGACAAATCAAAAAATCTACAAAGAAAGTGACAAGTGAAATACTACTATGGTGAATCTACTATTCCGCACAAAAAGACTTAGCCTAGATTTCATTGATTCCTCCGTCAGCTTGACCATGTTTCACTTTTTCCAACACTTTGTTCACAAACTCGGTGGTGTGACCAGCAATTCTGTGCGCTACAAAACAAAAAAGAAAATCCATTGAACTCAAGATTCTCAAGACAAGCAACGATATGCCCTATTAATAAACATACTTTTAGAGATTCTATCAAGTTTGACAGCCACCGATTCGGACGGGTCTAGAGTGCCATCAAGTTTGCTGAACATCAGATTTCGGGACTGGGCGATGACTGACATGAGTCGCTCTAAATAATCAAAAACAAATTTCCTTTGCTAACACTCGCAACTAAATCTAAAAAAAAACCAAAGTGGATGAAAAATAACATGATCTCTTACTATGTTCTTGCTCCAATCCAAAAAGTTTCAACTTATTTGCTTCATGTTGCGCTTTCTTCTTTAATCGGCAAGCCCTGAAGACATAATACCAAAAAAATTTTATCCACCGTAACAAAACAGTCTACTACTGCTACTAGTTTGAATCTGATCTAGAAGTTTGTTTTGTATTTAGTTGCACTACCTTGATGCGAGCTTATTTTTCTCCTTTCGAGAACGTGACTTGACCGAAGTAGGAAGATCAGCAACAGGGGCCATTTCAGCTATAACTTTGTTCAATCTATCCAATTCCTTGCCAATAGCCCAAAGTTTCTTCGGACTGGGAGTCAAATCATTCCCATCACCTTTGCGAGCCTTGCCACTGAAATATCAAATATCCGTTTATAATTTTACCATACTAACTAATTGCACGTAACTCCAATAACTTTAAGCCTAGTTCACATGGATGCGATTTAACGTGCGATGTTATGTGCATCTGCGATTGTATATGCGATGTCATGTGAACCACTTCTGCGATCGTAGATGCGATGTCATCGCATGTTCACCATAGTTGCGATAAATCGCACCAAAACAAAAGTTCAAATCATTGAACTTTCTAGATGCGATCAGTCGAGTTTATTTTCACTAACAAACGAAATGCAGTCGTCATCGCATCTCCATGTGAATCAAACAATGAATTCTGTTGGTGCGTCAACGCATATGTCCAGTCGGAGCTTTGTTATGCAGCATCAATCGCATGTTCAGATCGCATCCATGTGAACTAGGCTTTACGTGTTTCAAAACAAAATACGCCTTGGCATGTCTACATACCTATGTTTTATCCCTTGAATGGAGCATAGCGGGCTGAATACGGGATCGGTAGGTTTTTGAAGCACATGCGGATCCTCTTGAGTTGGAGCTAAAACCAGGCGTTGACCTTTAGGACCTTTCGCTTGCACATTGTACTGCCAAAAGAATCGCTCACGGCGAGTTCCACTGGTACTTCCAGCGTTACTCTCAGTATCACTAACTTCGGACTCTGTGGTCAATAAATTCCCTTTAGGTTCAAAATATACTGACTACAGCGAAAGGTGAAAGCATTTGCTAATCTTTTACTTGACGCATCAAAATATTTAATATACAATTATGACAACGTTTTCTCCTTAATTTACCTTCATCACTGGAATCCCTCTCACTCATGTCATCTGAATCCAATCCTTCATCCATTGACAGTGAAAGTCCAGGACTAAAAACATCTACACAACCAGAAAAACTTTTCCGATTACAGATACATACATTCATTTGATGTTTTATTTCCACCATACTGTTCCAGCTAAACTTTCAAAAGAGGCCATTTTGTAACATATTGATTTTGCTTGTGCACTGACCTGCAGATAGACTAGAGGTAGATCCACATTCTGACAGCATGTGCGGGCGAGGATCCCGGCGTTGCCAAGCAGATCCTCGTTTTTTCTGCAAAGCTTCCCAGCAACTCTGCCCCTGGCTGGGAGCAGAAGAAGACAAACGTGGACTCATTGCTCCAGGGGATGTAGACAGCTCAGAACGAGGCAAGGACTGACCCAAAGGTGAATTCAGGTCTGGTGAATCCAACGAGTTCTGAAGTTCCCTTCTCAACAAAAGCTCTCTGAGACCACCAGCTGTGTTGCTGCTCATATACAAATAAAAAGACATCAGTAATGAGACGACCCGACGAAGCCATGTGCTAATATGCTAATGTGAAGGGTGCCAAGTGAGTGGATATCTGTAGATGCTCAAGTAAAAGGGTAAAGTTATTGAACCAACCTGGAGGACAATGGAGCCGATAAAGACGGAGATGGAGAAGGCTGAGGTGGAGTCAGATCAGCAGTCAAAGTAAGAGTAGGTTGTGCCAACTGTTGCTCTAGCAAGTTGGTTTGAGCAGGTACACTTGTTCCATGGCTTGGAACAATCTTATGATTCCCAATAGGCGGGAACGACGAAGAAGGCTGCACTTGGAAAGGAACTAAATCATTTTCGGGATCTAATGGATTTCCACCCCCCGGAGTCTGGGGTGATGGAGTCGCATCCGTTTGGGCTAGTGAGTCTGCTGGCCAATACAAATCATCAAAATTGAGTCCATCCAACAAAGTGTCCGCATCGGGTGCATTCAACTCAGCCAAAGTTGGGCCCAACAAATCATTCTTCTCTACTTTAAAAATATCATCATCATCCACAGCCATAGACAATTTTGAAAGTTCCCCTTCCATACTCATTTGGTCCAAGTCTGGGTGCATTGCAGAAGGGACTTCCATTGAATCCATTGGAGCATCTAAGTTCATCGCATTCCAGTTCATGGAATTTAAGTTGCCTGAAAGCATATTTTGATTCCAATGCTGTGCTTCCTGGTTCATAATCCTGCGGGGAATGGGCATCCCTTGAGGACTTGCGGGACCTGTTGACATTGGGCTCACTGGGCCCGGGCTTCCAATCATTCCTGGACTTGCAGGGCTATTTTCTCCTACTTGCGACTTCATCAATCTCTGATTGACATGCACGTGCAGAAGCTGAGACATTTTGCTTCTTCCAAGGTTGCAAAAGAATTTTCCTGTTTTCCTGGTGTCCCGTATAAATCCGTGTAGTTGTATATGTATACAAATCGTTCACCTTTTTTCAATAGTATATTGTGTTGGCGTTGAAGAGACTAACCAGTGTCACATGTACCAGTTGTTTTTGGCGCACTTCAAAGAGTCTGTCACAGACAGAAAATCTTCCACCACGGGAGCAACAACAACAACAAAATGTACGTTGTCTATAAACTTTAAACTGGCTGAGTAGCTAATTTCGTCACTGGAGTATCAAAAACGTGCTCCTCGGTTTGTTTACTTCATAATCACTCACAAGCTTCCATCATCATGGAACTGATAGCTGCATACCAAGCGACCAGGCCAAGTGATCGGGAAACGAATAACATGATCTTTGTAGATAACAGTGGCTAATGGCGATGATTAAAAATCCTCCTTCCTTCTCTGTATCAGTCAGATGTTTGCATTAGAAACGAGCATATGAGAGCGCCACCACGACGTCAGTAACTTTTCTAAACTCCTATAACAACAGCAGTCAGTAATAAGTAACCCATTCATACTTGTACTTAATCCAGTCTTTAAAAGGTGTTATCACTAAATAACATATTAACTGAGCAGAATGCTCACTACTTCCTAAATGGTGAACAACATAAACATGTACAGTTGGGCTCGCTCAGACATAACCTCAACTACTGTGTGTATATAATTATTGCATCATCATCCTCGCATGCACAATCAGGGGCAACATAATATGATATAGAATCATGGTATTATATATCACTTTATGGTGGTTCAGCCCATTTTGTTATGATGTTCATGATGAAGGCGACTAGCATTCGATATAGATAATCATTGACTGGCTGATCAGAAAGAATGCAGTGGCACTAGAACCAAACCAGTCATGATTGTTCACATGTTGAAATGAACGATGATCCATCATACTGTTATAAATGCTGCTTATTGAACCCAATAACCCTCTACTGAAATTAATGCTTTTCATCATTATAAACAGTTGTTAAATGAAGACGATCCCAGATGCATATTTATGGCTGCTAAAAATGGCTGAGACTGTGTATGATATACTGAGGTGATGAAGAGGCTTCGAAAGATAAGCAGTTCTATGAATTCAAAATTGGAGAGTTTGAGCTTTTGATATATTTCTTTATGCTTTTAGCTTGACTAAAAACTGAAGCAAATGGTATCATCAATTTTATTTTCTATTTACAGTATGCACTCTAAAGTTCTATAACTGGAGTTTCGATAAAGTTGTCCAGAGAAAGTGTAACAATGAGCTTAGGTACCTTAGAAATTACAATTGATATAGATGCGTTTAGACAATATGGTTTCAATTCTTATACTACAAAGTAGTTTTGCATAAAACAAATAATACTCTTCACCAAGTTTTGTTACATGCCGATAAATATCAATAGTCAGCCGTATATACGCTAAATAGCTTCAATGGGATTACTTTGTGACCGACGGCGTGAAACATTTCCCCCTTAGCCCGATTATGTTATAATTAAGTGCTCAGATGATGAACCACGACGGCGAACTAAATCTATGCAAATATAAACGGAAACAGTGTTGATAAACAATATAATCCAAAAACCCATGTTTACGGACATGTTATACAAAAACAAATAAAATAAATACTTCTACTTTTCGCTCAGCTAAAAAATTAAGTAATGACCAATTTACGATATCGAATTAAACACCAAAGATCAAAGAAGTAGAAGAAGATGTCCGCTAAAGTACTAGTTCTTTATTGGTCAAATACAAAGAAAGAAGGAATAAAAAGAAAAACAAAAACCTAGCTAGGAAAAGGGTAGGGGAAAACCTCAAAGAACAGACATCTATGAGGAAAACCGTACCCAACTGGGAATGCAACCCCAGCACGCATTAGCGCTATTTAAAACTACTAAGAAAAATCTCGTCCAGGCCACGAGATTTGGGGTGGGTTGCAAGAATGCTTGCAGAATTCCCTGTCTGGATTGCGATGCTTATCGGCCGCTAAAGTTGTTCTAGTTGACAATAACACGGTCATAAAAACTCACTAATGGTAAGTTAAGTTTCTCAAAGAAACAAGCAAGACTGTCACTTTAATTGGGAAAACGAGACGTGGACCGCCTCTCCGTTTGTTTGTACCCGGAAAATGAAACCAACTTTATCTAATGTAACATAATCTCACGTCTCTCATACAATAATCAATGTTTTTGCTACATGATAAAAGGGAGGAGAAACACTATATTGTAGTGAAATAAATATGCAATGCTCAACTAATTGGCAAAACAAGACAAGGGAATGAAAATCCCTTATTTTCAAAGTGTCATCGCCAAGCTGGCATAAAAATAGGACACTGGAAACGGGAACTGACTATACATGCTACAAATCTATTTTAAGAAATGCAAAATCTTTGTACGGGAAACTAATTCATACAGAGTCGTATTTGAAAATATTTTGTGTGGATGCAAAAAAAGGATCTACAATAGCAATAAATTTTAGTTTTGTTTATGTAATAGGCACTGGACTGGGGGAAACAACTTCTTTACGCTATGAGTGTACTGAACTTCATATGAATCTGTCCTTGGAGCAGCATATCCCATATGTAAACATCTTATAAACACATCTGCATGAAGTCGAGATTCAGGTTTAATTGCTACTGAATATTTAAGCTTCTGTATCTGCATTATTGCAACCTTTGGAACAAAACCTTGTAGATGATGTAGGTAGAGAACCCGCCAATAGTTTACTTGCATTATGGATAAATTATGGATGTGACGAGTGAATATGCCATGTCTTTTCCAAACCAATTAACAATTGATTTTAAAGAAGTTATATTTGCTGATGGCTGATGCTGTATGCATTGCTAAATTTAAAGGGATAAAAGGGATTGCTGTGGATTTAAAATTTTCGTTCAAGTTTGTTTTCTCTTGCATTTGAAAACTATTTTTAGTGGGAAGAAATCAATATTGCTGGAAGCTTCTCGCTTCTCTAGGAAATATTTTTGTAAGATTTGATTTCCAATCGACAAAATAATATTTTGCAGCATTTTGGTTTTGTTTTATACCTATTTAACTATTCTGCAGCAGAATGGGGTTTGTATAATGATTAAGTTCAATTTTAATGAACATTTAATAAATTAAATCTACACACTCAACATTGTTGATGACTATGCTGATCATGCTTTGTTCAAAACTTCCAAAGAAAAATTATTCCATCAAATAAAATATATTTACAATTATAAAACTACCATCCTATTCACCAAGAGCCTATCTGATGATTTAAAAATGTATATTTTAAACCTGACGATGATAAATTAATAATTATACAGCAACTCTAAACTCTGAGAATAAGTAAGTGAATAACTGTTACAATTAATTTCTTCCCGAATTCGCAAAACCATGAAAAAACAAGAACCTCAATAATTTAGTAGCATATCCAACAGATTCCCATACATTTCATATTTTAAGCTTCTCAATAACTACGAAACCAATATTTCATAAACAATCAAATCAGTCGAACCTATTGAAATCCTGTTGACGAGATCCACGAGGTATTGATGAACTACCTACCGTTAAATCCCAATCACAAAATTTGCAATTTATTTAATCTCCAATAAAACAGGACTACACAACTAATTTCACGGACATTTATTGGAACTCAGTCAAGTTTCCAACATAATTTTCCAGAACAGTAAGGCAATCACCTTGGAAACGAAAGCCAAAAGGAATCCCTTTTATTTCCAGCAAATTCTTGAACACCTAAACACAGCACAGTATTCCAGAACAAAGAATATTATGATTCTTCAATTGTTGTATTTATATTTGTGAAAACGAAAACGAAACCTTGAATTTCAAATTCTGTGTACTTTTGATTTCAAAGCTTTTCCATGGAATGGAACATACACAACAAATTTACTGAATGAATGAATATCAATAGGGTATATGCTATGTTGTGATGTGCGAGCGAGCAAAACACCTTGCTTTTTACTATCACCATACTAACTGTGTGTGTAGTGTACTACTACTCTACTGTTTGTGTTTACGTGGGTATTTCGAGTGTGCGCCTTTATAATTTTACCAAGAACCACACAAAGGGATATATATACACGTAAAAATAAGAAAATTTTTCCTCAACATTACATTCCTGCAAACTGTAGCCTGCAAAATATTATCCCACCCCACTCACACTGATTTTACAAGTAACCATAGAACAGTAACTAACCTAACTATACATAACTATCTTCATAGTTTATACATGCAAAAATACCTACAGGCCATATAGACGTTAGGGTCATAGAAAACGAACGATCGTTGCTGTTGACAGAAACGTAAAGCCTTATAAAATAATGTCTGCGATTGATAGTTTATCACACGTAAGATACAAAACGCGCGTTTAATTTTAAAACGGACCAATCAGAGCATCTTATTCACCAGCTGTGCACCAATTAGGCACCGTTGCTACACCCAAAGTCACAGATATGGCTATGGTGTTTTGTAGGCTTTCTCGTAGAACATAGTATGTATCACAACGTATTCTCTGTTAGGGTCGGGGGATTTTGCTTCCCATAGTCGCGAATGGATTTTGGCGAACTCACAGCAGAGCAAATGCTGTGCTCTATATCCGTCGGGAGTTAAACTACTGATATGAAAAGCTCTATAGTCTAAAATTGAGCAAGTAATTATGATGACCATAACGCATATAGAAATACTGGACATTTGTTCTTGTTGAAGATAGGGATTCGAAAGATGGGCATGCAGCTGTTTTTAAAAGGAAAAAATGTATATGCATGCCTTTGGTATATTGCAAGCACACATGACAACAAAAAGTGATCACAACAGTCCATTTAGTTAGTATATACGCTATGACGGTAGATCTTTGGTGGCTCCCAGCTCCCATATCCCATCAGTGTCTGTCGTGTCCCTATCCGCCCCCTGATCAGACGGTTTTTTGCGAAATGCGTCACGTGCACATGGGATTTTATTATTATTATCATCATTCCAGCATAATTGATGTAACATGAGAGAAGGGGAATGCGGACCGACCTGCTTCAAGTCGCTGTATCATTTTGGGTCCGATGTTGTGTACTATGTGTAATGTGTACCACTGTCGTTTTTGTTATGCTGTAAATGGAGAAAAATTTAACTCGCTAGAATTTTAACCAATAGTATCGTCTGCTTGTTATTTTTTGTGTTGTGACTAACTAGCTAGCTGCCTAGTATTAGTTGACTACGTTGTTTTTGCTAGCGCGCAAATATCCAGCTACCCCTCGTGACTATGTTGTTGTTATTGTCATGTCGTCATTCCTCCGAAGTAGTACAATGTGTGTGCTGCTGGCTTTAAATTCCTTACTTGAAAAACAATTTTTTATGTAATGAGAGTTTCCACCTGACCGACATAAGTGTACTAATATCCATAATATCCATACTGACGTTGTTAGTTGAGTCATTTTACGATTCTGGGAAATTTGTCAATGGCTTCAATTGGAACAAAACATCCCCCCATATGCACCCACTCAATTGCATGAGGCAGTCAGGAATTGCACAATAGAATAATAATAATAATAATAATAATTTTGCCCTTGTTCATTGTCTACTGCACTAAAGCAAAAAGAGTAGTAGGGTTTTTAGGGTATCGTATCATCCCATGAATAATGCATGTGTGCTTTCAGGCTATTTTGATCCGTGGATCAACTTGATCCTTCCAGAACGTACTTTCTCTTTCCTATTTACAATGTCTATGTGTGCAATGCACGTTCAACGTTTTCGTAGAAGAAAAAAGAAGCATTTTTGGTTTGGCAACCACTTTTCCCCATAAAATGGTCTTTCACATGTCAATGTGTATACTCAGATCTGTAAACAAACACTACGTGTACATGTACGGCTTACATAATGCATTTTGTATTGTTACACCTACACTGTATCAAACATCAAATCAAATGGTTATTTAAAACGATTGATTTTGGAAAGTAAATACGTGGAGTGTGCTATATCTCTGTTTTGCATATGGAATGCAGGAAATAAGAAGACCGAAATCGCAAACAATCGCACATATACACGAATGTTGAATTTAAAAACGACTGCCTGAATTTCTAACTGCTAGCAGTAATGGATGTTGTATACTGATAAACCAGCATTCAAAATAAAGTAGTAATTATGTGTATGTGACAATTGTCAGTGACATTGTCCTACTAAAAACCTGAGATCAATGAAAACTTCATTATAGAACTGATAAAACCATATCGAAGCATATATATAGGAAGCAATAATAACCAAACCAAACCAATAACAAATGGCGAAATTGCTTTACTTTATTTTACAGGGTGCTTCTGCTTGCTCAAATGTATATGTTTTTGCTGACCATCCTGCATTTTCATGCACCTCCTTCTACTCTCCCTCTCCCATCTCACTGCTATTTACCATACCAAATAATATTTGAACTTGTTGAGGCGGTGAAAAAGAAAGTGTATGGCTGGCTGAGGTGTACTATTCCAGTGAAAACTTCCACTTTTTATACTGCTAGTACTTTGCACGCTATTGTATTGTAATCGTAGCTGTCAAAAGTAAAGGTCAACTTTGTTATTTCTTGTAGTTATCATGTTCAGTTCGTGGCAATAAACTCTCCTTGCTCTTTTCATGTTCTAGACTTATAGGGATGTGTAGCTGACCATTATTTGTTTTGGTTATAATCTCAGTCAGTGACAACAATCTATCATGAAATTATGCTGATTTGAACTTTAAATTTGTCATGGTCAAGGTAACTTCTAATTGAAGTTGTTACTTTTGGATCTCAGGATTTTAAGGAGTTGAAGAATCTTCTAAATTATGGGTTAAAGATACGTCGATTAGAAAGGGCATTTAAAAATGGAGAAGATACTGAAAACTTTGGATGTTTTAAAAGTTCCAACTTTTATAAGTTCGGACACCAACATTCCGGGTACTATATCTTCTTCAGTAGTAGCAGCTGGGGACTCTGTAAAGACCAAGTATGATGATTTAACTGTTTGTATTGCATTGACATACGGCTGTAATGAACCACTGACCAATGTCATTTGTAAAATGCATTTTTAGGAAGAAAGAGAGAATTACGCACTGTAGGGCTGTAACTGATGCAGTATGCACTCAGAGTGTGCAAAAACTGAAAGACTTTGATAAAGTAAGTCGGCAGATTTTTTACGGCCTATGGCCAAGTCACTAACAGAAAAAAATAATAAGATTTAGGATGTATGTATAAACGAACCGATCATACCTGTTTCTGTCTTTATCAGATTCTGGAAAGTGTTGCTGAAGTGCTATTCCAGCTATGTGATGATGCGGATTCTGACATTCGGTTGGTCGCCTCCGATTGTTTGAATAGAATAATGAAAGTAAGAAATTGCAGAACTTTCGAAGCATATTTTCCTTGTCTTCAACCTGTCTGGCAGTCTTAAAGAAATGAAGCATGCTAATTGATTGTTCATATTACATCTTTTGCAGTCGCTTAGAGAAAATACGCAACAAAAGTTCAACATTGAAGTTTATAATGAAATCAAACGCAATCAGAATCCAAGATCGTTGAAAGTTGCACTTCGACTGTTTGCACATCTTAGTCCATCAATAAGGTTTGTACATGGGTCGATTTAATTTTTGTAACTTGTATTAAAATTACCTACTGTATGCAAATGCCTACAATTTTGCTGTACAAGAATTTTTTTAATGCAGGCCTCGGAAGCGTCGGGCCTTCATTGCGAGCTTATTACCATCTTTATCAGCACTATCTAAAAGAACTGAAGAATTACTGTATGATAGTTTATGTGTACCAGTAGGAGAAATATTTAAAAACTTGGGATCATTTGTAAATGACAATGAAGTTAAAGTATTGAACCATATTATTCTTATTCTTCAAAACAGTATTTGTTGCGAGCCATTTTTAAAGCGGAATGATTTTGATACTTTTACAGATTCTATGCAAAGACTTTATGGAAAACCTTGGGTCTTCTTCTGCAATAATTAGAAGAGCATCTGCTTCTATTTTAGTTTCTATCTGTCAGTATTCTCGGAAACCTCATATATTTTTATTTAAACTAATGTCTAGTGCAATAGGTATGTTACAATTCACCTATACGTCATAGCATTGATTAATATGTCATCCTTAAACTTCCCGTCTAATTACTCAAATAATAGCATTGATTGTTAAACTTCAAGTTCTGCTCCATTTTTTACCATTAGGTTTACTGATGCCCAACTTGATGGAGAAAAGTGTCGCAATTATTATTGGTTCCTTGTTATGCATCCGTCAGTGCATTCCCTTCTTGCATCAAAAGCTTAAGGATGCAACATTTGACAATAAAATAGAGGATTGCAAGCCGATGATAAGTTCCTTAATTCAGGTGAGCATTTTTTTCTGCTCAAAACATTAAATAAGATTTATTTACATTCTTTATCTTTGCTATAGCGAAATATATTTTTTAACTCAAAGTCTTCATGATTTGTTTCACACAGGTGTATGAAATGTGTTTGATACTGTGTAATCATGATGACCACAACGTTACTACTACTTCTTTAGAAACTCTCCAACAGCTGTTATCGGAACCTGCTAGTCAAGTTTGTAAAATTTTAACATCGGAGGAGGGAATTCAAAATAGTTTTGATTGCTGTAAATGGGATGCGGCTCCTATTGATCAAATTCAGTTGTCAGCTGGTATGCCTTAAGCTCCATAACTTCTGTTGGTTTGCTTGCTGCTACTTTTGGTGGGCAATGCAACTAGTATTTTTGAATTATACAGGGTTTAATAGTGTAGCATATTTGGAAGAGGCTAAGTCACTGTTAGAGAAAGATTCTGATGAGACAATGAAATTCACTGGACTCTCTGAAACATCCATGACGGATTCAAAGACCAGTTTTGATATTGAACTTTCAATATCCAGCAGAAGAAATTCGGATATTTTTGAGGACGAAAAAGAAGAAGGTTGATTTTTTGTTGTTCATTATTAAGTATTGATCTTCTGTTTTGTATAAAGAATTCGATTCATTTTGTTTTATAATTTGTGTTTTAGATTCCGAGTCCGAGCAAGAAACTAGTGTTGTCAAGCAGTTGCATGAAAGTGATGAAGAATCTGCTAAAGACAGTCCAGTTGTAATTGAGAATTTTCCCGAAGTTCAAATAGGATCACTGTACGAAAAAAGTATTCCTATTAATTACTGCGCTAGATTTTTAGCGTACAATTTTCTTCTTTCAGGTAATATTTGAGTATCTTATTTAGTTTGAATTTTTTAAAAGTATTGAAGCATACAAGCCAGAAATTTAGAGTGAAAAATTATCTTCTTACAGGCCAAAAAGGCACGATGCGATCTGATAGTGAAATCAAAGTCAGTGCCAAAGTGTTGGCTCTCAATTGCATCACAAATATTTTACACATGAAGCCAGAATTATTTTATTTGACTCTTGCTCATGATACATCAACGGAAGAAGATGACAAGGACATGCAAACTGTTCAAGACATCATGCTTTATCTTTCCCACAATGATCCTTTGCTCAGAGGATCTGTGTACGTTCTACTTGGCTCGACATTGCAATCCATATTGCAAAGCTCGTCTGATGATTTCGGAGCCTTTAGAAATGATGCAAGTAAGCTCGTGAAGACTCTGCAGGAAGTAAGTTAATTTCATTTAATAAATTAAAATTGTTTTCTAATATTTCCCTTCATGTAATGTACTTATTTTGTAGGGGCTAAGAGACTCTTCAAATGTGTCTATGAAATGTGCAATTTCTGCAATTAAAAGATGCTTCAATTCTGTTTCCGCTAGTTTTATTGGACCTAGCTGCTCGGACAGGATATTTGAATCAATGATAGACATAAGTGTGAATCCATATTGGCTAATCAAGGTAGTTGATTTCATTTTCAACTGACCAAAACCAAGCACACTTATGCATGTGAGTTAATCTTATTCTAACGTGTAACTTTGTCTTAAAAGGTTGACTTGTTGGATTTTTTCTGCACCATTGCATGGAATCAAATACAAGATCCTTTCAAAAAACAATCGCTGGTTGTTAAAATTTTGCTGGATTTTCTCACTGACGAAGATCATCGCGTAAGATCGGCAGCAATAACTGGAGTGATTACGTGAGTTTTATATTTTATTATCTAGTAACAGTAAACAGTATTGATCAATCATTTTTTAATCAATTATTTTTAATCTTTCAGGTTTATAGAAATGTGTGGATCTAGCAATAATTTCAGCTCAAGTAAGCTGCAATCTTTATGCAGTCGTTGTGTTATAGATTTATGCAACTCGTTAAACTACTCAAATCCTCCTCCCACCGATTTTTGTGCGAGATGTCAATCGAGTGAACCGTATTCTGATCCAGTATTAGACTATATGCTTAATGAAATGATTTCAAAAATCCGAACGCTGGAAGGAAAGCATGCAACAGTATGGTTACTTTTTATGAGCTCCCAAATCGGCTAAACTCATCTAAATTATTATGCAGGTAGTAATCATAATTTTATTCTTAGGCCGGATTTTTTAGTGCGCTTGCTGCGTTAAGTGTCCGTTATCCACCAAAGAACCACAAATCAGCTTGGAGATGTGATGTGAATAGCAAAGATTTGTCTACATGTTTGTTTTCCATATGCGTTGATTTGCTTCGAACATCCCACTTGGTGTACGATCTGGGAATGCATCAAACAATTCTTTCACTGGCTTCTAACCTGTTCTTGGCCTCTGAATTTAAGCCTACTGCAGATGCTAGCAAAGGTAGTGATGACTCAAATCCATTTGTTTGCTCAAGTTCTGGAATGAGCACATTAGGAAATCATCTGTTGCATCAATGTATCGTGGTTATCACCGTTTACCAAAACGTGTTGGAGAGCTCCGTCAACAATACGGTGGTTCGAAAGTTCTCTTCATCTCCTGCAATTTCTCCTGTGAGAAAGTTTTCACAAAAACTTGAAATTGACAAGAAAATAAGCGGTATATCCTAAATCAAAATAAATTATCTCTTAAGTTATTATTGGAAAATGTTTAATTTGTAATTTTCATGACAGAATCTGAACTTGAAAAGAAACTGACTTCAACTTGGAGCCAAGGAATTTCTCCAGACCATCTCTCTCGACTGGGCTTATCTATAGGACAATCACATCGAGTGTATTTGTCTACCTTGGATTCCACTGTAACCTCGAAGTTCACAACATTACTTGCTACTGCTTTGAATACTTTGAGTGAACTTTGTTGCCACTTTCGGACGGATTATCCTGAAGGGAAAATGTCTTCATTTATCAAAGAGATTCTTGAAATATCACATCCCCTTGTTCATTTGAGTCCAGTTGAAACTTTCAGATGCATCAGACAGGTTTGTGAATGATAAAATATACAACAAAGAATTAAATCATGTCTGTGTCATGTCATGTCATGTCATGTCTGTCAGGAATCATGTCCATGTATATTTTTGGTGGTAAATGAAAAATTTAATTTTCTAGATTCTGAATTGGGTTTTCAGTAAATTCAATCTTGGAACACCAGTTTGGGAAAAATCCGATCTTAAGCCTCCGGAAAAAGATTTTACCGAGGAGTTTTTTCACTTTATTGAAAGCAGCTCTTCAATGTATGTTTTATTTTATGTGTCACTGGCCTCATTGGGTTTTTATTATGCTCAATCAGTTTGCTATAATAATAGTTGTTTTTATTGCCATAGTCATACTGGGACGAAAGCTACATCATATAAAGTTCCTTCGGATCTTTCAACATCGTTGGAAAGCTGTATTCGTCAATTTAAAGTCATTGTTATTACCGGATTGACAGTAAGTTTATGTTCTGAAGGAAAGAAGGAATGAATAGAGAAACAATCTCTAGGATCTTTAATTGTATATTGTGCCTGTTCAATAGATGTATTTTACCACCGGTAATGTGTCAGCCCAAACTGAGATTTTGAGACTCCTTAGCCTTCTTATCAAGTCACATGTAAATTATGGCCAAGTAGACGCAGACCAAGTGTTTTTGGGATTCATCATAAAGCAGATCGGATTTTTGAAGGATGGTGCTATCAGGTATAACGAATAATTTTTTACATCCGAAAATCCGAATAATATTTTTTTTCGGTTTTAGAAGCTAATTATCTCGAACTAACTCAGTTCATTTTATTAATAATTTAAAATATATGTCTTATTGTTGTATTTAGGAATGGAACTGGGATGGTAAAAGAGATGTTTTATTTCCTCACTCTTCTTTCGTGGCATCGGCAATCTATGAAGCGATTTATTGAGATTCCAAATATTTTGAAATTGTGTGACAGCTTTATTGAAGCTGAACAATCAGCTTCATCAGGCAAGTTATGCATAACCATTTATTTTAATTTTGTATGAGCTTTATAATCTCTGGATCTTGCTCGAAACCCGTGTCATGAGGTTGATTAGCTATTACCAGCCATTTTAGCCTTGAGCATCAGTCGGTGGTACATTAAATCCCACATGCTGATGTATGTAATTTGTTTGGATAGATGTCCACTTAAGTGTTGCCGCAATAACTCCGGTGGTAAATGATCTTTTTGTTCAACGGGGAACCTATCACGTGACTAATTTGGAATTAAAAGACTTGGAAGCTCAAAGAGAAGTTGTGTTGCAGATGCTATTAAAAATTGCTTCAAAACCTGAGGTATCTTACTAGTTAGTTAGTATCATAGTCCATCCATTTTGTATCGTACTTTTTCCCAGTCCGCCCTGTTGAGTAATGTATTTCGTGTTTTTCAAAGTCATTTTCTACAATTTGGATGCTACTAAAAGGGCGTAAAACACACAATGAAGCTAAGTTTGCTGAAGATTCTAAATCTGTGATTAATATTGTTCTACCAAACCTTCAAAATGGAGGGATTCATTTGGCGGACGAAAGGAATTTCACATTTTTAGCTGCATTACTAGTCATCGTTGATTTAGCGTCATTACCGCCTCAGGAGAATGTCTTTGGAGTATTAGTTGAAGCTTCACAAAAAGAGGTGCGGATATATCTCAGTATGCATGAAAATGTCGAATATGTTTTTATGGGACTCTTTATGAATGAATTTTTTTCTAGCTTACGGACGTTTCGTCCTTTTTGAAATGGACTGTTTTGGTGAACTCACATTTGATTGTATTCAAGCGAGTATTTACTGCTGATAATCTCAATGTTGTGGAGTTGAAACCCAATGCAATCGCTCAGTAAGAGACTTCTAACTTCATTTTGTAATATTTGGATGTATTTACTAGAAACAATGATGTGATGTGAATATCGATTTAAATATGTTTCACAGATTAATCATGAAACTTGCGTGTAAGTTTGTATGTGCTTTTTGCGATCTACACTCTACTTTTTCGCATTCCTCACATTTCTTGGAAGAGCAAATGGAACTATACATTCAGGGGGTTACAAGTCTTTTGAAATATGGTAATAATTTTATACTATATATA
>Ga0210040_10004282_pt1 | contig 18754 bp, 11 predicted proteins | sample CryGeyCG12114_NA_FD_185462 | JGI IMG/M metagenome (GOLD analysis project Ga0210040, IMG submission 185462) | Groundwater microbial communities from aquifer - Crystal Geyser CG19_WC_8/21/14_NA (SPAdes) (version 2) | ecosystem: Environmental > Aquatic > Deep subsurface > Groundwater | place: USA...
CTGAATATAATGTAGAAACCTTTTGTTTAACACGCAATTCTTGATTGAATAAATTGTTTACAGCATCTTTTTCCACCATTGCTGACATGCTAATGAACATCCTATGATGATGAATGTCTTATTAACTTTGTACTTACAACCATGACTGAAGGTCAGTGCGTAAAAAATCACTCGTAAAATTATGAGTTTCAGCGGCAACATAAAAACTCAATAAAATATTTTATCCACTAAATTACTTGATAAAATTTCATCCTGTGTAAAGCAAACAAATCAAACCTTCCAAATAAACTAGTCTCCTTTATCAATAAGTTAAGATGATGAAAAATGTATATAGCTTACACTCACTCAGTTAGTCAAAATGACATTCTATGGGAGCACAAATAGCAAATTAAATGCAAAAAGGCTCTTCATACATCATCATTATTATTGCTACCTTACCTACCTATAGTGTGTGACCAGACGGGCCTCATCTCTAGAAATTTGTGCATGCCCGCATATAAGGAAATTTAGTAAAGGCAGGGAAGGACTATAAAGAGTGAATAAAAACTGTTGGAGCGTCCCATTCTTTTTCCCCCTTTTGGTCTCATCTTTTTTCCTCACTACTCACGCAGCTTTAATAGACTCGAGCATTATAAATGGCGCAGAGGTTGCAACTGGAAAAGTGTGAAATGCACAGCTAGGGGAACTTAATTTTTGTGGCGCGTGAAATTCCCTTTTTCCTCCCTGTCTTTGCATACATAGTGGAATAAGAATGCTCACTAACTAACTAACTAACTAACTAACCAACTAGGCATTGGAGGTTGTACCAAAGGTGCTACCAAATTATAACACTGACTACTAATATAAATGCAAGATATGGATGAAAACTTTTCCTTAGTTGAGGGTAAAAGAAACGCTTCAAATGAAAAGAGTATTAACTCAAGTGTGCTTGCGTCTCCCCATGGTATAACGCATTGGTTAACTTGATGAAAAAAGTTAGTTATTTGAGCCTCCCGTGTTGAGTGATACTATAACAGTTATGTAAAACTAACTGCCTTCCCATATATACTAGGAACCAACTATTCTCGTATACAAGGGGAACGCATGTCGTCGTTTGCTCGCATCTCAGCTTTTCTTGTTGACTAAAAAGTTGAGTGTTTTCGTGGTACGAGAATCACTCGAAACTTGTACAAGTTCAGTCTGTCTGTGTAGTCAGACTCAACCATGCATTCATATTAGATGAATCCTCCTAAGGATAAGATTAAGGGAATGCGCACTAGGGGAGAATCGATTTGAGAGCGACTAAAGAAATCCTTAGTGGAGAAAATCTGGCGATTTAAAATCCCATTTTTCTCCCCTTCATATAAATGGGCACATTAGGGAAATTTATCGATCCTCTCATATACTAATCACTTGTGCCGTTTTCTTCACTCGTTTCGTCTTCCCTGCATATTGGTCTCCTCACATCACCGCCACTTACTCACTTTTTAACTCGCTCTAAACGAGTTAACTGTATTACAACTCACTTATTACTAACTAAGTTCAGCTCACTCAGTCACTTTATTCTTTTCCTATGTATATCGATTCCATGTATCTTTATCATCATTACTAGAACCACGGACTGAACATATACCGAGTTCCTTTTATGTTCCCCTCTAATAAATAGCACTACTATCTTTCCACTCCCTACATTTTTTGCTTGTTCAACAAAAAAAACACAATCTTATAGTATCACCCTGATTGTGTAAACCTAAAAAAAACAGCTATATTCTCCAACTTTCACGGCCTTTCTCTTTCGCATTTGTTTTTATACTTGAGAACATATTTTCTCCTTTATGTGGTACAAAACCTATTATAGGGATCTACTGTTGATAAACGACGGGGAAAATCTTAATTTAAACCAAGGGAAACTTTTATGACTCTATGAAACGCATTGTAGAGCTCACAACTCCATTATTTTCTCTACTCTAATACGGACAACTAACCAACTAACTGAGTCAACTAACTATCTAATGCAATGCTAGACCAACCACACGCCATTATCATGCAAAAAGTACATACTATGCAAAAACAAACGAATGGAACATGATATCTTCACTCAACAGTTTCTGCCACCCCTTAAAATATTTATGAACGTGGGCACATGTCCCAACATTTTAGATCCCGTATCAAATGAGATGAAAAAAGTTTCCCATCATGATCAAGACATTTCATTTAATGACATTTTTTATACTCAAACCCAGAACATGCTCCAACTCTTAACTCTCGGGTCCAAAACTTGGCAAACTTCAACTCCAATCTTCTACTCATTTGGCCCAAAGAGCAATGTGGAATGTGTAAACTATTCGTAATAAATGTTGTATGACATGAGTGCAATCCATGTACTCATGTAAACGAATCTGTTTGCAGCCATGTTTTCTTCCAGCAAGTTAGTTGCACAGCTCGTACATATGTACAATCTACAAACTAACTCTATATCCATGCATTATATTATTCTTAGGATGCCTGCTGTGCCCACATAAAGTGCACGCATTTCTCACTACTCTGTTCGCTCACCACTCATTAACACATGCAATAATTACTGCCATTTAGATAATGCTCTTGGGTTCCAGCATAAATGTTTAGCCTGATAAACTAATCATTGGTGACAAACTGTGCTAGACTTTGAACTTCAACTACCAGTATGTAAATTATTATGCTCCCTTGCGTTTCCACTCTTAAATTCCCAATGCTATTTATTCTAAGGTTCTCTCGTTTCATACTCCTGTTCGCTTTGCAAACTATGAAAATAGTTGGAATTCATTTTCGTTATCTAATACTGACTGAAACAAGCCCAGCCCTTTGCATGTGGAAATACATAAGGTGAGTTACGATATCACATGGAATGTTTCCAGTAGTAAATGTCTCATGTTTATAGTTTGCGGACTTGGGAAGACTGATGAACAGCTACATGTGTTGCACTCTACCTAGAAACCAATTGCTCACACCACGGCGGTATAGCTCAGCAAAACTACACATGGGCTAATGTGACATGTAGTATTCCACAGTGGTGAACCAACAGTAATGTGTGCACCAAACCAAATGTACAAGAGTTAGTTGTATTTGTAAGCCAAGCCACCAAAACTACAAACTCTGTGACATAAAAAATTACACCCAAGAGCAAAGGTATATGGATGGCATAGAAATATCTTGTTTGTAAGCACTGTACACACACATTTTGCTCTCACACCAGTGTTGTTATCTATAGCTTCTCGTTTAGCATTACATATGGGTGGAGTGTAGGAACACATGTAATTTCCTCTGGTATTTCTTGAACCAACATTATTTGGCAAACAAATATTCACTTCTGTGGCTTTTGCTATTTTAAGTTGACGAATAAATCACTCAACCAAGGAATTCCACACACCCATACGGTTTCAAAAGACACCCCTATATTCTCTCCAACCAGTTAGTTATAGTTACAGGGTGTCATTCATTTACTATATACTCCGTCTCTCCTAATTACCATTTTACATTCAGTCTCCTTTTACAACACTAACAGCATAACTAATGTCAACCATATTTTCTAGCCGCATGTATGTGTTCTTAACACTCCTCTATGTACACTCATTTCTTTGGAGCTGTCAACTCAAATTATATTATTTTACAATCAGTGCTCTACCACAAGAAGAAAAAAAAGGGTGAGCAAGGAAATTAGTTGCGCACCATCACTTTCCCTATGTGCGTCTCTTGTCTGTTTAGCAACTCATTCTTTCTAATTATCATTCTCAACAATGATACGCAATCTTCCACACATCATCAGTCCACATTAGCTCACTCACTCACTCAGCTAATGCAATGAAAATACAACTTTAACCAACTATAGCAATCTAAACTCTATACTTACATCCGCGCAAACTGAGTGACTATAACTAACTATATGATTTATTCATACAACTTTTCATTCATAGTCCCATACAGTAACCACTCAAACTGACCACCAAACCACAAACTTTGCATGTAGCATGTGTCATTCCTGTCAAAAATTAGCCATCAAAAACTGTATTTTCATCCCAACCCTATGCACATTCTTTACAAACTCCTAAAATCTAACAAAAAATCTCATCCCTATTCTCACTAACTAACTAAAACTAACTGTACAAAAAAAAACCTACATCCAAACCAGGAACCATTATTGTAGCAGTTAATAGCAGGATATAAAAGTCTAGCTTAGCCATCCATCATAATCAAAAGTATATCTTTTTTTCTCTTACCCGTTGAAAGGGTAGGCTGCAGCAGCAGCGGCGGCTGCAGCCGCAAATCCTGGGTCGTAAGGATGATACACTGAAGGATAACCCCAACTCGGACCCAATCCACCTTCTTTCACGTCAGATAATCCTCCACCACTCTACAAAAGAGAGAAAAAAATCATCCTTGTTATTATTATATACTAGTTTTCCCGGCACAAGTAACAACACACACTCACTGGTACGAATACAAATGCAGCAGCATAATAAAATCGACAATCAGTTACTAGCCACACCATACAATTGCAATATATAGGGGCAATATATATGCATAAAAGTAATACGGCATGAAGAAATTAAACGTTTGTTTGTGTTTATAAGCCTGGAGAGCCCAAAAAAGTAAAAGTGCTCTACGCTGTCTCTTTATTGTATCTACAACATTGTATTATAATGTGTATGCTTTCACTTTCTCCCGGATAAGCTTTATATTGCACACACACACATGCATGAATGAGAAAAAAGTTTTTCACAGAGGAGAGGTCCACGCGAAAGCAGTTATTTGCGTGTTCCCAACGCTGCTAGCAATAATAATATCCACTTAGGTCCACTTCAACATGGCTTCCAAATGTTCGAACATACAAGGGACAAACCCATACACGCCACCTACTTTTGTGCACTACTGCTCCTATCATGTCGTCCCATATTATTATTATTATTAAATGTTGTAAGCACTAAAACTTGCTCTGTTATTTTCTTGTTCAGCTTTTCCGTACTCCTGTACGATTATTATTATGATAGCCATAAGAGTCCACCACTGACATAAGGTTTCGTGTTCTGACGTGTGTTCTCCACCATTTCTTTTACGACGGGGGAAAACAACTCTTTTCGTGCCATTCAATAGAAAACATGAAAGTGAACCACACAATTCAACAACCGACAGCCTTAGTTTGTGTATACACCAAGTATTCACCTCCTTCATTTGGTTTTCTTGTGTGTACAGCTAGCTACTACACAATACACAATAAGCTTACAATCATTATTATTATTATTAGTGTGGCTACGTCTTTATCAATCTCCTTTTGGCAACTGCCTTTCATTCAATGAAATGCATACTACATTACACATACATACATAATGCAATGTAATGGTTTGGGGGACAAAAACACAACAACTATTTACTATAATTGCAGTGTCGATTGGACCGGTCAACTTTCCTAGCCATAGTCATACTCACAAATTCAAACGCCATTGTGTTCCTATACATTCTACATGCATGCTTCTACTATATAAATTACATACTAGTTATCTTCCATTTCTAGTCTCACAATCTTTTTCCTACTATAGGGAATTCACAAGTTTGTTTCCTCAACTGGCCAAGTAAGAAAATGTCAGTCAATCCATTTCTCATCGTTTAAAAATCTAATGGTTTCTCTCGTAGGGTGCACACATGAGATTTATGTGAAAAATTGCGCCTTTCACTTTACTGGGTAGCCAAAAGTACTTTCTAAATAAATCCCATAGGGTCTTACTCAGCCTTTCTTCTTTGTACACTTAAACTTTCATCATACACACCATTTTTTTCATCTTCCTCCTCCAGTGAGCAATGAAAATGTCTGTGGGGAGATCCTATACAGTCTTCTGCACTATATACCATAGTACACTTACTGTGCAAGACTCTTGTCATATAACAACGACTTTTTATGCCATTTTCCTTCCTTGTGGGAAACATAATAAAAGTAAGTTAGGGAGACTTAAAAAATCATATGTAACTAACTAAGAAACTAAAGGAGAGAGGAACTACATAGTCTACAGAGTTTTATGTACTTTGAAACCAAGTTTTTCAAACAGGTACACCTATGAAATTACTCACTTTGTGCATTTATGACTGATGTAAGGTTATATGTTTAGGAGACTCACTATATATGAATATCACAAAGGTAAATCCTGATTTTTTTTCCTCTTCTTCTTCTATGCCTCTCTCATTAGTCTACGCTTGTTGTTTTATTACCTTCTATCGTAAGCAATACTCTTTTTTATGCCTTTTGCTCAACTAACTTAGACGTCGTCACTAAGAGTTAAAAGGCTCCTCCTATGAGTGTTCCGGATGAACCAATAAAACACGTCTTTTTCTTATACTTTTACAATCCGTATTTGATTAGCAACTCCAAACCCATTTTTAATATTCATCACAAATTTTTCCAGTGCTCTGTAAACCTATTATACTTTCATTTAATTTTTTGGTTGAGAGCATAAGAATAAATTAAATTGCGTGGAAGGGAACCACTCATTTTAAAGAATGACGTCGCTTTGGTTTCCTTGTCAAAATATTGACACTCACTTGAAAAAGTGAACGTCCCCCTCCCCATCACTTACTCTCCATTTTTCAACTAATAAATAACAGTTTCCTGTCTCCCGTCTAACTAACTAACTAACTCTACTCTGTAGTCAAAACTTGTGGGAAGGAGCCACCTCAAACCACATGCCAAAATAATATAATGCCCGTTTCGTCCCAGCTATTTATGCATCAAAACCTTTTCACAGCGGCCGCAGTTCGGATCGCACACACACACACGTTTTTATTTTCTTTGGACTCGAGTCAAACCATAATGGAGAAATTCAAATATGTAGATAGTAGTTACTTTTTCAGCCCTATTGCCGACTTACTCTTGATTTATTCCGATTCCATCAAAGTGTTGACAACTCGAATGACTAATAAAAACAAGCTAAATATATTTTTGGGCATTTTATGGGTGTTCGCATCTTTTTAGTAGTTTCAATTAGTCCATTTGAATAATTTTTAGTACTCCCATTGAATTAAAAAATGTGGCCCAGCTCCCTCCATTTTTATTAGAACAGGAAACCATACATCTACCCAGTGACCGTTCGGGATAGACTTTATTTTCCTCAACGCGTGGTTGCAAACACCACAATCATAAAAATAAAACAAATTCCACACAAACTGTACACATTGAGTGCATAAAAACTACTTGAAAAAGAATTATACAAGTTCATGAGCAAAACTAATTTTTTTCCCTACTTCTTAATTGGCAATAAACCTCAGTGGGTTGTTGAGTACATGAAAAATGATTGTGTGTATTTAGTAACTCGTATATATTATAATGTGGAATATATTCACTCAGATTGCACGGACAACTTATCCCGCACCTGCTGTACCGTAACTACAGAAATAGAGAATTTTCGCTTGCATGCTTGCTCCCGTCCGGGAGCCTATGTAAACTTTCGATCAAGAAATCTGATAGCTAATGGGCAACATTAATTACAAACAGGAGAACAAAAAACACATACGGTTTTATTACTCCTCTTTTTCCACTTTAGTCCATGTTCTACTCCAAACATGTTTGTATCGGTCAGTCCATTATAACCCGCACTCTATAATAAGTCAATTGGAGAGCTCCATGGGATATTTTACCCACCACTAACTAACTAACTAGCCTGAGCATAAAGTAGCAACTCCAGTATTAAATACAATCCGTTTGCCATATGATTCCAACAAAGTATAGTTGAGAGACGCCCCTGAAATTAGTTTTAGAGAAAAGTTCATGCCATTTGTGAGAAAACATTATTTTCCATCCAAATACTTTAATATACATGTTGTAGTTATACAATCCATTCCCATCGGTTCAAAATTTTTGTTAATGTGTGACTTGACAAACAACATTGTTAGCACTAATTTTATTCATATACATTTAATGTTTGTCTCACACAATAAAATGGAACGCGAATTGCTCGTCACAACTCTCTGGAGCCAATTTCATGCCACTAACATGTAAATCATTCCAACAAGCCAAACCAAGCACACTGCATGGGAGCCACAATTCTCCCTTCCAATCAATGAAATGACCGGTTAATGATCACATCCTAGCTTTATTACACAGTCGAGAAAACATTTGTTTAGCATACTAGCAAAAGATAAATACTCCCGGTATGTTTATCTTATATTTTCCATTCAAATGAGTGTCATTACCATTCAATAATAATATCTTATACTCAACACAAACAACTAAACAAAATCTTGTTTAAACCTTCAGGGGCTATGGTGGAAGCATCAATGTGGATTTCCTATATTACCCTTCATTATCATATTATAGCTTTTATGTGCAAACTACAGAGTTCACACACAGGTCCACCTCATGCGAAAAAAAAACAACAACACTGAATCTACATTTGTTTTCTTGGTGCTGAAACATGGATTTTTTTCAATGTTCTACACAATGAGTTTGCATGTATACACAACTGGTTGCATACTAACCAACCAACTAACTACAAGTTATACTACAATCATCTTTCACTCGCTGTAAGTTCCTATCAGTGTCTGCCCATCTCCTCATTTACATTAAATTTAATGTAAACTTTGTCTTACGTTTTCGTGTCCACCATGTACACACACTGAGTCAGTGTTCCAGGCTCTGACTCTAATCAGTCTCCCAAAGCAAACAACACGTAATATCATGTGCTCTGCCCTTATGAATATAAGTATAGACTTGGGAGCCCAGGCACAGAGTCACATAAGCAGCAATTAGGATAACTATCTTCAAATCCGGACTCACTCACTCACTCATGTATAGTGACTAGGTGAGAGCCAAAGGGGTAACCAGAGACGATGACTTAAACAAGTGAAACCGGTAAGACGAGATCTTTTGCTCGTGATAAACTTTATCTGTACCCAACAATCTATATATTACTATTGCTTGTGATTGTTGTATATGTATTGCTTGCTGGTTCTTTCGTTGCTTGTAGCCTAGTAGTAGTTGAATCACCAGTAAGTAATCCTCACTTGATAACATGCATGCATAATAATAATAATGGAATAATAACACAGGGAAAAATACACATCCTCCAGCATGTTTTTCGGAAATGGCTTTATGCGTGTGTATATATTACGAGATGTACGTTCCACTACAATCCATTTCCATACATACTACATTCATATCTGTCCATCAATCTATTGGTTGTGTATTCAATTCAAGTCTCTTGTTCTATCTGTCTGTGTATCATGCGTTTTATGTCCATATAGCAGCGCATCACAAGTCTCAATGAGATTCAAAAGTCAACGCTTTGCTCCATTCAGCAGGTTTATTTCAGTAGTAGTGGCTCACTGAGCTTCTAAAAGATATTCAGATGGAATTGTATTCATCATCTGTGAGCTTCAATCACGTGTTAACAATGGACAATAGCTCTAATAAAAAATAGTGTTATTGATTTTAATTGCGTCTTAATACCAAGAGAAGACGGATTACCTTTACGGATTTACGGTCTATATCAAGATTTTTCAAGAAAAAAATTCCCGACGTTCAACGCATACATACAAATCAAATGATCCATACAGCCACTGGATTTTCAGAACAAGCTGAATATTGCATTGTAATTGCTATTTTAACAAATTTTATATCAAAACATCTGCAACCGCTTCAACAATAATTCAGTCATACTGTAGGTAGCACGTAAACATAGGATATCTTGATAACCACATCAGAGAACAAACAACAGACGCCCATTTACCTATTATTTAATTTACATTTTCTATTATCTGGCATAGAACATTGGTACACTTGCTACTAACTAACCACTACTAACTAACTGACTCGACGTGATGTATTCTGTATGTTTATTACATTTTTCTTAATTACTTAACTAGTGTTTTCATCTTGAGCAGGTTTCCTGTATGCAAGTAAATCCTGTGCACTGGTAGAATGTTTGCATGCACTCTACATAATTGTAAACATCCTTCTCACAGATATCTTGTGATGATCAACTAGCAAACATTGTGCACTTTTTCCCTACCATCAAATTTCACTAATAGTAGTTGTATTTACTGCTAATTACATGTTTTCAAAACATTTGAATCAAAATGTCAGTGATACTACTCGGATGAAAAAATTCAACTCGACTTGTAATATATTCATGACTGCCACTGTTGCATTTTAAAATCAACACATTGAAAATTTCGCTGTCTGCCTGTCAACTAAATCCAAATAACTAAGGTTCATGGTACATGCTCTGTGATTTTATCCTTCAATCCGATGCAGTATACTTTAATGCACGCAATAATTCTGCGTTCTGCTTCTAATTTAACAAGTCAAAATGAAATGCCATTTTTCCATGCAAATACAAAACTGAAACTCATTTCAATCCATGAAATAAAGTGAGCATTTTTATGCAAAGCTTGAAAATAATTTGACGACTCTGGTTTTAAGCTCAGACCAAAGCCAACTAACTATAAGCCAGATATATTGCTAAAAATAGTGATAATAAATAAATACTTACAGCAGCAGCATAAAGTGCAGACTGTTCAGCAGCAGCAGCAGCCGCCGCTGCTAAGTAGGCGACTTGATCCGGAGAATAAGGATTATTGGAGGTGGGGGCAGATCCTCCATGGTACACTAGGGATGAGACAGACGGTCCCAATCTTTGATAGTTGAGTAATCCTCCTGTTGAAGACTTCACACATGAACACAGCACTTGGCGGCAAGAAGGACATCCGCCTGAGGGACTGGATCCTGTTGGAGAGCCGCCACCATCCTCACTACTATTGCTCTTTTCACTGCTTCCACCACCCTGCAGGGTTTTCAAAGTGTGTCATAAATATTAATGTGGCAACACTGTTAGGTAGGCACATAATGAGATGGGTTCACTTAATTTTAAACCCAATGTTGGGTCGATGTCTACAGAAGCTTGACTAAGGCTACAGAATGACTAAAAAAATATAGGATAGTTTAGAAAAAAATTAAATTAGATGGCGAAATTGTGAGATATGGATTCTAGATTCACTAGATCGTACAAGTTTCCAATATATTGAAATGTGAAAATAATGAAATACTATAAATTCTAGTGGCAATTGAAAAAAATACATCGGATGGATTCATGTAGGTTGAGTTAAATGAAAGTGTGAATAAATCAGCATTTTACTAGACGAAAATAAATAGATACAATCATTATGATGATTGAAAATGAGAGCAATAAATTCGGGAATGACAAACATGGGGGACTAGTAGAGTCTTGAATGAACCTAATAATGTTTAGATTTGGGACTCTCGTGGGCTGCTGTGTATATTATTATCTCTATGAGTAAATGTGTGGGTAAGATTTATGATTTCATTTCGTTCACACTAGTTTGACGTACAGCCAAGTTATTGATAGTTTTCAACGAATCGTTATGCAATCAAATGTTATAGACATTTCTTGCTAATTTAATCATAGCATTTAGATACCACGCAAACTATAAAACTTAACTTTAACTGCAATGCAAACATTCAACTTACATTCATCTTGGAACTGGCCATTTATGGACTTTTGCTGACAACAGACTTAAATCCTCTTGATAGTATTTTAAATATCACCCACCAAAAGTAAATGCACAAAAATATTCAATTGCAATATAACTGCAATTGAAAGTTCAAATCTATTTATAGTTACTATACGTTTCCTTTCGCGCCCCTTGAGAATTCAACCACTTTTCAGAGCCAGCAAATACTAGACAAGATCCTAACTAAACTTGTTCTGAAAAAAGTTGCACAAAAAGTTTATTCTTCTCTTTTACATGAATTGCACATCCAAATCACTCTACTTGAATCACTACCACACTTATTTTTTAGTATTCGTTCAAAACTTTCCCGTTTCACTGACCCAGGCTGCAGCAAAACATGTGTTTTCCCCAAATTTGCACTCACTCTGCCCAAAGTCAAATAGTCAGTTGGAAACTCATCATAATATCACTCTTGTCAACACACAAATCAATCCAAAAGTTCCCAAAGTCTCCCAAAACCAAAACTCACTTTTCTTGTCCCCCATGCACCGAAATGGGAATTCCGTATAAATGCATTGATGGGGTTCCAACAACCCTAACTGCAGTTAGTAAGTTAGTTAGTTATGATTAGAATTGCAACAGAGTACAAGATTGATGAGCGGTTGAAATGAAAATGAGGAACAAAGTTGAGAACTAACTCCACCATGTGGAAGGTAGTAAGTAGTAGCTTGAGGGGGGCTCCAAAAAAACTGAGGGCAGGTACTTACACAACCAACACGAACTTACAAACTACTAACAAGTTACACACGGGGGACAAACAAACGTCTCTCCAACCATACATAGACAGTGGTAGTGGTGGTGATGATGATGAGCTGATGATTATTAGGCAGATGACAACGTCTTCAGGGGGTCACATACTACAACACACATACATGGCCCAGTGTCTGTCCACCAACTATTAACTGACTAACTAACTAACTAACTAGTTAGTGGCTCTAGTCGTTTTGTAAACTGCCAAAATGTGGAGTACCATCCACACCATTAGTACATGTGTAGGACTAGATGTTTTCGCCTGTAGTACTACTACTCACAATTCCTAGTTAGTTATTGTTGTAGTCGCTCCTAGCTACTCACTGTGTGACCATAATAATGTTATAGTTTGCTCCCGCTTTACCACCACTGCTTTAAAGTATCACCAGTATTAGCATTGTACCCAAACAGTGCTCACTGTGTTGTATGCCTTATGCATGGTGGTGACTGACAGGGCCATACGTAAGTTCGTATACAGACGTACCCACCCGTGTTCACAGATTTGATAAAAAGTTGAACAACTAACTAACTAACTATAAGGGATTGCTGGAACCAACGATTGCAAATCTCTAAATGCTCCTGTGAGCAACAAACAGGAGCAGCATTGTAAACCATAGTGGATAAGTAAGTGGCAAGTCAAACTTTTAGTTCGGGGCTCATACACACACACACATAGGGAACAAACACACGCTCTGGGCCACTTGGTCTATTATTTGAGTGAGCACGGGATGGAGCACTGCACATTCCCTATTCTGTAGCTACCATGTACCCATATATTGTACTACTACGTGTTGTAGCATTTAGTTGTGGTTCGTTCACAGTTGTTGTTTGTTATTGGAATGGAAACTTGGAGTAAGTAGTAGTAGCAGTAATATGTAACAGGAGCAGTGTTACCGATTGTGAGCAAGTAGTAAAGCAAGTTAGTTGTAGTTAGTTAGTTAGTTAGCACAGGGAGGCACAGTGCATGCTAGCAGTGTGGAATATGGTGCTGGTGGAGCTACACGAATAATATATTCAACTACTTTGTTCTCCTGGTTCGTAGTGTCCATGCCCAGCTCTGGGTAGGTATAGGGAGTTAAGTTGGCTAAAAAAAATGAAAACCTACCTGGAGTATTTGTAAGCATACAAAAAGACTGTAACGTGTGTAAAATGCCATGTGAATGAGTGGCTTGCCCTGTTTCCATGCATGTTCCTCTGTATCTCCCCAGTACATGTGTGTACACGCTTGTCTGTGCAAAACTCCCTGTCTATATGTTACTACATGTGTAAAGGATCCGTGTATACAGAGTGAATGAGTGAGGCTCAAAGCTTTCAAACTAACTAACTAACTGACTAACAATGCTGATTGGATACCATGTACGGGGGTTTTTCGGGCTTTGGCCTGCAATTTTTCATGTAAATGTACGCACATAAAGTTAGGTTACAAAAAGACTAGTCACTAGAGTTAGTTAGATAGTTACTGTTGCTAAAGGGTTAGTTCGTTTGTTTAGCACGGATGAAAAGTGGTCCCAGCGCGACCTACCAACTAACTACCCACCACTCGTGTATGTATAGGATGCTAATGGTGGTAACAAAGTTTTGCACACTTTTTTGGCCAATCATAATAGTGTGTTCTTATGTTGAACTGGAGCGTCTTCCATTAACCTAGGGGGGCACAGGGTAAGCTAAAGAATTCATGAGTCAGTTAGTTAGTTAGTTATAGATCCCCGTGCCAACTATGAACCAAAAAGTATAGTAACCAACCATAACTTATACCCAACCCGGGTAAAGATTGTTATTTCTACTTGACGGAAAAGGAAGATTCACAACTACTATAGTAGTAGTAGTTACTACTTGTGCTTTCCCGTAGTTAGTTTGGCTAGCTAGGGATTCACTTTTTTGCTTGCTCTCTGGGGAACGCTGTAGTTTCGGTTAAATTTTTCTCCCCATGTTCAGTGGCGTCATAGTGGTTGGTTGGGACCAGGCCCGCCTCCTCCGCTCACAGATACATGGAGATGGTTATGCTCCTTTTGTTACACTCCCTTGTACAACCCATGTTTCCTTGCCATCCCTCACTTTAACATGTCAATCAATATAACACTGAGGCTCTTATCGACTTACACATGATCTCCTCCTCATAAATCCAAAAAACATACACAGGCTCACATGTTCCCAACACGGGACAACTTTAGTTAGTACACACACTGTGTAGTTAGTTAGTTACAGTGCACACACATACACAAGGTAGTAGTACATATGGATGGATGTTTGCTGTGGGAGCTGCTCTCAAGTTTCTGCTCATTTACTCCTCCCATTAGTGTATGCTTTTGTACAAGTTGAGCATGAACGCAAGTTTGCTCATTATGTAATGTTATGGGCTTGAACTCCTGTCTGTGCTCTTCAGCAGACAACGTTTCTATTTGCTTCCGTGTGAACAGGGCAATAAGACAAGTTGTGGTACTTTATTATTATTATCGGCGCTATGAGATCATCATGTAGGCTTGCTTCCTAGTAACATGTACATACTACATATGTAGTTTACAAATTTTGACGGTGGTGGGAGCTAATATTGAAATTGATTTTGTAATGTGGAAATAGTTTTTTTGTTTTATAGAAATTTTTTTTAGTTGAAAGGTTCAGCGTTCAAAGAGATGAGTTTACGAGTGAAGATATGTTTGGCTTTCAGGGGAATTTTTTGTTTGATGTTACTTGTGATTTCCTTTGCTGGATTTTAGTAAAGCCAGAAGAAAGACAAAACATCCTTTTTAGGTGAAGGAAGTCAAGGGAAGAATCAACCTGGAGGAGTAAAAATAAAGGAAACAAGTTGACTTTTTAGAGTCTTTTCCGGAGTTTTCCCCAGACAATCTCACAACTGTATGGAAACATCATACTGCAACTTTTCTTTTACATGTCTATCCATCCATATGTGGTGGACAAGGGAAAATGAAAAACGACTCTAATGGAATGGACTGTCAGCTATGCCACATATGATTTGATGCAGTGTTTCAGATATTTTGTTTTTGAAGTAAGGATTTACATTTTGGAGGATATAAAAATACCAAATTTTTAGTAAGGAATTCGACGGGATACCAAATTTTCCCTAAAATATGAAAATCATGATTTTATTCTAAAGATTTTTCATGTTCTTTTTTTACCGTTTGGAAATTTTAACGAAAGTTGAAATACAAACATTGACTAACTACACATGAGCGTAATTTTAATGTGCAAAGGAGAAACTTGCAAGTAGCAGATAAGGGAAAGACTGAATATGGGTGCGATAATTCAATTTGAATGTAGATAACTACACGGTGCCCTCTTTTGCCAATTTTGAGTGCTACATTTTTTTGCACCCAACCAGTGAATGAATAAACGAGTGATAGTGTATGGCACAGGTGGTGAAAATGACAATGTGAGCTTCAACACTCATCACTAGATGTGTTATGGTGCTGCTGACAGGTCATTACGATTACGGCAGCAATTACAAACTTGCTTCAGTTAGTATACATAATGCACATGCTACGCTACATAAACACAACAGATAAATGTATTAAAACAGTGAAAAAAAGTGTTTTTTCGATTGTGTTTTCGATTCGATTTAGTTTTAACTCATTGTTGCTTCAACATTGATTAGGATCGACTGTTTACAAAATATTAGCGTAAAAATAGTATAAATATTAATCTACTATTTAAAAGATCATTCAAGCATTCAAAACACATACAGTCAATAGCGACTCTATTTAAAAACCAGTAATTATTTTAATCTAAGTAAAGCAATGCAAATTGCCAATGTCGATTTTATATAAACACAAATATAACGTGCACTTTATTTCCAGTGCATAGCAATATGTACTTCAATAGCATGAAGCATATACAAAAAGTTAATTAAGCCAGCATAGCGTTAAAGCTCTATGAAATCATCTTTAATCAAAATCACTGAAACTTTTTATTCCATATCTCTTGGGCAGCATCAACTTTAGCACGTAATAAAAATCTTTCACGCTAATCAAGCTCATAACACTAATGAAGGTGGATGTCAATGAGTTCTACATAAATGTACAACATTGGAGTAGTTAGTTAGTCTCAATGTGCCTTGTCCTCACTAACTAACTAACTAACTAACTGGAACGCTGTACTTTAGCGTAAGAAGAGCAAACAAAGTTAAATATTATTACCAGGAGAGAGGAAGCCGCTGGGAAATTAAAGGACTGTACAGCTTTTTCACGCTGTGAGCTTAATAGATCACTAGAGATTCATGTGCACAACTTTATTACTCCCTGTCTTTTTAAGCAGCCACTAACCCGACTATGTAAACGACTACATGGAAATAGAATTTCTCAACTACCGCTCTACGGAATGCATAAGAGCAAAAACATAATTTGAATGGTAATAAATCAATTCCCTGATCATAAAAAATTAGCTATGAATTTTTGTCAAGATAAAATCCGTACCACCCAAATCAAATCCATATTGATTAATGGTAGAGATTGCAACTATAGATTCAATGGATTGTTGCCACACACATGAAAATGTTGTATTTCCACTTTTAGCTAATGGCTTGTGTATAAGGAGTGTGTTCTGAGTAAACGTATTCACCTTGGTTTTATTTATGGCATATCGAAGCATCTATAGTCCATTTTGAAAAACAAAAAGAAAAGGGAGTTATTGGTGTCATAAATATTTGGGATGAGCTCTTAGTGGAATTCCATTTTCAGTGCACATTCAGACGGTATAAGTATGAGTAACTAAACTATTAGATTGATGAGCTGTTTCATCAAAAGCCCTTGAAAGGAATTCAAGTCGCTCCAACGAAATGGAATATGGGAGTAGTTAGTACTCACTCACTGACTACTAGTGACTACACACAGATGTCAAATAAATATAGTTGAGATTTGATATAGAAAGAAGTATTTGGTGGACTCTTTAGGGGGAAGTCATGGAATTCCCAACATGCGAATAAAATGAGAAAAAAAGTGTGTGGAAAAGTGGAATTTTATTCAACTCAATAGATATGGGAAAAGTCCATTTACACAAGCATTCTTTTCCCCTCGCACATTGGACTCCATATGCTATGTGGAATTTTCCAAATACTCCACTTTTCAACTTCTTTTGTCTCCGACGTAGAAAAAGTAGAGGCAATGAAACTTTAGCATTTATCACATCATTTCTTTCCATGCATACAGTCCAAGTTTTACAGAGTGAACAAAGTGTTCACTTTCTCACAAACTAAATGTCATTTCAAGGAGGTGCACAACTAACTATAGCGAAAAAAAATCTTTTGTCATTCCTGATGTTCCAACATATCGGTTACATTCAAGATACAGGATTGGAAATTCCTTTGGAATCTTGTTTTACTTTTGTGTCACTTTATTGTGAACAATAGTTTGCTCTTTGTGTTCAAAAATAGATGCTCCTATACTATGCATGCAACTGGATAATGCTACTTTGCTATCTATATTTCATAGTGGCAAAATTGATGCATACATTTGCATTCTCAAATTGCCTAGAGAGAAGCTGACAAGTTTTGAACCAACTGACTTCACGCATCAATTAGACTTAAATTGAAAGTGCCACAAAGCTGTATGAATAATGTGCTTCCCTGGGCTTGTTTCATTTGCACTTTGTATTGTAGACAAGCCGGGATAATGTTCACTTGGATCCCGTGTTCCATTATTTAGATACCAAGGGCTCAAACTTGAGCTCCACTCATTCACTTACTTTTAGTAGTTTCCTACTCTGTCATATCATTACAAAGTCTTTTCATTCCCATTCGATTGCATTTAAAATAAGCTTTTAGTTACTTATTGAATGGAGGTGATTCAATAAGCTCACCACTACGTACTTCCTATATGGAATAAATCACAAATATATACACTACAGAGAGAGAGAGAGAGGGAAGCCAAGGGTAAATAGAAAACATTTATAGTATGTATGGATAATTAAAAGGGAGCTTCTCCAGGGAATGCCATGATACCCCAATAGTCGAGTTGACAGTTTTTTCCCACAGGGAATCCACCTTATATGAGGGGAAAGCACACATTATTATTATACATTTTCATGTGCTCCATCCAGTAAGTGCCTTAATGGATTGATTCTCCTTCATTTTACATCTATATCATATTTGTACATGCATTATACACTAGGGTGAGTCAAGTTGTAATGTTCCTTTACTTTACAGTCACAAATGTTTTACTTTTTGTACACTCAATGCATCATCATCAAGTCTCCATTTCATTCCAGTAATGTGACAAGGAGCGTGTTTCTTTCAAACTTGCGTTTATTTGTTTCCCATTGGAAATACTCTTGAAAATTTTACAGTTTGGTGAACAAAGTTTATGAGTAATTTAGATTCAACAAGCTAGAGATCAGTGAGTAATGAATAATAAGCATCCTTTGAAAGTTCTTTTCAAGTGCATTGCATTCATACAAACAAATATATGCATTTGAAACGCGTTGTACAAATAATTTTGACGTGGATGGGAAAACGTTGAATAAAAAA
>Ga0210040_10004283_pt1 | contig 18753 bp, 17 predicted proteins | sample CryGeyCG12114_NA_FD_185462 | JGI IMG/M metagenome (GOLD analysis project Ga0210040, IMG submission 185462) | Groundwater microbial communities from aquifer - Crystal Geyser CG19_WC_8/21/14_NA (SPAdes) (version 2) | ecosystem: Environmental > Aquatic > Deep subsurface > Groundwater | place: USA...
CCTGTCCTGGAACTGGATCTTCTGGGTCAACATCCCGATCTGCGCCCTCGCGCTGACCGCGACGCTGCTCAAGGTCGAGGAGACCCGCGACCCGAACGCCGGTCGACCCGACTTGATCGGATTCGTGACCTTCAGCGGCGGCCTCGGCCTGCTGGTCCTCGGGCTGATCCGCGGCGGCGAGGACGGCTGGGGCGACTCGCTCGTCGTCGGCTGCTTCATCGGCGCGGGCGTGCTGCTCGTCGCCTTCCTGGCCAGCCAGCTGCTCCAGCGCTCGCCGATGTTCGACCTCTCGCTCCTGCGCAAGCCGACCTTCGTCGGCGGCCTGATCGCCGCGGTCGGGATCTCCGCCTCGGTGTTCTCGCTGCTGACCTACCTGATCATCTACGTGCAGAACGTTCTGGGCTTCTCAGCCGTCGGCTCGGGCATGCGGTTCCTGTTCCTGTCCGGGATGTCGTTCCTCGCCGCGATCGTCGCGGGCCGGCTCACCTCCCACCTGCCTGCCAAGTGGCTCATCGCCCCCGGGTTCTTCCTCTCCGCCCTCGGCCTGTTCCTGATCCGGGGGATCGCCGAGAGCGCCGACAAGGGGGAGTGGACGCACCTGATCCCCGGACTGGTCATCGCCGGTCTCGGCATCGGCTTCATCAACGTCCCGCTGGCGTCGACCGCGGTCGGCGTCGTGGACCCGCAGCGCTCGGGGATGGCCTCCGGGGTCAACTCCACGTTCCGCCAGGTCGGGATCGCCACCGGCATCGCGGCCCTCGGGTCGATCTTCAGCCACCAGGTCTCCAGCGGCATCTCCACCGCGCTGGCCGGCACTCCGGTCGCCGGTCAGGCCGCCCGCATCTCCGAGGCGGTGACCAACGGCCAGATCCGGGCCGTCGTGGCGGCGGCACCGGCATCCGCCCGTGGCAGCATCCAGCAGGCCGCGACCGGCGCGTTCGTCGACGCCCTGAACCACATCGTCACGATCGCCGCGGTGATCGCCCTGGTGGCCGGGGTGCTGTGCTTGTTCCTGATCCGCGCCAAGGACTTCGTCGGCCACCAGCCCGCGCCGCAGAAGCAGGCCGAGGACCGGCCCGTGGGTGGCAAGCACAAGGCCGAGCCGGTCGGTGCGAGCTGAGGTGAGCCGTGGGCCGCTGGACGGGCTGCTGGTCGTCGACCTCTCCCGAGCGCTGGCCGGCCCGCACGCGGCGATGATGCTGGGTGACCTCGGCGCCCGGGTGGTCAAGATCGAGTCGCCCACCGGGGACGACGCCCGCGGCTACGGCCCGCCGTTCCTGGACCCGCCCGGCGGACAGGCCCGCGAGTCGACGTACTTCCTCAGCGCCAACCGCAACAAGGAGTCGGTGGCGCTCGACCTGAAGACTGTCGCCGACCGCGACCTGCTGCTGGAGCTGGCACGCCGCGCCGACGTGCTCGTGGAGAACTTCCGCACCGGCGTGCTGGATCGCCTCGGCCTCGGTCTCGAGCGGCTGCACGAGGTCAACCCACGGCTCGTGGTGCTCTCCATCACCGGCTTCGGCCACGACGGCCCCGAGGGCGGCCGTGCCGGGTACGACCAGATCGCCCAGGGCGAGGCCGGCCTGATGTCACTGACCGGCTCCAGCCCCGAGGACCCGCAGAAGGTGGGGGTTCCGATCTCGGACCTGCTGGCCGGGATGTACGGCGCCTACGGCGTGCTCGCCGCGCTGCACGAGCGCGACCGCACCGGCGAGGGCACCGTGGTCCGCACGTCCCTGCTCGCCGCGACCGTCGGCGTGCACGCCTTCCAGGGCACCCGGTGGACCGTCGCCGGCGAGGTCGGCCGCGCGCAGGGCAACCACCACTCCGCCATCGCGCCCTACGGGTTGTTCCGCTGCGCCGACGGCAGCGTCCAGGTCGCGCTGGGCAGCGAGGGCCTGTGGCGGCGGTTCTGCGCGTGCCTCGACCTCGACCCCGCGGCCCCGGGCCTGGCCACCAACCAGGAGCGGGTCCGGCACCGCGAGGACACCGTCGCCTTCGTCGAGGCGGCACTCGCGCCGTGGCAGGCGGCCGACCTGCTGGCGCGACTCGATGCGGCCGGGATCCCCGCGGGGAGGGTGCGCACGCTCGACGAGGTCTACGCCTGGGACCAGCTGTCGAGCCAGGGCCTCACGGTCGAGGTGGACCACGCGACGCTTGGGCCGCTCACGCTGCCCGGCCCTCCGCTGCGGTTCTTCGACCGCACCGGCACCGAGGTCACCCGCGACGAGCACCGGGCACCGCCGCCGTTGGACGCCGACGCGGCCGCGGTCCGCGCCTGGCTGGAGGGTCCCGCTCCCGACGCGTCGCCCGAGGACGGCTGAGCACTCCGTTCGGCCCGCTCGACCTCGGCCTGCGCCGACCCCGTGCTGAGTCACTGGCTCACCGGCCGGTGCCGCGGGTCAGCGGCGGTCGGCGACCAACGCGACGGTGTTGAGGGTCGCCCAGCCCACGGTCACGCCGAGGACCTTGGCGCGGGTGGCGCCGTCACCGGCCCTGGTCGCCAGCAACAGCCCGTCGGTCACGTCGCTGGCGATCCGCAGCGCCATCGCGGTGGTCACCACCCGGTCCGTGCGGCCGAGCAGGCCGACAGCACTGATCGCGAGGTCGCGCACGCCGTAGGCGCGGGCCCACGAGTCGTAGCTCCCCTGCTCGAAGGGGTTGCTGGTCAAGGCCTTGCCGAGGTGACGTGGCTGGACCAGCGCGTAGACGCCGTACGTCGCGGTCGCGGCGGACATGACCCGGCTGAAGGGGAAGCTCATGTCCCCCTTCTACCCCGCGGCGCCACTTCCCAGCCACGAGGCCGTCGTCCCGGCCCTGCCGCTCAGCCCTTCGTGTAGGGCGTGAGCGAGAGCAGGTGCACGCCAGCGGCCCGGCAGGCCGTCGCCCGGTGCTTGACGAACAGCGACCGGGTCTGGTCCGGCGGGTAGATGCGCAGGCCGGTCGCCCGCACCGGGCGGCACTTGGCCGACGGGTAGTTGCCAGCCTCCACCTGCTGCAGGGTGGCGCTGGCGGTGTCGCCGGGTGCCAGGACGACCTGGTGGGTCTCCGAGCGGCGCACTCGGTCGGCGGGGGCGCCGATCGGGTCGCCCTGGGGCGAGGTCACGAAGGACACGCCGCCGAAGCCGCGGATGCTGCAGGGCTGCTGGGAGGTGTTGGTCAGCCGGACCTGGAAGTAGCTGCTGCCCGCGGCGCCGTCCCCGGCCGCGACCCGGGCGCGCAGCGACGACGTCGCGCAGCCGGGGGTGCCCGTCGGGCTGCCGGAGGCGCTGGCCGAGGCGCTGGCAGGGGCGCTGGTGCTGGCAGAGGTGCTGGCGCTGTCGGAGGACGTCGGGGTCACCGACGCGCTCGGGGGGTCGGCCGGGGTCGCGGAGGCGCTGTCGGAGCTGCCGCCGCTGGCGGTGGTGGGGTCGTCGCCGCTGCTCGACGACGAGGTCCCGCAGGACGACAGCAGCAGGGCACCGAGCGCGAGGCCCACGGCAGCACCGCCGCGCAGGCTCTTGGGGGAGGGAAGGATCACAGGGGGAGTATCCGCCGACCGGGGCCTCCCCGGGCGTCGTACGCCGCGTGTTGGGTACACGAACTGCTGCAGACGAACGGCACGCAGACGACGAAGGAGCCAGATGACAAACGTCCCGAACATCACCTTGAACAACGGTGTGGAGATCCCCCAGCTCGGCTTCGGGGTCTTCCAGATCGAGCCGGAGAAGACCAAGGACGCCACGCTCGCGGCGCTCGAGGTCGGCTACCGCCACATCGACACCGCGGAGATGTACGGCAACGAGAAGGAGGTCGGCGAGGCCGTCCGCGCGTCGGGCATCGACCGCGGCGAGATCTTCGTGACCAGCAAGCTCAACAACGGTTTCCACGCCTACGACGACGCGCTCAGCGCGTTCGAGGGCACGCTCGGGGCGCTCGACGTCGACTACCTCGACCTGTTCCTCGTGCACTGGCCGCTGCCCGAGGTCGGGGACTACGTCGAGACCTGGAAGGCGATGGAGAAGATGTACGAGGGCGGCAAGGTCCGGGCCATCGGGGTCTCGAACTTCCAGCCGCACCACCTGCGCCGCATCCACGGCGAGACCGCGGTGACTCCGGCCGTGAACCAGGTCGAGGCGCATCCCTACCTCGCCAACAACGAGGTTCGGGCGTTCGACGCCGAGCACGGCATCGCCACCGAGGCGTGGTCGCCGATCGCGAAGGGCAAGGTGCTCGACGACGACACCATCACCCGCATCGCGGGCAACCTCGGTCGCACCCCGGCCCAGGTCACCCTGCGCTGGCACATCCAGCGCGGCGACATCGTGTTCCCGAAGTCGGTGACCCGCTCCCGCGTGGAGGAGAACTTCGACCTGTTCAGCTTCGAGCTCTCCGGTGAGGACATGGCCGACATCGACGGTCTCGACAAGGGTGAGCGCACCGGCCCCGACCCGGACACCTTCAACTACGTCCCGGAGTAGCCGCCTGGTCAGGCGTCACCGCGCTCCCACGCCTCGAGGGTGGCGCGGGCGCCGTGGGCGTGCAGCGACTCCAGCGCCTCGGTGTAGGCAGCGGTGAACGTCTCGTCGTCGACCAGGTCGCCGAACAGGTCGGGGTCGCGCAGGAACGCCACCGGGTCCTCGCGCTGCTGCTGGGCCCGCTCGAGGACCGCGTCCTTGCGCTGGTCGACGACGTCGATCGGGTCCCCGTCCTCGTCGACGCCCTCGGCGTAGCGCGCCCACGACGCGACCACCAGCGCGGACCGGCGCACCGGGCGGTCGGCGGCGACGTTCGCGCGGATCACCGGCACCAGCCACTTCGGGATCCGGTCGGAGCTGTAGGCGCACAGCCGCTCGAGCGTGTCCTTGATCTCCGGGTGCGCGAACCGCTCGACGAGCTCGGCCTTGTAGTCCTCCAGGTCCACCCCCGGCACCGGCTCCAGCGTCGGGGTCGCCTCGGCGTCCATGTAGCCGCGCACGAAGCCGGCGAACAGCGGGTCGGCGGCCACCTCGTGGGTGTGGCGGTAGCCGGCCAGGTAGCCGAGGTAGGCCAGCGCCTGGTGACCGACGTTGAGCAGCCGCAGCTTCATCAGCTCGTAGGGCCGGACGTCCTCGACCAGCTGCACCCCGACCTCGTCGTACGCCGGGCGCCCGGCGGGGAAGCGGTCCTCCAGCACCCACTGGGCGAACGGCTCGCACACCACCGGCCAGCCGTCCTCGACGTCGAACCGGTCCGCGAGCACCTCCCGGTCCTCCTCGGCGGTGACCGGGGTGATCCGGTCGACCATGCAGGTCGGGAACGCGACGTGCGTGTCGATCCAGTCGGCCAGCTCGGGGTCCAGCAGCCCCGCGAAGGCGACCAGCATCCGGTGCGCCAGCTCGCCGTTGCCCTCGATGTTGTCGCAGCTGAGCACGGTGAACGGCGCGGTGCCGGCGTCCCGCCGGCGGCGCAGCGACTCGGTCAGGAACCCGAACGCGGTCGAGGGCGTGGCCCCGGGGACGAGGTCAGCGGCGATGGAGGGGTCGTCCGCGTCGAGCTGGCCGGTGCTCTGGTTCGCCAGGTAGCCGCCCTCGGTGATCGTCAGCGACACGATCCTGGTGGCCGGGTCCGCCAGCGCGGACAGCACCGCCTCCGGGTCGTCGGGCGCGAACAGGTAGTCGACGATCGACCCGACCACCCGGGGGTGCAGCGTCCCGTCGGGGTCCTTGACCACCAGCGTGTAGAGGCAGTCCTGGTCGTGTAGCACCTCGTGCATGCGCCGGTCTCCCGGCAGCAGGCCGACGCCGGTGATGCCGAAGTCGAGCGCCTCGCCGCGCTCGAGCAGCGCGTCGACGTACGCCGCCTGGTGCGCCCGGTGGAAGCCGCCCACGCCGATGTGCACGATGCCGCTGTGGACCCGGCTGCGGTCGTACGTCGGGACCTGCACCCGACCGTCACGGCCGATGGTGTCCAGGGTGCTGCTGTCGAGGTGGACCATGGGTCTCAGTCCACCACGACGACCAGGTCGGCGCGGCTCCGCCCACGGGCGGCGAGCTCGGCGTTGACCTGGTCGGGTCCGGTCGCCCAGTCACGCGCGTCCTGCGGGCTGCGGCCGTGCGCCTCGTGGCGGGCCACCAGCCGGGACAGGCGCAGGTCCTCGGGCGTCTCGACGTACCAGACCTCGTCGAGCAGCGGCCGCACGTCCTGCCACCCGCCGGCGTCGTGGAGCAGGTAGTTGCCCTCGGTGACCACCAGCCGGTGCGACGGCCGGACCGCGATCGCCCCCGCCACCGACTCCTCGCGGGAGCGGTCGAACTCGGGGGCGTAGACGGTGTGGTCGGGTGATCGCAGCCGCGCCAGCAGTGCGGTGTAGCCGCGCACGTCGAAGGTGTCCGGGGCCCCCTTGCGGTCGGCGCGGCCCAGCCGCGCGAGCTCGGCGTCGTGCAGGTGGAACCCGTCCATCGGCACCACCACGGCCACCTCGCCGAGCGCGGCCACCAGGCGCTGCGAGACCGTCGACTTGCCGGCCCCGGGTGCGCCGCAGACCCCGAGCAGCAGCCGGTGCGCCGACGCCAGGGCGCGCGCCCGCTCGACCAGGCCGTCCAGGGACGTGGCGCGCGAAACCCTCGGCTCCTCCGCTGCCCCTGCCACGGCAGCAGTGTGCCCGACACCGCCCCTCGGGTAGCGTCTCAGGGTGCCTGCCGCCGGAAGGATGTTCGTCGCGCTCCCGGTGCCCGAGGCGGGCGCGGAGCACCTGGAGGAGTTCCTGGCGCCACGTCAGGAGGCCGGGCCCGACCTGCGGTGGACGGTCCCCGAGCAGTGGCACGTCACGCTGGCGTTCCTGCCGGCGGTCCCCGACCGTGCCCTCGACGACCTCGTCGGCCGGCTGGGTCGTGCCGCCGCCCGTCGTACGCCGCGGGAGGTGCGGCTCGCCGGCGGCGGCGCGTTCCCCGACCCGGTGGACGCCAAGGTGCTCTACGCCGGGGTCGACGGAGACCCCGCGGCGCTGGAGGAGGTGGAGCGGCTCGCGGCCGGGGCCCGGGCCGCGGCGGTGGCCTCGGGCGTCGAGGTCCAGGGCGGCCGGTTCCGCCCGCACGTCACCGTCGCCCGGTCGGGCCGCCCGCTGCAGGCCACCCGGTGGCTCCGCGTGCTCGACGCGTACGCCGGTCCCCGCTGGCCCGTCACCGAGATCGCGCTGGTCGCCTCGCACCTGGGAGAGGGGCCGCGCCGGCGGCCCCGTCACGAGGTGCTCGAGACCTTCGGGGTCGGTGGGTCGGACGCCGCGACACAACGCTGAAACCGGGGCCTGGCAGGGTGACCGATCTGCGAGAGGGCCGGTGGTCCGACGGTCGGCGCGTTATCGTCTCGGCGTCGGACGTCCGAGCGGAGTCGCCGACGGCGAGGGAAGGAGCTGAGCGCGGTGCCCTACCTGCTGCGCGTGGAGCTCCCCGACGTGCCCGGGTCGCTGGGCCGGGTCGCGAGCGCGATCGGTGAGGCCGGTGGCGACATCGAGGCGATCGAGATCGTCGAGCACCGGCGCGACGGGACCGCCGTCGACGACGTGCTCCTGGAGACCGCGCCGGGTGTCATGCCCGACTCCCTGGTGTCGGCCTGCAACCGGCTCGACGGGGTCTCGGTGCTGTGGATCTCGCGCTACGGCGCCGGCGGCAACCTGTTCCTCGACCTGGAGGCCGTCGAGGCGCTGACGGCGAACCCGACCACCGCGCGCAACGAGATCGTCGACCTGCTGCCGGTCACGTTCCGGGCCGACTGGGCGATGCGGCTGCGCCGGGTCGGCGACCGGATCGACGTCGTGCACCGCACCTCGGCGGCTCCGCGCGCGACCCTGGGTCACCCCTCCTGGTTCCCCGCCCACCACGCCTCCCGGCTCGACCTCCCCGCTGACTGGGAGCAGGCCAACGACGGCACGCTGCTGGCCGGTGCGCCGCTGGGACACCAGGACGACCTGGTGGTGTTCGGCCGGCGCGGCGGTCCCGACGTGCTGGACTCCGAGCTCGCCCGGCTCGGTCACCTGGCTGCCCTCGCCGCCTCCATCGCGGCGACCGCGGACGCGGGTCCGGCGCAGGCCGTCTCGAGTCCCTGATCGACACCTCCGGCGCTGGGCACGTCGCGGGCGCCGACGCGCTCGCCGAGCAGGCGGCTGCGCATCTCGCCACGGTCACCGGCGTCCCGGTCCACGACGCGGTCGTCGTGCTCGGTTCCGGCTGGGGTCCGGCCGCCGCCGCGTTCGGCGAGCCGGTGTCCGTGCTGCCGATGGCCGGCGTCCCCGGCTTCCTCGTCCCGACGGCGGAGGGTCACGCCGGGGAGATCCGCTCCTGCCGCGGTCCGGACGGCGCACGCACCCTGCTGCTGCTCGGTCGGACCCACCTCTACGAGGGGCACGGGCTCGACCCGGTGGTGCACGGCGTGCGCACCGCGGCCGCGGCCGGCGCCCGGGTCGCGGTGCTGACCAACGCCAACGGCTCCCTGCGACCGGACTGGTCGGTCGGTCGGCCGGTGCTGGTCTCGGACCACCTGACGCTGACGGCCACCTCGCCGCTGGTCGGCCCGCGGTTCACCGACCTCACCGACGCCTGGTCGCCCCGGCTGCGGGCCCTGGCCCGGGAGCTGGAGCCGGATCTCGTCGAGGGCGTCTACGCCTGGCTGCGGGGACCGCACTACGAGACCTGGGCGGAGGCGCGCTGGGTCCGCCTGCTCGGGGCCGACGTCCTCGGCATGTCCACGGTCCCCGAGGCGATCGTGGCCCGGGATCGGGGCCTGGAGGTGCTCGGCGTCTCCACCGTGACCGCGGTCGAGGGGCCCGACGGTGCCGCCGCGGGCATCGACCCGTCCGAGGTGGTCGCCGTCGCGGAGCGCACGGCCGCCCGCTGCGGTCCCTGGCTGGCTGAGCTGGTGCGCCGCGCCGTACGCCCCGCCGCCGGGTAGGCCGTGACGGTCGGCAGGTGGTCTGCCCGATCCCACCTGCCGAACGTCACGGACCATCGGTCAGGGGACGGTGGCGGCGAGGTACGGGTCCTCGAGCACCTCGGAGAACGCCAGCTCGGCCGCACCGAGCAGGGCGGAGTCGGCACCGAAGCGGGGGAGGGTGAGCTCGACCGGGTGGTGCGGGTCGAACGCGTAGTGCTCCAGCGCCCGCTCGATGTCCGGCCGCGCCAGCTCGAGCACCGCCGACAGCGACCCGCCGAGGATCACCCGTTGCGGGTCCAGGGTGTTGGCGAGGTTGCCGAGCGCCTGGCCGAGCCAGGCCGCCACGGTGCGGACGGCGGACAGCGCGCGCTCGTCCCCCGCCCGGGCATCGGCCAGGACCGCCTCGACGTTCGCCTCCGTCGGGGGTACGTCGCGGCCGGCCAGCGCCAGCAGCGCCTGGTCCCCGATGAACGTCTCCAGGCAGCCACGCTTCCCGCAGTGGCACTCGGGACCGTTGGTGTCCACCACGTTGTGGCCGACCTCCCCGGCCCGACCGTCACGACCCATGAGCGGGGCACCGTTGACGACGACGCCGGCGCCGACGCCGGTGCGCCCGATCAGGTAGACCACGTCGCGGCAGTCGCGGGCGTTCCCGCGGCTCAGTTCGGCCAGCACCGAGAGGTCCGCGTCGTTGCCGATCCACACCGGGAGAACAGAACCGAGCCGCTTGCCCAGCCGCTCGCTCAGCAGGTCACGCAGCGGGACGTCGCGCCACTCCAGGTTGGGCGCGACGCCGACGGCCCGGGTGCGCCTGTCCACCGTCCCCGGCACGCTCACCCCGACCGCGAGGACGGGTCGCGCGCACCCCGCGACCAGGGCCGCCACCGCATCGGCGACCAGGTCGACCACCCGCTCGGGACGCGGACGCCCCGGACCGATCGGGACCGTCGAGCGCCCCAGCACCTCACCGCCGATGCCGATCCCCGCCGACGTCACATGGGTGACGTCGACGTCCACCCCGACCACGAACGGACCGGCGGAGTGCGGTCCGACGACGTGGGAGGGGCGCCCGACCCGGGCTCCGCCGGTCGGCACCGACTCCTCGACCAGGCCGAGGGACGTGAGGTCGGCGACCAGCGCCCCGACCGTGGAGCGGCTGACCCCCAGCCGGCTGGTCAGCTCGGCGCGGGTCAGCGCGCCGTCCCGGTGGATGTGCCCGAGGATCAGCGCCAGGTTGTGCCGCCGGATCGCGTCGGGCCGTGCCGCGGAGCCGCCGGGCGCGCCGCCCGGCGGCTCCAGGGCGCTCACGCCAGTCCAGTCGCTCCCGCGCGTCGGCGCGACAGGGCGTCGATGGCTGCGGCGAGCAGCAGCACGATGCCGGTGACGATGTACTGCACCGACGAGCCGTTGTTGCCCTGCACCAGGTTGGCCATGCCGTTCTGGATGACCTCGACGACCGCGCCACCGACGAGGGCGTCCAGCACGCGGCCCTTGCCACCGAACAGGCTGGTGCCGCCGATCACGGCCGCCCCGACCGCCAGCAGCAGCGTGTTGCCGGAGTAGTTCTGCACGCTCACCGCGGCTACGTTCGACCCGATCATGATGCCGCCGACGGCGGCCATGAAGGAGCCGATGACAAAGACGGAGATCCGGACGCGGTCGACCGGGATACCCGCCCGACGAGCCGCCTCCTCGTTGCCGCCCACGGCGTACACGTGCCGGCCGTAGCGGGTGCGGGAGAGGATGAAGGTCCACAGCACGAAGAAGAACACCAGCACCAGCACCACCCACGGCACGCCCTCGACGGCCGGCGGCGAGACGAACTTGATGGTGCCGTTGACGTTGGTCGGGATCGGCTGACGGTTGATCGAGCGGTTCTGGTTGAGCAGGAAGACCACGACGAGCGCACCAATCGCGAGGCCACCGATCTTGGCGGCCAGGACGGCCGTCGGCTCCCCGAGCAGCCCCTGACGGCGGCGGGCGGCCTGTGCGGAGAACTTGATCGCGGCGTAGCCGGCGATGAGTACGACGGCCAGCAGCCAGCCGGCCCAGATCGGCATCTGGTCGTTCTCGAAGGCCAGCACGAAGTCGTCGGTGATCCGCACGTCCCCGTGGGCGCCGGCGCCGTTGTTGACGATGAACAGCGCGACACCCTGGAACGCCAGGAAGAACGCCAGGGTGACCACGAACGACGGGATCCTCACCTTCGCCCGGAGCCAGCCGATCAGCAGGCCGATGATCACGCCGGTGACGAGGGCGGCGGCGATGGTGACCGGCCAGGGCAGGTCGTAGCCGACCATCAGCCGCACCATCACCGCGGCGCACACGCCTCCGGAGAAGCCGGCGGACAGGTCGATCTCGCCGAGCAGCAGGACGAAGACCAGGCCCATCGCGAGCAGGATCGGGCCCGAACCCTCGGTGAGCATGTTGCCGAAGTTGTAGAGCCCGCGGAAGGTCGGCTGGATGGCCGAGAACAGCAGCACCAGCACGACGAGACCGCCGATGGCCGGGAGCGAGCCCATGTCACCGCCGCGCACGCGCTGCAGGTACTGACGGACGTAGCCTCCGGCGCTGTTCGCCTGGGGCACCGTGGTGGCCCAGGACGACACGTCCGGCTCCTCGGTCGCGGCGGACGCACCCGAGCCGGCGTCGGTGTCGACGCCCTGCGGGCCCTCGAGGTTCGTCATGCCGGGGCACCCTTCCTGACGCCGGGGATGTCGGTGCCGTGGAGGCGACCGGTGGTGATCAGCTCCACGAGCTGCTGCTGGTTGACCGCGGAGCGGTCGACCTGCGCGGCCATCTGGCCGAGGTAGAGGACCGCGATGCTGTTGGCGACCTGCAGGACGTCGGTCATGTTGTGCGAGATCAGCACGACCGCCAGACCACGGTCGGCGAGCCGCCTCACCAGCGCGAGCACCTGCGCGGTCTGGGCGACGCCGAGGGCCGCGGTGGGCTCGTCGAGCACGACGATCTTGGAGTTCCAGAGCACGGCCTTGGCGATCGCGACGGTCTGCCGCTGACCGCCGGACAGGCTGGCCACGCGCTGGCGCACCGACTTCACGGTGCGCACCGACAGGGACGTCAGCGTCTCCTGGGCGGCCTGCTCCATGCTGCTCTCGTCGAGGGTGAGTCCGTGGGTGCGCTCGCGGCCCAGGAACATGTTCTGGACGATGTCGAGGTTGTCGCACAGCGCGAGGTCCTGGTAGACGATCTCGATGCCCAGCGCGCTGGCGTCGCGTGGCGAGCCCACGGTGACGGGGTTGCCCTCGAAGAGGTACTCGCCCCCGTCGATGGCGTAGGTGCCGCTGACGCACTTGACCAGCGTGGACTTGCCGGCGCCGTTGTCACCGACGAGCGCGGTGACCTCGCCGGCACGGGCCGCGAAGTCGACGCCCTTCAGCACGTCGACGGGTCCGAAGCTCTTGTCGACCTTGCGCAGCTCGAGGATCGGCTGGTCGGCCATCGGCGCAGGCTCCTTCCGGGGGACAGCAGCAATGAGGGGTGGGGGGTGCGGGAGCTCCTGGTAGGGGTGGTCGTCGCAGCGCGAGCCGCGACGACCACCCCGGACGGGAGCAGGTCACCAGCCGGTCGGGACCGGCCGGGGACCAGGGGTCACTTGACCCCGGCCGCCTTGCACTTCGCGGCGTACTTGCCGGTGCACACCGAGCTCTTCGGGGTGTACTGGTCGTTGATCGGCGTCGCCACGTTCGCCTTGGTGATGGCGACCGGGGTGGCCAGGATCGCCGGGACCTTCTTCTTGGTCTGCGGGTCCGTGATCGTGACGCCCTTGGTGTCGGGCACCTGGCCGTTGGCGAGCTGGGCGATCGCCTTGATGGCCGGCTCGGCCTCCGCCGTCGACGGCTTGTAGATGGTGAAGCACTGGTCACCGTCGAGGATGTGCTGCAGCCCCTCGGCGCTGGCGTCCTGGCCCGAGACCGCGACCTTGCCGTTGAGGCTCTGCCGCTTGAGGTCGGTGATCACCGCGCCGGCCATCGTGTCGTTGGCCACCATCGCGGCCTTGATGTCGGGGTTCTTGCCCAGCATGCTGCTGAACACGCGGCCGGCGGTCGGGGCGTCCCAGTTGCCGGTCTGCTCCGCGACCTTGGTCCAGCCGGGGGTCTTCGACAGCACGCCGTCGTAGCCCTGCTTGAACAGCGTGGCGTTGTTGTCGGTCGGGGCGCCGTCGATGTCGACGTACTTGACCGACTTCTGACCCTGGACCTGCGGGCACTTGGTGAGGGCCTCGCCCTGGACCTGGCCGACCTTCACGTTGTCGAAGGAGACGTAGAGCGCCGCGCCGCCACCGGGGGTGAGCCGGTCGTAGTCGACCGTGATGACGCCGTTCTTGGACGCCTCCTGCTCGATCTTGGCGCCGGAGGCCGCGTCCAGGTCGACGATCATCAGGACCTTGATCTTGTCGGCGGTCATCTGGCGGGCGATAGTCTGCATCTTGCTCGCCGAGCCGCCGGCGTTCTGGATGTCGCAGTCCAGGTTGACCTTCTGGCAGTTCTCCTTGAGGGCGTTCGGGTCGGCGGTGACCCAGCGCGGCGAGGACGTGGTGTCGGGCAGGATGATGCCGACCTTCGCGCCCTTCCCGTCGATCGCCCCGCTCGCGGACGAGCTGCTGGCCGAGGACGAGCTGGAGCTCGTGGAGCTGGAACTGCTGGAGCTGCTCGAGTTGTCGTCGCTCGACGACCCGCAGGCGGCGAGGGACATCGCCGTAGCGACTCCGAGCACCGCGAGCGACACACTGGTCTTGCGCATGCGCTGTAGCCCTTTCGGTGATGGCGCCGCCTGGTTCGACGAGCGGCTCCGGGATTGGCTGGTGATTGTTGTGGGCCCGAACTTATCTGTGTGATGCGGGGCACACGCAATGCCCGAGACCAAGTTGTTACCGGAACTTTGCGTTGCCCCCGGCCGCCAGCCGGTCGCGCGCCGGCAGCCGGTCGAGGATGTCAGCGAGCGCCCAGGAGGTGCTCGAGCGCCAGCTGGTTCAGCCGCACGAAGCCGAAGCCGTGCGAGGCGGCAGCGTCGGTGTCGAAGTCCTCGTAGGCGGTGCGGTCGGCCAGCAGGTCGGTGAAGCTCTCACCGGTGCTCAGCGTGGGGTCATGCAGGGTGGCGACCCCAGAGGCCTCGAGCGCCTCCTGCACCTCGGGGTCGGCGCGGTAGGAGGCGGCCCGCTCCTTGAGCATCAGGTACGTCGCCATGTTCGCCTCCGCGGACGCCCACACCCCGCTCATGTCCTCGGTGCGCGAGGGCTTGTAGTCGAAGTGCCGCGGCCCGTCGTACGTCGGGCCACCGCCGGCCCCGTGCTCGAGGAGATCCACCAGGAAGAACGCGTTGAGCAGGTCACCGTGCCCGAAGACCAGGTCCTGGTCGAACTTGATCGACCGCTGGCCGTTGAGGTCGATGTGGAACAGCTTGCCCGCCCACAGCGCCTGGGCGATGCCCGCGGCGAAGTTCAGGCCGGCCATCTGCTCGTGGCCGACCTCGGGGTTCAGGCCGACCATGTCACGGTGGTCGAGCTCGGCGATGAAGGCCAGCGCGTGCCCGACCGTCGGCAGCAGGATGTCGCCGCGCGGCTCGTTGGGCTTGGGCTCGATGGCGAACCGCAGGTCGTAGCCCTGCTCCTGGACGTAGCCGGCGAGCGCGTCGATGCCCTCGCGGTAGCGGTCCAGGGCTGCGCGGACGTCCTTGGCGCCGTCGTACTCCGCGCCCTCGCGACCGCCCCAGAAGACGTAGGTCTGCGCGCCGAGCTCGGCGGCGAGGTCGATGTTGCGGGCCACCTTGCGCAGCGCGAACCGGCGCACCGAGCGGTCGTTGCTGGTGAACCCGCCGTCCTTGAACACCGGGTGCGTGAACAGGTTGGTGGTCATCATCGGGACGACGAGGCCGGTCTCGGCCAGCGCTGCGGTGAAGCGCTCGATGATCGTGGTGCGCTCGGCGTCCGAGCTGCCGAAGGGGATCAGGTCGTCGTCGTGGAACGTCACGCCCATCGCGCCGCGCTGGGCGAGCTGGTGCACCGACTCGACGGGGTCGAGCGCGGGGCGGCTGGCCTCACCGAAGGGGTCGACGCCGCGCCAGCCCACCGTCCACAGTCCGAAGGTGAACCGGTCGTCGGGGGTCGGGGTGGGCGCCATGGCATTGCTCCTCGGTCATTTGTTTTGCACCTGAACATATCTCGGAGGTGACTGTAGAACAGCCGGTGGGGCTGTGCCAAGGGTCACACTGCGTCGCCGGTCCAGATGTCCTCCCGCCGGGCAGGGCAGGATGGCCGCGACGAAAGGTGTGCCGCCATGAGCCAGACCACCCGGGACGCCCGCGCCTCCGACGCCGCGCCGCCTCCCGCCGCTCCGACCCGCGCCATCGAGGCCAACGGCATCAACGTCATCGACGAGTCCGAGCGGAAGGGCTCGCCACGCCAGCTGTTCTGGCCGTGGGCGGCCTCCAACATCTCCATCCTGGGGATGTCGTGGGGTGCCTACGTGCTCGGGTTCGGCGTCAGCCTGTGGCAGGGTCTGGTCGCCGGTCTGGTCGGCGCCATCGGGTCGTTCGTCCTGGTCGGCCTCGTGTCGATCGCCGGAAAGCGCGGCTCGGCGCCGACCATGACCCTGTCCCGGGCGGCGTTCGGCGTCCGCGGCAACGTGGTGCCCGGGGTCGTGTCCTACCTGCTGCTCGTGGGCTGGGAGGTGGCGCTGGTGTCCATCGGCACCTTCGCCTCCTCGACCGTCTTCACCCGGCTCGGCTGGGGTGGTGGCAACGCGATCAAGATCGTGTCGTTCCTGCTCGTGGTCGCGGTCATCGTCGGCGCGGGGATCCTCGGCTTCGACTTCATCATGGGCCTGCAGAAGTGGCTGACCCTGGCCACGGTGATCGCCACGGTCGTGTTCATGGCGCTGACCGCCAAGCACATCGACCTCTCCGCCGCGACCTCTGCGCCGTCCGGCAGCCTCACCGCGGTCATCGGCGCCACCATGCTGGTGCTGACCGGCTTCGGGATCGGCTGGACCAACTGCGCCGCCGACTACTCCCGCTACCTGCCCCGCCGCGCCTCCTCGGGCGCTATCGCGGGGTGGACCACGTTCGGCGCGAGCGCGCCCGTGGTCGTGCTGGTGGTCTGGGGCCTGCTGCTCGCCGGCTCCGACGCGGACCTCTCCTCCAGGCTGGGCTCCGACCCGGTGGGCGCGCTCACCGCGCTGATCCCGACCTGGTTCCTGGTGCCGTTCTTCCTGGTCGCGATCGTCGGCCTGGTGTCCGGCGCGGTGCTGGACATCTACTCCTCGGGGCTGACCCTGCTGGCCGTGGGTCTCCCGGTGCCACGCTGGGTGGCCGCCGCCCTCGACGGCGTGCTGATGATCGCCGGGTCGATCTACGTCATCTGGTTCGCCGCGGACTTCCTCGGTCCCTTCCAGGGCATGCTGATCACCCTGGGCGTCCCGCTGTCGGCGTGGTGCGGGATCTTCCTGGCCGACCTGCTGCTGCGCCGCCGCGACTACGACCCGGGCGCGCTCTTCGACGCCCGCGGCCGCTACGGCAGCGTGAACGTCTCAGCGATCGCACTGCTGGTCGTCGCCACCGTCGTCGGCCTGGGACTGGTCACCAACACCTACGCCCATTGGCTGTCCTGGCAGGGCTACCTGCTCGACGTCGTCGGCCTCGGCGGCAGGGACGGCGACTGGGCCTACGCGAACATCGGCGTCGTCGTCGCCCTGCTGGTCGGGTTCCTCGGCTACCTCGCGGTGTCCGCGTCCGCCGTACGCCGGCAGGAGGCGGACGCCCCCGCCGCCACTCCGGTCGCCTGATTCCCAGGGTCCCCTGAGGAAAGTGCACGGTCCCTGCGTTGCAACGCAGGGAGGGTGACTGATCCCCAGGGTCCCCTGGGAATCGTGCAGCGGGTCAGGCGGGTTCGGCGACGAAGACCGGGATCTCGCGGTCGGTCTTCGACTCGTAGTCGGCGTAGTCCGGCCACACCGCGACCGCGCGCTCCCACCAGGTCGCCCGCTCGTCGCCCTCGACGACCCGCACGCTGTACTCGCGCCGGTCCGGGCCGTCCTGCAGCTCCACGACGGGGTTCGCGACCATGTTGTGGTACCAGGTCGGGTGGCTCGGCGCGCCGCCCTTGGAGGCGACCAGTGCGTAGGAGCCGTCGTGCTCCACCCGCATCACCGGGTTCTTGCGCAGCTTGCCGCTCTTCGCGCCGACCGAGGTCACCACGACCACCGGTACGCCGCGCATCGTCGTCTGCTCCGTGCCGCCGGACGTCTCGTAGGCCTCGACCTGGTCGCGCACCCACTGCTCCGGACTCGGCTCGTACTCACCCTGAAGTGTCATGTCCCCATCCTGCACCGAGTTGTCAGAGCCTGGGTCGGCTCTGGCCCACTGAGCCTCTGACAACTCGGGGCGGGCGACGGCGGGTAGCGTCCGCCGCATGACGGAGCAGCCGCCCAGCAGCGTCTCGGAGATCTTCGACCCCGCCGCGTGGCGCGAGGTGCCGGGCTTCGAGGGGCTCGAGGACCTCACCTACCACCGGGCGGTCGAGCACGGCACGGTCCGGATCGCCTTCGACCGGCCCGAGGTCCGCAACGCGTTCCGTCCCGGCACCGTCGACGAGCTGCTGCGCGTGCTCGAGCACGCGCGCATCAGCAGCGACGTCGGGTGCGTGATCCTCACCGGGAACGGCCCGTCTCCCAAGGACGGCGGCTGGGCGTTCTGCTCCGGCGGCGACCAGCGGATCCGGGGACGCCAGGGCTACCAGTACACGCGACCGGAGGTCGCCACGGGCCGAGCGGGGGAGACGGCCGACACCGTGGACGCGGCGCGCCTCGGCCGGCTGCACATCCTCGAGTGCCAGCGGCTGATCCGGTTCATGCCCAAGATCGTGCTCTGCGTGGTCCCCGGCTGGGCCGCGGGCGGCGGCCACAGCCTGCATGTCGTCTCCGACCTGACCATCGCCAGCCGCGAGCACGCCCGCTTCAAGCAGACCGACGCCGACGTGGGCTCCTTCGACGGTGGCTTCGGTTCGGCGTACCTCGCCCGCCAGGTGGGCCAGAAGTTCGCCCGCGAGATCTTCTTCCTCGGTGACGAGTACGACGCCGAGGACGCGCACCGCATGGGCATGGTCAACAAGGTGGTCGCCCACGCCGACCTCGAGCGCGAGGCCCTGGAGTGGGGCCGGAAGATCAACGGCAAGTCGCCGACGGCCCAACGGATGCTGAAGTACTCCTTCAACCTCATCGACGACGGACTCGTGGGCCAGCAGCTGTTCGCCGGCGAGACGACGCGACTGGCCTACATGACCGATGAGGCCGTCGAGGGTCGGGACGCATTCCTCGAGAAGCGGGAGCCGGACTGGTCGCCGTACCCCTGGTACTACTGATCTGGCGCGTTTGCGCAGGTCAGGAGCTGCGGTCCACGAAAAGCTAGGTCAGCACGATGCCTCCGTCCACCGGCAGTACCGTCCCGGTGACGAACGGGTTCTGCATCAGGTAGAGGAATGCCGCGGCCACGTCGTCCGGCTGCCCGACCGAACGCGTGAGCGTGCGCTCGGCGGTCGCGGCAAGGTGAGCCGCGCGATCCTCGGGCGGATAGACGTCCCACATCTCGGTCTCGACCGGGCCGGGGCGCACGACGTTCACGCGCAGGGGTGCCAGTTCGACGGCGAGCCCGAGCGCCAGTCCCTCGACGGCCGCCGCCCCAGCAGTGGCCAGTGCGGCGCCGCGGAGAGGACGGACGGCGACCTGGCCGCTCGTGAAGGTGACCGAGCCCGTTGGAGCCAGTGTGGCTGCCGCGAGGCGGACGGCCGAGACGGCTCCGGTGAAACGCACGGCGAGCCCACGCCCGACGTCGGCCGAGGTCGTGTCGGCGAGC
>Ga0210040_10004284_pt1 | contig 18752 bp, 16 predicted proteins | sample CryGeyCG12114_NA_FD_185462 | JGI IMG/M metagenome (GOLD analysis project Ga0210040, IMG submission 185462) | Groundwater microbial communities from aquifer - Crystal Geyser CG19_WC_8/21/14_NA (SPAdes) (version 2) | ecosystem: Environmental > Aquatic > Deep subsurface > Groundwater | place: USA...
CAAAGGCTAGCCGTGGCATAAACAGGCAAAGACTCCTGGGTAACGTTACTTGCAGGCTTTCCAATATGCTCCGGCCTTTGGGCATTTGGAAAGCTGATCAAGCATTATGCATAGCGCGCGTACAGGCCTCCCAAGTAGAGGGCTTGATTGAATGGGTAGCCGGAGATTGGATCCTGGCCCCTTGCATCCCTTTCATAACTGAATGTAACAGCAGCAACCATGAAAACGATTTTAGTACCTACCGATTATTCAAAGGAAGGGCATGATGCCCTGTTATTCGCAATGGAAATAGCACACGTTACAGACGCGCAGATTGTGCTGTTCCATGCCTTTTACCAACCGATCTCTTGCCCCTTGGACAAGACTATTCAGGAGTTGTGAATGAAGTGGAAAGGCAGCATAATGAGAAGCTGGAAGCATACCTAAGTCAAACCAGGTTGTCCTACCGAAACAAGTTGTCCGTTCGTTTCAAAAGTACAGCGAAAGCGGGAAAGCAGGAGGTCAGGGAGTTGCAGTTGTCTAAAAGTGGTTTTCACACAGTCGAAATGGACAATGCATCAACAAGAAAGGCAGAAGTGAAGATCCGGTGCGTATGTAAACTGGGCTTTGCATTTGATCAGCTTATAAAAGCCATTGACGTTCATCGGGTAGATTTGGTAGTGATGGGGATGAGGGGAACAGGCGCGTTGCGCATGGCCCTTCTGGGTAGAACCACGCTGCATGTCATGCGGGAGGCTACCGTGCCTGTACTGGCGGTTCCCCTGCATGCCCGTTTTCAGGGGTTTCATTCTATCGTTTTCGCTGCCGATTTATTCAAACTTCCAACAAGTGCTGTTCTTGACTTCTTGCGCGAGTTTGTGAAGCTGTTCAACAGCCACCTGCAGGTGCTCCATCTGTATCATGAGAACAGCCTGGTGGTTGAAAAAAAGAAGGCGCTTGCTGCACTCGATACGTTGGACTGTGAGCTGTACGATATTAACTACGAAGTCGTCTTTGAGTAACAGGAGGAGGTTGCGGAAGGGGTGCTATGGTTCGTGCAGGAACAACAGGCTGATTTATTGATTTTGATTCCTCAAAAGCATCCCTTCTTGGAAAGAGTGTTGGATACAAGTGTGACATGGAAGATATTATCTAAACCCTTTGTTCCCCTTTTGGCACTTCCTTCCTGGATCTCTGAGAAAAAAGGGGCAGTACCAAACACAGTGATCAATGAACGCGCTGGAAAGCTTGATGAAAAGCCTGAAGTAGAAAGCATAGCATGAAAACTTTACTCGTACCAATCGACTATTCTGAGGAATCTCTCAAGGCACTGGAGATTGCCCTGAACATAGCCTCCCGTCTAGGAGGACAGTTGTTGCTATGTCATGTGTACCAGCCACCTGTATTGCTGTCAGGGGAGCATGAGCCTGTGTTTGCGCTGCCTGAGTATGAGACGAAGAAAAACGCCCTGCGGCAACTGAGGACATTCGTAAATATAGTTAACACCAACGCACAGAATAAAGTACCTTTAAAATTTACAGTCAAGGCGGGTGATGTGGTAGAGCAACTGTTGCAATTGATACAGGCAAGCGATGTGAGTATGGTGATTATAGGAACAAGAGGGCGGGCTTCCATCGTGGCAAAGGTCTTTGGCACCACATCGGAGGAGCTCGTACAACATGCTCCCTGTCCTGTGTTGATTGTGCCAGGAAGGGCTGAGATAAGTTTTATAAGCAAAATCGTCTATGCTTCTGCTCTCAAGCCTGATGAGGCGGTTGCCTTGCGGGTACTAACGCAAATGAAAAAGCATTTTCAAGCATCTCTTGCCTTGTTATACGTCGATAGAAACGGTAAACAAGGCCAAGTTAATATTGGGGTGAGGAAAAATCACCTCTTGCATGAGTTTTCTGATGATGTTGCGTTTGCATCCATAAAAAGCAGAAGTGTTGCTGAGGGAGTTGCGCAATATGTAAAAGACAACAAGTGTGATCTAGTTGCTTTTACAGTATCAGAACATGGGCTATGGCAAGACCTTTTCCACAGCCCTATATCAAGGCAACTCCTGCTGAAGTTGAACTTGCCCATGTTGGCTTTACCAAAACACGGAAAGGCAATGGATTTGGAGCGATCAGAGGAAAAGCAGACATTGAAACACAGGCTTACCTAGGCTGCCTTCTGATTCTCACCTCGACTTCGAGGGGCTGGTGTAGTGCCCTCACCTTATACTTCAAACGCCGCTTATTGTACTAAACGGTTTGTTGGAGCAGGCTTTAACAAAACCGGTAGCTCATCTGATATACCCCTTCATTCCATATACAAAGCGATTGCTGTATTGTGAGGCAGCTTGTCTTGTTTGTAGATGTCCCTACGGAACTGCAGCACCCCCAGATCATCTACCCAGCAGGTAAAGTAGCCCAACTTTACCTGAACTGGCTTTGGTAACAGTACTGACTTGTCAGATGTAGACATTGCCCACAACGCCTGCACATCTTTTTTCTTCATCCAGTTTACACTAAGTAGAAAAGCCGCAAGCGTGTCAGGATGCTGCACCCGCACACAGCCGTGACTGTATGTGCGGTATGGCTGCATGAACAAGGCTTTGGCGGGTGTGTCGTGCAGGTACTGCGCATAGGAAGTGGGAAAGAGAAATTTAACTTTACCCAAGGCATTCCAAGGGCCTGGAACCTGCACAACCCGCAGCCCGTCCCGGTCAGGATCTGCCCTATGCCAGTTCACAGCATTCACAGAGATGCTTGTTCTTTTATTTCCCTGCAGCCGGTATAAAACCAAATGGTTGCGTGCCAGGTACCCTTTATCCTTTTTGAGTACCGGGATGATTTCTTGCCGGAAAATACTTTGAGGGACATTCCAACTGGGGTTCAGTACAAGGTGCGTTATGTTGCTGTCCATGGGTCTGGTTTGGTACGCTTTGGCCGGTTTGCCTACTACCACCCGTGTCTTCCAGATAACCTTCCCGATCGTGTCCAGGAGCTGCAAGGTGTAATCAGGGACATTTACAAATACAAGCGGTAACGCGGTTTCCTGGTTGAACGCCTGCCACCGCGCTAAATTTATCTCGATTTGCCGGAGACGTTGGGATGGAACAACGTTAAGCTCCCTCAGCGTCTCCTGTCCTACCCGGCCGTCAGCCACCAACCCGTGTCGACGCTGAAACCTTCTAACTGCTTCTGTCAGTGCTTCATCAAACAAAGGCAGGGGGAGGGGAGCAGATGCCGGCAGATCCCCTGTCAACGATAAAGTTTTACGTAGCTCCAAAACATATTCACTGCTGTCGCCGGGTTGTAGAAGAATATCTTCAGGAAAAGAAATCCAATGGTGAAGTGCTGCTAACTCCCGGTACTGTAACAAGGCCTTTTCAAGCCGAAGGCACTGCGGGTGCGGCGCCTGCTTTTTGTTCCCCTCATAGGTACTGCTGCAGTTAATCAAAGCGAGCAGGGTTAAGATGCACCAGTGATAAATTCTCATGTCGGCCTCCGTTTCAGGTAGTGCGGGTTGATTCGTTAAGCTTGTTCTTTCCAGATCCGTCTCGCTGCGTGGAGCCTCTTTAAACCTGCAGCAGATTATGTTGCGACGCACGGAAACAGCACAGGCTGTATGGCGGTAGCTTACCTGCCATACAGCTTCTCATAGTATTCCTGTGCCATACGGGTAGAGTCAAAGTAAGGCAACACATCGCGCATGCTGTTCTTTGTAATGGAAAGCCATTTGCTTTTATTCGTGTAATACATCGGAAGAATCTCTTTTTGTAGCGTGTCCAGGATGTAATTAGCATCTGATTTATTTTGCTCATGAAGGGAAAGCGCTGGGTCTACAGGCGGTACCACAAAGCCGTTGACCCCTTGCTGCACGAATTCCGGGAACCATCCATCCGCAGTGGAAAAGACCACTGCCCCGTTCATGGCGGCTGACATGCCGCTGGTTCCGGAGGCTTCGCGGGTAATCAGGGGGGTGTTGAGCCACAGGTCGGCCCCCTGCTTCAGCAGTTTAGAGAGCTTCAGTTCATATCCGACCAGCACAGAGAAGTTCGTGTACTGCTCACTCAGGTGCACCAGCTTATTGAAAACAGAGATGGCGTCATAATCCATCGGGTAAGGCTTTCCGGCCCAAACCACCTGAACGGGCTGTGCCGTGTCGGTAAGAAAGCCAAGGAAGCGGTCCATGTCTTCCAGTAGCAGGTCCGCCCGCTTATAAGCAGCAAACCGCCTGGCCCATACGATGGTGAACACATCCTGCTGCAGCATATCCCCCGTCTGGTCGGCTACCTCCTTAAAAAGCTCTCGCTTCAGCTCCCGCTTCCGGGCAAGCAGCATGTCATCCTCTTCAGAAAACAAATGGTCATATAAGGCCTTGTCTGCCCAGTAGAAGTAGCTTTGCGCGTTCGTAATATAAGCAATGGAGCAAATGCCACTGTGGGTGCCCCAGTTCTTAACGACAGTATCCCGGTGCATCCTGGACACACCGTTTGACATGCGGGATAAGCGAAGCGCAGCAAGAGAGTGGTTGAAAGTGTCTCCCTCTATCTGGGTGATCTGCCTGACCTGCTCCAAGCTTAACTGTGAAAAGAAGTTCATGTCGCTTAGCAGCCGGATGTCTGATTTTTCATTGCCGGCTTCTTCGGGGGTGTGTGTCGTGAAAACAATTCTGTTCTTGATTTCCTCCACATTGCCGTATTTTTCGAACAAGGAGAAGGCAAGGGGCAGGGCATGTGCTTCGTTCAGGTGGTAAACGTCAGGGGCAAAGTTTAGTATTTCAAGCAGTTTTACCCCCCCGGTACCAAGCAGGATACTGGCTGCAATCTTAGCGCTCTTGTCATGATCGTACAGTTTATGCGATATCGTCTGGGCAAGGTAATTGTTTTCTGGGAGGTCTGTTGTGAGCAGAAAGAGGGGAACCGTGCCGAAAATACGGGGCGGGAGGAAGTAAACCCCTACCTGCACCGGGGCGCGGTTCACGGTAATGGTGAAGCGTATAGGGGTTTCCTCCAGGAAACTGTAGATCTTCTTCTGGAACAGCACCCCCATGGTCTGGTCAGGCTGTCGCACCTGATCATAGTAGCCGTATTTCCACAATATGCCGATTCCTATCATGTTCTGCTTCAGATTAAAGGCGCTTCGCAGGTGGGACCCAGCCAAAAAGCCCAGGCCGCCCGCGTAAATCTTCAGCGATTGATCAATGGCATACTCCATACAGAAGTAGGCGACGCGCTTCTGATAAGCGGGTGCATAGGTGTAGGGGTGAAGGTATTTGTCAAACTCTCCCATGGTCTTATCTGAGATAATGGTGGAACGTTAGTCTTCAAGTAAATCCAGCTCTTTTTTGGCAGGACCGAAACGTTGTCCGAGAAGCGCCTCCAGGTCCTCTTTATAGACCACCTCTTTTTGCTGCAGCAGCCCGGCCAGCTTTGCAAGTGATTCCTGATGCTGCAGCAAAACGTTGCTTGCCTTCTGGTACGCCTTATGTAGAAACTGCCTAACTTCTGAATCAATGAGCTTGCCTGTTTCCTCGCTATAAGCTTTGGTGAACCAGGCCTCCTGCTGCCCCGTCGAATCGTAAAAGCTGATATTGCCGAGTCGCTTGTCAAAACCATAATAAGCAACCATCATGTAGGCTTTCTTGGTAGCTTTCTCCAGATCATCCAGCGCGCCGGAGGTCACGTCCCCGAATGTTATTTCCTCTGCTGCCCTCCCCGCCAGCATCACGCTCAAGTGCTCAGAGAAAGCAGTTGCGGATTGTAGCTGGTTTTCCTCCGGCAGGTACCAGGTGGCCCCCAGTGATTTCCCCCGAGGGATGACAGAGACTTTCACCAGTGGGTCCACGTGTGGCAGCAGCCAGCTGACAACCGCATGGCCCGCCTCATGGTAAGCAATAATCAGTTTCTCCTCAGGCGAAATAGCTTTACTCTTCTTCTCGAGGCCAACCACAATCCTGTCAAGTGCCTCCAGAAAATCCTGTCTGCCCACGCTTGCCTTTTTTCTTCTGGCGGCTATCAGGGCGGCTTCATTGCAGGCGTTGGCGATGTCTGCGCCGGAGAAACCAGGCGTTTGGGCTGCTAAGGACGGAATGTCAACGGTGCTGTCGGTTTTGAGGGCGCGCAGGTGAACACGCAGGATGCCTTCGCGCTCCTTGATATTAGGGAGCTCCAGGTAAATGTGCCGGTCAAATCTGCCGGGGCGGAGCAGGGCCGGGTCCAGCAGGTCAGCCCGGTTGGTGGCTGCCAACAGGATAATGCCGCTGTTGGTCTCAAAGCCATCCATTTCCGTAAGCAGCTGGTTCAGGGTGCTTTCTCGCTCGTCGTTGGCGCCGCTGTAGGAGGTGTTTCTGCCTCTGTTCCGGCCTATGCTGTCAATCTCGTCGATGAAGATGATGCAGGGCGCCTTTTCCTTTGCCTGCCGGAACAGGTCCCGCACCCGGGAAGCGCCCACCCCCACATACATTTCCACGAACTCGGAGCCGGACAGGGAGAAGAAAGGGACTTGCGCCTCACCGGCCACGGCCTTTGCCAAAAGCGTTTTCCCTGTTCCCGGAGGTCCAAGCAGGATAATCCCCTTCGGAATCTTAGCCCCCAGCTTTGTAAAAGCTTTCGGGTGCTTCAGGAAATCCACCACCTCTTTCACCTCTGTGGCTGCCTCCTCCATCCCGGCCACATCGTTAAAGGATACTTTCACCTGCTGTTCCCTGTCAAAAAGGGTGGCCCTGGATCTTCCAAAAGAATAGGTGGATAACCGGCCTGACCCTGCAGCCCCAGTGCCGCGCAGTATGTATCGCCAGAAAAGGATGAAGAGCAAGACGGGGAGCATCACCATAAGGGCATTGCTGAGACAGCCCTCTTTCTTGCGGTAGACGACCTCCACCTGCTCCTGGAGCGGCAGGTGCTGCTGCGCTTCCTCCAGTTTCCGCTCGAATGTTTCCACAGACCCTATTGTGAACGAGAAATGTGGGCCCGGTAAAATCTTTTTGCTGTCGCCGGGCCTCATAACCTCCTTAAAAGGAATCGTGTCGGCAAAGGTCTCTTTCAGGTAAACCTCGGCTTCTTCCCCGTTTATCACCTCTATTCTTTTGATGGCCCCTTTGCTTAACATTCGTTTCTCCACTTCCAGCCAGGAGGTTTGGGGTTTGGGAGAGGAGGGGCTTTCGCCCAAAAAGGCAAATACCAGAATGAACCCGGACACAACCACGTAGGCAAGAACCGAAAGGATACTTGCATGCGGCTTTTTACCAGCTTTGTGAGGAGGTGGGGGGTGTCCGGTCATGTCCTGGCTGTTCTGTTTTCTGATACTGAAGTTACGCTGTAATTACTAAACTTATCGGCTGTCACGCAATGATATAGGTCATGTTTCAGGGGGATGTTTCTTGTTGAGAGGATGTGCAGGATTACCTCCAATGCGCGATTCGGGTAAAGCGTATTTCTCCGTGTATAGCCCTGTATGTGTCTCTAAAATATCTGCTTCATCTATGTCCAAGATGATAGTAAAAAGAAAAACATACTATAAACTGACACATAGCCTTTCCCTCTTCCGTGAGTGGGACTTTGGCTGGCTCATTCCCTCCTTGCCTGCCACCCTGGCAGGAGCTGCTGAGCTTTTTTGCCTTTCCCATTTCAAGCCTGACAGCTATGAAAGAACATTTACATGCAGGATTTTTGCTACTGTTCACCCATTTGCTTTCCTTTTCAGCCCTGGTGCAGGAGCCAACGCAGGCGTGGGTGAGGCGGTACAAAACTATAGATACGGTAACAGCCAGCACGTATGACGTGGAAGTGGACTCGGCACCCGATGCAGCAGGGAATGTTTAGGTAACGGGCACAGGTGAGGGTACTATTAAGCAGATCACTACTACATGGAAGTAAGCTCCATCTGGCGACCTGAAGTGGGCTGTACAGTTAGAAGATTACTCCGTCGCCAGCGCCATTGCGATGGATAATCAGGAAGGAGTCTATGTGACAGGTTTTATCAGCACAATGCCCCCTTTGATTACGTTACCGTTCGGTATGATGCCGCCTCGGGGGAGCAGCGCTGGATCAGGCGCTACGCTGGGGGAAGTAGAGGAGAGGTACTCCTGCGGCGACTGGATGATGAGTAGCAGCGAAGAAACCGATGAGATTGGCAGGATAACAGACTACCTTTGTCCGAAATTAGGCGGAAGTCTCTGGATAGTTGTGACATCCGCCGCTTCACCTGAATACGACTGCCCTTCAGGTCACTTGTATTCACAGGCCTCCCACATACTTTGTATGACGAACGCTTTCAGGCAAACGCTTTGGGTGCTCCTGCGCACCCTGAGGGAGCAACAGCAGAAGGGAACAGAACTGTCATGAAACCAGGCTGTGAGCGAGAGAGGTAAAACGTGATGGCCCTCCGCTTTATAGAGAGGACCATCACAGCCTGCAGCTACCTGGAATGTCTTGTCGTTCTGGAGCCGGTGTTCCAGCCAAAGAGAGCGTACACCGGGCAATACCCCACAAAACTGGTCAGGACAAAGATGCCCGCCAGCACAAGCAGCACAATGGCCACTGTGCCGGTCAGAGTGCCTGTAAAATACAGCGCTGCAATTACGGCCGCAATGATCAACCTGATCATTCTGTCGCCATTACTCATGTTCTTCTTCATCTTATTCATGTTTAACATTTAAATCAACTTTTATCGCTCTGCTGTCAGTACTTGTTCAAAAGGCAAGTGGGAAGAGTCTGCTGCGTGTTAGCTGTTTCTGCTAGAAGATTAACACGCACCGGTACACTGTTCAATGTTGTTCTACAGGCTTGCTTTGCGGAAAAGTCGTTAAAGTGGCTTGTATGACGTGACATGGCTTTAGGATTAACGGGGAGTGGCTTTAAGAGCTGGTATAAAAGCCAGTGAGGCAGCTGCAGGAGTGGAGCGTTTGTTGTGCTTGTAGGCATGGGTTTTGTCGCCCTGGAAGCGTACACCATCTCCTGTTTCTACAGCCGCCTCCGTCAGTACTTGGACAAAGGGGGCGCTCATAGAGTCACGTATGCGATCTAGCTTACCGTCAAGAGAACAATCATCTCTTTCGAAGCGCCAGCAACACCATCTGCAACAGGCGCATGACTTACCACTCAACAGTTTCCTCCGTTCTGTCAGCCTGGAAGCGCCGCAGGTTATAGGGCTTCTCAGGTAAGCTTAGCAAGGGCACCATTGTTTCGAGGGCAAGCTGTTTTGACACACTTCTGTGAAACAAATCCTGCAGAAAACGCCGCTCATGGATAGCGACAGCTAACATACTTATTTGATTGTCACTTAAAAAAAATTCAATTCCTCTTTTCACTGTACGGGCTCTTACCTGTGCAACGCTGAACTTTTTGCCCGGGAACTTAGCGGAAACTTCCATCAGCAACTGGTCTTCCTCCATGGCAACAGGGACTGTGTCTTTTGTTTTTACATGGACGATGTACACTTCTGCCCCAAGGGGGTCAGAAAACAGGAAGAGCTGCTTCAGGAATGCTTCTTCATCGCCTGTGAAATCAGAGGCATAGGCTATCCTGTGCGAATCAGAATAAAATGCCTCAGAGGGAACAGCCAGAACAGGGCATGTGGCTTCTTTTATGAAAGTGGAGGCGGTGGTGCCGAGTGCCTTCTCTACGAGACTACCGGCCCCTCTGGCACCCATCACCACCAGGTCTATCTGCTTGCTGCTAACCAGCCTATTCAGCACCTCCTGAAAAGGACCGTACTCACAATAGCAATCTACCTCGAAGAAAAAAGCATTTTCTAATTGTAGCTGATGCGCTAAGGCCTTTAGCTTGCCGGTGTAGCACTTCTGGAGACGCGGATCAAAAGACGTGTAGGCTGTACTTTCGGCGGTAACCATTACCTGTATGGGGAGGACATGAACTAATAGGAGCTTGGCCTTCATCCGTTTTGCCAAAGCCGCTGCATAACGGAGGGCATTGGTCGCATTATCAGAGAAATCGGTAGGAACAAGAAGCGTTTTCATAAGATTATTCATTTATGTTGCCTTTGTTATATGCTTTATCCAAAAATTCCCTTGTGAGAGTTCAGCGGGGAGATGAGTTCGCTTTCTGTTTTATAAGACGCTTCATATATAAATGGGAGGGAGGCCTGCCGCTATAGGGTAAAGTTTTTGTCCTGCTAGTAGCCTATGCTGTCGCATCTTGGACTCTCTTTAGCTGAGGTACGCCCAAGGAAGCAGCTGCTTTTTCCGGGTAGCAGTAAAAGTGGGCCGGGCAGCATGTTCTTGTTTTGCTTGCCTTCCTCTGTGTATTAAACCTGAGCCGCCGCAAGGTGCAGCTCATTCTCGCAGGGCAACCTTTTGTCCCAGCAGGTCAGGTTATGAATGGTTGCCTCGGCAATGTTGGAGAGCGCCGTATCGGTTAAGAAAGCCTGGTGGGCCGTAATCAGCACGTTAGGGAAGGCTAACAGCCGGGCAAACACATCATCCTGCAACACCTCGTCAGAGTGGTCTGCAAAGAACAGCCCCTTTTCGTGCTCATACACATCTAACCCCAGGTAACCGATCTTACCGCTCTTGAGCCCGGCGATGGCATCCTCTGTCTTCAGTACAGCACCACGCGCCGTGTTGATGATCATGACGCCCGTCTTCATCGTTTCTATTTGCGCCCCGGCTATCAGATGCCGGGTGTGCTCGTTGAGTGGGCAGTGCAGGGTGATGATGTCAGCCTGGCTCAGCAGAGTGCTCAGGTCAGTATACTGCAGCTCCAGCGTTTCTATAAGTATGCTGTCCTGAACGAGATCATAACCAAGCAGCCGGCACCCAAAGCCATGGAGAATTTTAGCTACGGCCCTACCGATATTTCCTGTGCCGATAATGCCCACTGTTTTGTTCTCCATGTTAAATCCCACCAGCCCACTTAGCTGAAAGTCGTTGCGATGGACGCGATCATGGGCCTGGAGCAGCCTCCTGTTCAGGCATAGCATCAAGGCAACGGCATGCTCGGCAATGGCACAAGGGGAGTAACTGGGTACGTGCGCTACTCGCATACCCAGGGCCACTGCCTTCGGTAAATCGATGTGGTCGTAGCCAGCGGAGCGTAGGGCAACACCCCGTACTCCTGCCTTGTGCAGTATGTCCAGCACCGGAGCTGAGGCGTCATCACCCGTTAAAAGGGCGACGGCCGCGCTTCCTTTTGCCAAAGCGGCAGTATGAACGGTAAGTGCTTCCTCTACAAATTGCAGTTCATGTCCATTCCGGTTAAACTGCTGCAGAAAGGGAACTTCAAAAGACTTGGTGTTGAATACGGTAACCTTCATGAGCGTTGTGTTTTAACGATGTGGAGTGTTTTCTTTCAGGCTTCATTCAGTACGTTGATCTAAAGATCAGCTTAAGCTTGACATCTGAGATAAGGCTTCGCCATATCTCAGATGTCAAGCCTGCCTGTGGAGTAAAGATTGGAGAAGCTTCCGGCACTATTTCATCTCTGCAAGTTGTGTGTTGTCCAGAGGCGCTGCCTGAGCGGGCGCTCTTCTTTTTTTCAGCTCACTTTCAGCGGCCAGTATGTTCTCTACTCCCTGCAGCAGGGCATCCGGGTTGAAAGAAATGCTGTTGATGCCCTGCGCAACCAGGAATCTGGCGAACTCAGGGAAATCGCTCGGCGCCTGACCACACAGGCCAACTTTTGCGCCGGCCTCATGCGCCACGCGAATCACAGTGCGCATCATGGACTTGACAGCCTCGTCCTGTTCATCAAAAAGGGCACTGACCGTGGAAGAGTCACGGTCGATGCCAAGGGTGAGTTGCGTCAGGTCGTTGGAGCCGATGGAGAAGCCATCGAAGATTTGAGCAAACTCTTTGGCCAACAGTACGTTGCTCGGGATCTCTGCCATGACATAAACCTCCAGCCCGTTTTCAGCGCGCCTCAAACCGTGCTTGTGCATTTGCTGGAGTACTTTCTGGCCTTCCGCCACCGTACGGCAGAACGGAATCATGAGCTTTACGTTTGTCAGGCCCATCTCGTCCCGCACCAGCTTCATGGCACGGCACTCCAGGGCGAATCCTTCCTGGTAGCGGGGGTTGTAGTAGCGGGAGGCGCCCCGGAAACCGAGCATGGGATTTTCTTCCTCCGGCTCAAACTCTTTTCCTCCGATCAGGTTAGCGTACTCGTTTGTTTTGAAGTCGCTCATGCGTACAATTACATCTTTGGGGTAAAAGGCCGCGGCAATGGTAGCGACAGATTGCGCCAGTTTCTCCACAAAATAATCTTCTTTGTCTTGGTGGTGGTGCGTCAGCGCTTCAATCCGGGCCTTCACGCCTTCATCCTTTAACTCCCGGAACTTAACCAAGGCCATGGGGTGTATCTGAATGCTGTTGTTGATGATGAACTCCAGCCGCATCAGTCCTACACCATCATTAGGGTAGTGGGAGAGTTCAAAGGCTTGATCAGGGTCGCCTACAATCAGCATCGCCTTTGTTTCTGGCTTGCTTAGGTTCCCGAAATCAAGCTCTTCCACTTTCCATTTAAGCTTGCCACCGTAAATCGTTCCATTCTGGCCGTCAGCGCAGGAAACCGTGACCTCCTGCCCGTTCTCGATAACGGATGTGGCATTTCCGGTCCCCACCACCGCCAATGCGCCCATTTCACGGGCCACGATGGCGGCGTGGCTGGTGCGCCCGCCCTTGTTGGTGATCACAGCGGATACCTTTTTCAGGATGGGATCCCAGTCCGGGTTCGTGATGTCTGTCACGAGTATTTCTCCTTGCTGTAGCAGGTGAGCCTCGTCAGGGGAGTTCAGGATTCTGGCAACACCACTGATGATCCGATGACCAATGGCCTTGCCGCTCGTCAATGGTGCGCCAGCCTCTTGAAGCGCGTAGGTCTTCCGGGTAAGCTGCCTTGTTGTTTGACTGTGAATCGTCTCAGGTCGGGCCTGCACAATGAAGAGTTCTTCCGTTTCGCCGTCCTTGGCCCATTCAATGTCCATAGGGCGTCCGTAATGCTCCTCTATGTGCACTGCCCACTCCGCTACCTGCGCTATCTCCCTGTCAGATAGAACGTATTCCTCCTGTTTTTCTGCGGGGGTGTCAATGTTGATGGTGGGTTGATCGGGGTTGTTCTCGGCGTACACCATCGTGAGCGCCTTCGACCCGACCTTCTTACTCAATATGGCATTCTTACCTTGTCTGAGTGTTGGCTTGAACACGTAGAACTCGTCCGGGTTGACGGTGCCCTGCACGACGTTCTCGCCTAACCCCCAGCTTCCGGTGATGAAGACAACGTTGTCAAAACCAGACTCCGGATCAAGCGTGAAGCATACGCCTGCACTGGCCAGATCAGAGCGCACCATTTTCTGCACCCCAACCGATAGGTACACCTTCATGTGATCGAACCCGTGGTCGTGCCTGTACTTTATGGCGCGGCCTGTGAACAGCGAAGCGTAGCACCGCAGGCAGGCTTTCAGCACTTGCTCTTCTCCTGATATGTTCAGGTAAGACTCGTGCTGACCGGCAAAACTGGCGTCTGGCAAGTCCTCCGCAGTAGCGCTGCTCCTGACCGCTACCTGAACAGCGTCACCATACTGCCGGCACATTTCCCCGTAAGCTGTGCGAATAGCTGCAGCGACACTTTCCGGCAGCGTTGCCTGCAGGATCAGCTGCCGGATACGGGCGCCCGTTTCCTGCAGGTTCGTAAAGTGGACGGTATCCAAATGCGACAGATGTGTCTTGATTTCTTGGGGCAGGCTATTGCTTTCCAGAAACTCCTGGTAGGCTTCGGCCGTGGTGGCAAAGCCGCCGGGAACCCTGATGTCTTTAACAGCCAGGTTACGCAGCATTTCACCGAGAGAGGCGTTTTTGCCCCCAACCTGCGCAATGTGCTGCAGGGTTAAATCTTGAAAGGGGATAGTAAGAACAGACATGGCAGGAAAGTTTCAGGTTCTGGTAATTTTGGTGGGCTGGTCAAAAACCCCTTGTAGCTGATGGCGTTGGCCGGAGGTGACAAGAAGGGCTGCTTTTACAGACAGTTAGCCGTGTGAAGACAGGTTTCATTCCCGTCTTCACACGATCAGAAGGTCATCAGGCAATTTCTATTGCCTTCTTGTTGTTAACAGTAGCCTCCTCTTTCTTAGGGAGCGTCAGTACAAGGATGCCATTTTCATACGCGGCTTTTATGGCGTCTGCGTTAACGGTGGCTGGTAGTTCAAAGGAACGTGTAAAAGAACTGTAGCTAAACTCTTTACGTGTGTAGTTTTCATTTTCTTCGTTTTTCTCATCTTTCCGCTCGGCAGAGACAGTCAGGATGTTGTTGGCAACCTCCACTTTAAAATCGTCCTTTTGCATGCCCGGGGCAGCCAGCTCTACTTCAAAGCGGTTGTCTTTTTCCTTGATGTTCGCAGAAGGAACTTTCTTAAATCCTCTAAAGAAAGAGTCGTTGTCGAAAAATCTGTCCAGGTCCAGCATCTCGGTCAGCAGGGAGGACATGGGCTGCAAGCTGTTGTTTCTTGATTTAACAAGTGACATAGTTTTAAAATTTTAAAGTGGAACAATAAGCATTTCGTTATTTCAGATCACGCCGCTTCACATGGGTGAACAGCACCGGCAGGTATGTGTGATAAGGCTTATCCTGAGACAGGTCTCTGTTGCGCAGGTGCTGCCAGGGGTTTCGCGGGTGGTAGCCCAGCACCAGCAAATCTGTCCTGTTTTCACGGGTAAACTGGCTGATTCCTTCTTCGATGCTGTTGTTGACAAGAATGTGGTAGGTCACCTGCCGGTGAGAACGCCAGGCTGCCAGGGGGTAAACTTCTTCATCTGCCGTGGCTCCGCGGCTCGTGCTCTCTTTTGGGAGGACATGCAGCGCAAGTATCTCTGAATGAAAAAGCCGGGCCAACTGTAGCACGAGGCTCGCATCCAGGCAGGTTTCCCCGATTTGGTCTACAGCGTAAACAATCTTTCTGAGGGGCTTGAATGCGGTCTGCTGCGGAACAACGAGCACGGGGCAGGGCGCTTTTTCAATGAAGGTGTCCATTACAGGGTCGGCAAAAACATCCTGCAGCCCTTCGGCATCTTCGTTGCCTATCACCACTAAGTCGACCTGCTCTGCCTGTAACAGGGCAGGAAGGCGCTGCTTTGCCAGCCCGTACTTTAATAAGCTTGCATAGGTGACCTGGCTACTGGGGTTATTGTAACGGAGGCGCCTGATTACGTCTTCCAGCCTGTGCACATACTCTTCCCTGTCTTCCAGTTGCAAAATAAGCTCAGCATGACTGGGGGCGCCAGGGGAGGCTGCCAAGGGAACGGCAGACGCTGGCACATTGTGAAAAAGCAGGAGGCGAGCCTGCAGCAACTGTGCGAGTTCATTTGCATAGTTCAGCGCATTTTCTGAACTCTGCGAAAAGACATATACACATAAAACCGTTTTCATAGTCGCTCTTTGGTGGTGCTGCTTGTTGATGTAAATATGACATATAACTGATTGGCTTTGTATGATTAAGATCATTTGCAGAACTGATCTTAATCAGTTTATTTGGCATAAACCAATTTAATATTATATCATATGAAGAGGGAGGGGAAAATGCTTCATCAGTGACTCGTTGAAGTTTAGCCACAGTGATTAAAAAATGTGAGGTTGGTCATAGCAGATTGTAGTATACGCGACTTTCTCTCAGCATATGGTATGATGAAGTTTCTTTACATGCATAGGGAAAGGGCGGAAAAGAACTCAGTGTAGGATGCCGTGGTATCTAATAAACGACAGTAATGTTATATATGATCATTTTACATTAATACTATTCCCTTTCACTTTTTTAGTTAGGGGGCAGACGGGGCGCAGGCCACCAAGCCTGCAGGAGAGCTCGCTGCAGAGTAGAAGCAAACGGTAGTAGTCTGAAAGGAGCACCCACTCCACCCGGTTAGCTGAAACTTACAGTTACTATAGGCTTTCATCTCCTGACAGCACCACCAGGTGGTGGGTATATATCAATTTAGCCAGCTCACTGCCCCTCAGGCTGCTGAACCCAAATTGTTTTTGGCGATGACACAAATAGAGCCCCGCTCTCTTGCTTTAGGTGCCTGTGGCCCTGGCGCTAAAGCGCTTGCAGCGTAGGTGTCACAGAACTGCTTCATCTGGTACAGTCCCTACCGTTGAAGCCCTTCAGCTCCGTTTGATTCAGATGCCCCACCACTTCCAGGTGCCGTGCCAGGTCCACCCCGTCTTCAGGAACTCAAGGCTGCCCGCCTGGAGAATGCCGCTGCCAGCCCGAAGAAACCGCTCTTTCTTCCCCTTTTGCCTTTCTGCTCCACCGGTGCAATGAGGAGCACTGCGCGTCCCCTGAAAACAGATGCTAAATTTATGAATTCTGGTACCACTTTGTCTGGGGCTAACTCACCTTTTCTATCATCCCACCAGGAAGAGCCAAAATTGGAACAGCTGATGTTGACCACACCTTTTGGGTTAGACTTTTGCCTAGCAGCCTTTCTAGGAAGGGGTGCTTCTGTGGAACCAGAACCAGTAGGTCAGCCTGCTGCTCCTGCACATACCGCTGTATTCCTGCCGCTATATCTTCCCCTTGCTTAAAAGCAACTTCATAGTGGAGATCATACAACTGAAAGTCAAGCAGGTTCAGTACCGCGAGGGCTTTCTCCTTTTCCCTCTCCAGGCTGCTCTCATGATACAGATGGAGCACCTGCAGGTGGCTGTTGAACAACTTCACGAACTGCCGTAAAGCTTCAAGAACAGCACTTGTCGGAAGTCTGAATAAATCGGCAGCGAAAATGACGGATTTGAATCCTTCAAAGGGAGCATGCAGGGGAACCGCCAGTACAGGCACGGTAGCCTCCCGCATGACCTGGAGCGTCGTGCGACCCAGTAAAGCCCTGCGCAGCGCGCCATCTCCCCTCATCCCCATCACCACCAGATCCACCTGGTGAACGTCTGCCGCTTTCAATATCTCTTCAGGCGCAAATCCGAATTTGCACACACACCGGATCTTTACTTCCGCCTTCCTGGCTGGCGTCCTGTCCAGTTCCACTGTATGAAAGCCGCTCTTTGATAAAGCCCCCTCCTCTCGCGTCCGTGTCTCCGCCACACTTGTGAACTCCAGGGAAAAATCGCCGAGGATCGATTGCCTGACCTTATGAGCATAGGCTTCAAGTTTCTTCGTCTTCTGCCTTTCCAGCTCGTTGACAACTGCTGAATAGTCTTGACCAAAGGGGCAAGAGATCGGTTGGTAAAAGGCATGGAGCAGCACGATTTCTGATCCCGTCAGGCAGGCCATTTCGAGGGCGTATAACAGGGTGTCGTGTGCATCCTGCGAATAATCGGTAGGTACTAAAATCCTTTTCATAACTGCTGGCTTTATGTTAATGCTTAAAATGCCTGTACAGGCGATGAAGGGTTAAATCCCATCCATACCTATTCTACCCTATGGTCTACTCAGCCTTATGTGGAAGCACGCCGGGCCGTGCGCAGTGGTGGCTTGTTGACGGTCTGATAGCTGCTTCGTAAGATGGGGAAGGCGTTACATGCTATCCATCCGGGGTGGCTTTAGGCCACCGCTAGGTTTTGCGGTTCCCGGTGGTAGCAAAAGGGGGTTATACAAAGTTCACCATAGAGCCTCCTAACCTTCACCCGAAGGGAGAACTGTTCGAACCTAAATTTGAACGCCGTATATGCAGCTCCCTCCAGCACGCCGGCTACACTCTCCTGCAGCAGGGCAGCAGCAAGAATCTGGCACGTTACAGGAACAACGTGGCATACGAGGCCTTCCCAAAGAAACAGACCTTCCAGGAGGTGCCCCTGCCGCTGAAGCAGCAGCGTGTTGCTGTTCAATAACCTGGACGAGAGGTTGGATAGTTCTTCCATTGGTTTATGATTTCAGAGAGTCGATCTTTCGGAAACAAGACTTCTAACAAAGCAGGTAAAGCAGCGGGAGAAGGAGAAGAGCACCTTTCCTTGCAAAACGAGCCACATCACGGCACAACAGCCATCCTGGCCTTGACCTGGGGAAACAAAGGGCCGCCTCAGATTCGACGCTGCAGAATTAATGAAGCTGGATTTTCTCCACTCCGTCTTCTGCCCCGGGGTGACCCTCTGTGTGGGTTTCTGGCAATGTCAGCAGCGGGAACAGGCTATCCCCTACCATCGTAGCGGTAACACTTGCATGCAGCAGCCTGTCCAGGAAGGAGTGGTGCCGTGGGCCAAGAACGAGTAAGTTGGTCTTGTGCGCTTGCAGGTACTCCTGTATCCCAGCGGCCACTTTCTTCCGGTGTTGCAGGATCACTTTATACTCCACATCATATAGCGCCCGATCGAGCGCGTTAAGGGCGCCCTGTACCTCAATATAAACGGTCGGCAGGTCCTTCTCCCGGTCAATGTGGAGCACCTGCAGCGTAGAGCGGAAGGTGCTGACAAAATCGCGTAGTTTAACCAACAGCTGCCTGTCGGGCTGCTGCCTTAGGTCTGAGGCCAAGACCACCTTCTTCAGGTCGCAATAAGCTGCTTTTGGCGGTACTCCCAGCACCGGCACCGGGCAGGAGCGCATCAGAGACAGGGTGGTGCTACCAATAAGCGCATGCCCCAAGGTGGCGCCGACCCCTTGCAGGCCCATCACGATCAGGTCGACTCCATAGGCTTCGGTCACCGCCTTGGTTTATTCGTAAACCGCCCCCAGTTTTACTAGGCAGGTGACATGCTCCGCATAGCCTTTCTAGGTCACTTCTTCTACTGCCACGGCATGATATGGGGGTACTGGTCCTTCTCCCTCCTCTGCGTCTTTCACGCGGCTATACCGGAGAATGAGCTCATCTGTTGGCGCATCCAGGCTCGCTTT
>Ga0210040_10004285_pt1 | contig 18746 bp, 11 predicted proteins | sample CryGeyCG12114_NA_FD_185462 | JGI IMG/M metagenome (GOLD analysis project Ga0210040, IMG submission 185462) | Groundwater microbial communities from aquifer - Crystal Geyser CG19_WC_8/21/14_NA (SPAdes) (version 2) | ecosystem: Environmental > Aquatic > Deep subsurface > Groundwater | place: USA...
CGAGCTAGCTCGATATACTAATAAGATATTTTTTTTAAAAAAAACCTTTAAGGCTATTAGTACTAGAGGTAGTAGTATATAAGATATCTTTTATATATAGATTTTAACGAAAAATCTATTAGGGTTCTTAAAAGCTAATAAATATATATTAATTAAAGAGCTAGAGTCGATTTAGTAAATAGAGTTTAGCTACTTAAAGCTAGTTCTAAATAGGTTAGTTAAGCTAAAACGAGCTACTTAAGAGCTACTATCGAGCTCGAAGATTAAATTCGATATAGCGAGCTATTTAAGATTTAATATTAAGCTAGAAATATTAGATTCGATATAACGAGCTAAATCGAGCTAAATCGAGCTAAATCGAGCTAGTATTAAGCTATTTCTAAGAAAATATTAAGTAAAGAGTTAGCTCGCGTTAAGATCTCTTAGCTCGATACTAACTCGATACTAGCTTAAGCTATATTAATACGATCTATAAGCGAAGGCCTTATATATAATCTCTCTTTCTTTAATAACGAGATCTTCCTTATATAAAACGTTAGCGATAGCGACGAAGACCTTAATAAGCTCGTACTATTACTACTAATAAAGGTATAATTACTAGTAAAGAGAAGGGCTATAAGTAAGACTACTAGTAGAGGTAGAGGTATAGTAAGAAGAGGTAGAGGTATAGTAAGAGGTAGAGGTAAGAGGTAGCTATTAGTAGCTAACTTATAATCTATTAATAGTAATAAGTATAAGAAGCACTATAAGACGTAAGAAAGTAGCGATATATTATAGTTACTATTAATAGTAAAAGGTAGTACTATTAGGGTAAGAAATAGTAATAATATAAGAAAATACAATATCACCCTCGAGATTTCGAATATAAGTAGTAAAGGTCGATTTACAGTGCAAAAATAACATAATCAACTCGTGCGTAGAATCGTAAGGATAGAGTCATGTGACAGAGGCCGGGAGATATATTCCCGCGGGCCGGGAGATATAATTCTACCCACTTCCGCTACTTCAAATACCCACGGCGTCCTCCCACCCGCAGGGTCCGTCATGAATTACTGTATGCTTTGGTACACTGCCTTCCGCAAACGGTATCTGTAAAGCTACGGTATCGGCAGCTGCGGGATATGTCGTTATATGACCGTATCTGGAAACACCTGGAGTGTCGACAGCGACAATTAAGCCACACTTTCCCCCGTGTATCCACGCTGACGTCGTCGAACTCTCTGTTGTGTTTAGCAGAGTCACATATGCTAGACCTGAAGCGAAGTATACGAATCTGCCTGGTTGTCAGGAAATTATTGCCAACATATTTTCAATAAAATGGCTAACACAAGGTATTTTATGCATGTGTAAAAGAAAGACGTACTGTGCAGCAGGCGCTGTATGAAGTCCACCATTGAAGCGTGCAGGTAGTATTGTATACGACACATTTGCAGTATCACCAAGAAAGAGGTTCAATGCTCCAGAAGTGCCTGCCTGTGCTGAAGCAGCAAAACCTGGGAATTGCCAACACTCAAGGACAGATGATCCATCCGACGCAGCGATTGCGGTAAGGTTAAGAGAGGGTGTAGTGATATTAGAAAGCTGCGCGGGTGCAAGGCTGAAAATGCTCATGAAGGCGGCAAAGGCAAGCGAAACCTTGATAGGCTTCATGACGACTTGTCTAGCTTTGATAAATTGACCACGTAGTCCTTTGCAAGAAATCTTTGTACTTATGAAGACCACAGTCGAAAGTGTGCGTCATGCTTGCCGGAAAGCTAATTCGCGACTCCTCGATCTATTGTTACTTCGGACCTCTTAATCCTTGTGTTCTCTTGTGGAGCCGACGCATCGAATGCGGGGAGACGACACCCTAGGGCTACCACGTACATTACCCGCGAAGGCTCTGCCGAAACCCTAACGTTGTGACAGCTCTCCCCAGTCAACACTGTACGAGACTTCTTCCTACTTCGTAAACCATACTCTTCCGTCCCACAGGCAAAGCAAGCGCGAAGGGGCGACTAGTGAAGATAGAAGTCCCCACGCTTGGTATGCCACGGACGGGCACAGCGTGGATGCATGCAGGGGTTAGAATTGCAAGATATTCAGACGTGTCCCATAGATTTGACCCGATACATCAGCCAATCAGCAGCAATGCGTGGGTAGTCAACCGTAGATTTTGTCGACTGGCTCACTGTTACTGTCTCAGATCTTGCCAACCAACTTCATGGCCGAACTCCGTTTTTAGCTTCGGTACGTTGAAGCGGACTGCGGTCGAGATAAACGGGCAAGAAGCGGAAATGGATCATCTCAGCAGATGGATGCCACGCGCCATATGCTCGAGGCAAGCTTTCTCGTTCTCCTGCCGTCTTTTCTCCCTTTCATACTTACACAACGGCGACTGGCAATACATGCGTTGAGACAAGATTTGTCTGCTTCCGTGGAAGCTCTTGCATTGCTCCTATGCGCTCTGCAGTACTATAGCGCCGAATGGTTTGAGCGTAATCTGACCATCCACAAAGTTAGGATCCTGGTTCGAGACTAGAACGGAGAAGTCCGGATATCTCTTCGCCGCCAAGACTCTTTGCTGCGTAGCAGAGAAGTTCAAAAGTACGACGGCTTTCTTGCCTGTCTCGTGGCACTCGCGTTCGTAACCGAGGACTACCTCTCCTGTCTCCGACTCCGGAAGCGGACTATAGGAGCCGTAGACCAAGATATCCGTGTTCTGCTTTCGAAGAGCCAGCATCTGCTTCCAGTATGCCATCACGCTCGTCGAATCATCGATTTGGCTTGCGGCATTCCATTCTTTATGATCCTTGTTTATTGTCATCCATGGCTTCGAGTCCGTAGTGGTGAAACCAGCATTAGGGGAGCTGTCCCACTGCATTGGAAGCCTCCCATGGTCCCGAGCCTTGAGCTGGAGCTCCTTGAGAACGTCGGCCATTCGAGACTCATCGCCTCCTCGAGCCTTCAACACGGCTTTGTAATGGTTTTTAGCCTCGACATCGATGTACGCGTCCGCTCCGTAGTCTTTACCGAGGTTTGCCATTCCAATCTCTTGACCCGCGAGCAAAAACAGCGTGCCACTCAAGGTTGCCATGTATGTCGCGAGCATTTTGGCAGCAGCAGCTCGGTGTTCGGGTGCGTCGGAGGCGTAGCGGCTGAGTGAGCGGCCACTGTCGTGGTTGTCTAGATACACGCTGTTCCAACCGTTCAACTTCGGCATCGCGGTTTGCCAGAGGTTAGTAATGTTGCGGATCTTGCTGGGATGGAAGTCGGAACGCTCGTACTTTCCATTTGGTCCAAAGTCCATGTCCACGATGTCGCCGGTGAACAGCATGTTGAGCTCCCGTCGATCCTTGGCCACATATTGGCCAACAGAGTGCTCGTCTTTAGTAAAACCAAGCTCGCCAACAGTCATGATATCGTAGTTGTCAAATACCTCTGCTCTCATCTCGCGAACGTAGTCGTGCATCTTTGGACCAGAAGCGAAGAATTCAGCACCAGACTGATAGGGCTCGTCCGTGACCACTTTGCCATCTGGCAAATCGGGGTGCTTTGACATCAAGTTCATGCTGTCAATGCGGAATCCATCGACACCTCGGTCTAGCCAAAAACGCATGTCGTCGTACGTCGCTTGTCGCATGGCGTAATTCGTCCAGTTCAAGTCGGGTTGGCTGAGCAGGAAGAGGGCGAGATAGTACTGGCCTGTGGTCTCGTCGAAGTGCCATGCGCTGCCGCCGAACACCGATTTCCAGTTATTCGGTTCTTTTCTTATGCCTTGTTCGTCGTACTTCGGATCTCTCCAGAAATACCAGTCTCGCTTGGCGCTGGTCCTGGAGCTTCGCGACTCCTTGAACCACTCATGTTCGTCGCTGGTATGATTGACTACGAGGTCCATGAGCAGTCGCATTTGTTGTGAATGGAGCTCATCAATGAGTTTTTGAACATCTGCGACCGTGCCATATGGAGCATGGATTGAGCGGTAATCGGCAATGTCGTACCCCATGTCCTTTTGCGGTGAAGCAAAGATGGGCGGTAGCCAGATTGTGTCAACACCTAGAGACTTTATATAAGAGACCTTGCTGATGATTCCAGGGACATCACCAAGGCCATCGCCATTGCTGTCGAGGAAGCTTGCTGGGTAAATTTGATAGACGACAGCTTCCTTCCACCAGACCCTCTCGACTGGGTGGCACACCATATCGGACTTGGTCAATAGTAGTCAGATAGCTCTTCTCCTTGAGGCATTGCGGAGAATCAGAGCAGAATGGTGAGATATATAGAATGGCTCATACGATGGTTTACAGCGAGGAGAGCTCCGCAGAACCTCAAACGGGAGGTCTCATTGAAAAGCTCCACCGGATTGTGCCGAATATTTCACCGATCAACCTCGTATGTTCTTCATAGGAGACGGCCGTTCTTGAGCCAGCCGTCTATGCAGCCCAATGGCCTAAATGTACAGCGACTGCTTCCATGACTCGATGTGGGCCGCATGTTACTTGTAGGCTAGACTGTAATATAGCCGTTCACGGAAGAGGCTGTCACGCCAACAAATATCCTTGGTGGGCGGAGAGCGCAGACGGCAACCTAAGCGTCTAATTAGCGTTTCGAGCACAATGTAGATGATATGCTCATCGTCCGTTTCCGTTGGTATCTCTCTCTTCGCTTGTCATGCCTGCCACAAGAATAAGAGGAATATTCTGACCGCTATCTAGTTGATCCTGATATCGCTAGTCTTGCAGGCATCTCATAGTCGTGTCACGATCAAGAATTGGGTGAACTGACAAGTTGTTAGATAGAGAGAGGAAAGGACTACAGTAGCGAGGAGCGCGAGGTAGTATGATCGCAGTCGCAGAGTGTAAGGCCGCACTAAGGCCTCAAGGCCACTCTGTGACATTTCGTACGTAGAGATCGAGGGCTAGTATTAGTACTACCTTGCCAGGTGCTATTATATTTACGGAGTAAGAATAAGTAGGGTTACTGTAAGCTAAAACCGCCTACATCTCCGTGCTGTGTGGGTTATGCCACATCTTTGTAACAGCCTAGGCTGTGCGCGCCACTAGCGACTGGGCGCGCGGTGGACAGCTTCCCCGCAGTCGTTTGCAGCGAATCTCGGGTCGCACTATTTGCCTGAGCCACTTCTGCTTGCCCGATGGCAAGATGCACTGCCTCCACCCGGAAACTCAAGATGATAGCTTTCAGATACAAAGTTAGCAGGCGAATCGGTCAGTGCCGGCAATCTTGAGTTTCCGGGCGGAAACTGCGATCGATCGACAACCTGACTTTCGCCCACTGTCCAGGCGTGGCTTTTGGTTCCTGTGCTCTTTGAGAATCTTGTGTCGCTCTGACCTACACTGTACAATCTTAAAAAGTGATAAGGTCCTTCTCAAATCTTACGACCATCTGAGCAATGCGCTCGTGCGGCCTCTTGCAACCGCTCCAGGACCATCATCACTATGTCATCCGAACTAATTCAAACTGGGTTCTGGATAGATCATTCTAAGGGTCTTGTTATGGGCGCAACTCTAACTTACAATTCACGTTGGGGCTCACTGCTTGTTACTGCCGCCAGTGTAATCGTTCAGATTACGGGCACCGCGGCATGGGCGCTCGTCGCGTTTTGGCTGCATCAGCACCTGACGCCCGCAGACCACACTTGCCAAGATGAACTCGAGGCGCAGAGGTCGGTGGTGCTGCGGAACTCTGGCGCCGTTTCTGCGATCCTTGATCTCTACAGTATTGGGAAGACGTGGCATGGACATAGTCCTAGAGCCTGGAGACGCTCGGTCACTGCAATGGCAATGCCACTCTTGATTGTGGTCGGCTTTGCTGTTGCTGGTGTGCTCGTTGCCTCAATAGCACTTGATCCTCAGCAGTCTCACGGTCTAGTGCAGCCTGGCTTGTGTGGTCTGATCTTGGGCGAAACCTTTGCAGGTTCCGACAGCGACCTAATGCATACAAACTACTACTTCCGCAGCAATACTACGAGTAGCGCCAAGACATACGCACAACAATGCTATGCTCGACAAGGCTGGGGAACCTCTGAGTGCAACTCCTTCGCCGTGCCAGCATTGAGTTATCGAAATGGCACTATTCCATGTGCGCTGCTTGATTACGGCACGTGCGCAGTACCAGAGGCACTAACCTACACAGCTATACTGGATTCTCATGATGACCTTGGTATTAACGCTAAAAAGTCCGATCGCTTGAAGTATGGTTACAATCTAACATGTGCTCCTGTCCCACTAGACGTATTGGATAGCTACATCATAGATAAGAACATCACCACTTCAGGGCTGGACACTTACACTACAACCTCATACAACATGAGTGACTTATCCATGTTCCCAGAGACAGTCGGAATTAGCAATCTGTCCCGTCTCTTGGGTGGGACTGACTACAACGTGAGGAGTTACCAATTCTATCTCATCGAACATGATATGACCTGGATACTCATCGATAAAGGAAGTGTCCTATACAGTGGGCTGAACAGTGGGCCGGTTTTTACTACGGAGCCTGCTCCATCAGGGAAAAGTGATTTAGCAGGTATACTGTACCGACCTTTAGAGCTCGCAAGTCTGATCATTTGTACCGAGAGCTACCAATTCTGCAACCCAAGAAACCAGAAGTGCACCCCTTGGGTAGGCCAGTACTACTTTACAGACGTATCCTCGGCTTCCGGCGTGAACGAGAGCATTATAGAAGACTTGGAATTTAACGAGGTGCAAAACGCAACCTATTACCGTATGAACCCATTCACTTCATCGATCAGTGTTTACACGGTCACGACAAACACATCCCCACTTCGAGCTTCTCAGCAAATAGTTCTTCCGCCCTATTCCGTTCCACTTCCACCAAACCAATGGGAACTCGAAGTAGAGTCCTGGTATCAGACCGCACTAGCGAAGCTCCAGATCGTTTCACATGCCTGGACAGATATCCCCCCCTGGATAAGTGACACTTACGAAATAGTTCCTGGAGACTCACCCGAGGCTAGAAGGCAGTGCTTTACTCAGAGAAGGCTCTTACCTGCAGGCTATCAGTCGTACAGTGTCTTCGGCATGGCGATCACCACTGTGATGGGCTTGGTCAGCATTGTGATTGCATTTGCGATCCGTCAATTCCATGGCAGCCTACTTCCACACCGCAGACGAAATGAGAAATACCACGACAGATACCTGGCCTTCGTAGCGGACGGTCAGCTTCAACTGCATCGGGCTGCACTAGAAGGTTCCGGCTTTCATGGCTGGGTGGATGACGCGAATAGCAAGAGCGTACCTTACGTGCGCTGTGGGTCAAAGCGATTTCCAGTAGCGATACTCGCGAAGGGTATGATTAGGAAGGAATCCCACCTCGACGGCCGAGCCGACCACAAGCCCATCAACGATGCATCGCACTTATTGCCAGAAGGAGACGACCTGGAAATACCGATGCAGACAGTGGCACCAAAATTGCCAGCCATGGATCGTCTTTCTGGTTCTGATTGGGATGATATCTTAAAGAGAACGTAAAAAGTGCTAGATTCGCGAACGCGCGCTGTTTGGTTGTCGTCTCCGCAAAAGGACTAGACATGCAGCTAAAATGAGAGTTGACCCGCTGATGGGTTGACCTACTTCTATGGAACGAAGACAAGTCTAGTAGACGAGATAGACCGTGTTACTTGACGATCTAGCTAGGTGATCCATGCCATATCTAGAATCATGCCATGGATGCCTTCACAACATCCCTGACCTGCTCTGGCGTCATCACTGTCAGCCCGACCTTCTCATTGTCAAGCTTGTCTTCAAAGTAAGGTCCATTCTCAACACTGAAGATCATCCGGTACAGCTGGTTGAAGATAGCAATTCCAAAATTTGGCTCAGGCTTCTTCATCTCGTCCAAGCCAATCTGGTAAGCTTCAGCCGTGTCACCTCTCTTAGTTGTCCACTCCTTGCCATCGATCTCCTTCACGATCTCAATGATCTGCTTCTGTGTGATGGTCGTATCTGCGACACGGATCTCTTTGTCCTTTGTTCCTTCGAGGTTCTTGAACACGCCTACGACAGCCTTACCGACTGAAGCAAGAGTGGTGGTCGAGACTTTCGTTTCACCGCCATCCCATAGTGTCATATCGTGGGTTACAAGATCGCCAAAGAGGCCCATCTTCAAGCTCCAGTCCAAGAACGGACCGCTGTATACAAATGTGTAGCTGAGACCCGGGTGGGTCTTCGATTTCTCTGCGAGGTACTCATGGATCTCGACTTTTGGCATGTTGAATGGGACTGTTTTGGTAGCCTCGACGCTTAGGTCCGAGCCAAAGTCGCTGGGCAGGAAACGCTTGACGTTTGCTCCGACAGCAGCATCAATGATCTTCTTCTGCGACAAGATCGCATGACTGGCCACGTTAGAGACCACGCCTTCGATGCCTTGCAATGCTGAGGCGATGCTGTCGACATCTTCAAAGTTGACTTTCTCGATTTTCTGTTTCGGGTGGCTCGCCAAGGAGTCGGTGGATGTGCTCCCTTCTCGCGACAGAATTGTGACTTCGTAGTCGGCATCAAGCAAAGCCTTTAGGATTGCAGGTCCGAGATTACCAGTAGCGCCGATGAGGGCGACTTTGTTAATGCTCATGATGTTCACTGGTGGTGATTAGGGTTGAAGTCGGATACTTTCTGGTAGATTGTATTGCTTTGTGATACTGATGCTTTCTGTCACTATTGGCATTGCAGGTCATCTCCAGCACTATTATAGTCGTGTATCTCCATAGCTATTGGTATCTGCTTACATGACATTGTATCCGAGTCGGCATCGAGTTCGACAGCATGCTTTAGGGTTTGGTCCTGTCAAACACACTATCAAGGCACACTCTGACGAGGCTTACCAAATTCAAGGTTTGGACATCAAAGGCAGCCGCTGGTCTTGACCCGCTTAGAAGTCGAGCTTTGCAAAGTCGCCGAATTGCCAAATTCGGCACGACATCCAGCCGCTGGTCGGAAGCAGCAAGGTTGCCGCGCCACGTGATATCGCTATCTGCACAAAAGCTGCAATTACTTGGTGTGGTGCAATTAATGTTCCGTCTTGGCCCGTCCTAGGTGCTCCCCAAACAAGAAGCTTTTGCGAGATACTCGTTCGCAAGTATTTAGCCTAGCGCATGGGATTTTACGAGTGTGCTTTATACACGCTGCACTGACTATGCACCACTAGATAATCTTATCGCGCGATCTTGCAAATAGAAAACCTGACGAGTCGAACACAGCCGTGCGATCTCTACTGATATTCGACGCCTATTTGTTGCGGCGCATGATCGTCAAGTTGAGGTGTGGAAAGTCGAGATGTGGAAGGCTGGGGTCAGGCATTAAGGCAACCCGCGTACGCGCACTGCGCAATTGGCCGCTTACTCAAACTTAAGGCGACAAAATAGAAGTACATGGGCTTGATGGGATACCACACAGTTTCATGGTCTTATTATTGTTGATATCGTTGTCGCTGTCGCTATTCGTCGCTGTCGTGAATCATGCTCCAGTACCAGATGTATTTAGCGTGGCTACATTAAGCTATAAGGCAAGACTCCGCCTGGTACCCTAGGTACTTAGAACAAACTCGCAAATGCCGGCGGATTGGACTGTAGTGCGCAAGCAGCGCAAAAGCATAACCGTAGTGCACCAGCCACAACCAAAGGACGTCGGCAATTGAATCACAGCTGGGTCATGTTCCGCTCTGTGAACGGGCCGGCAGAGCCCGGATGGCTCCTGTACGATCGTATTTTCAAGCATATGCCGCTGAGTACAATCGCACTCTGGTGGATATGCAAGGCCTGACAAACTAATATAAACGCTTTTGACCTAAGCCTTACTGCTTCTCGTACGTGGAACGGCCGACTAATAATACTGTTGTATTCCAAAGGCAACCGCGCTATGCTTGAATAATATACCCAACAGCGCTGTGAACGGAGTGACCCCGAGACTCGAAGAGTCACGACGCTACCAACATCGCGCACCACAAGATGTGGCGACTATCGTTATCGCGAGTATGGTTCCCACGAGCTGAGCGCAAAGTTGCAGACGCGGCGTTGACTGCGAAGGAGCGACAGGTCTGTGGGACATTTCGAAGTGTTCGGTTTCTAGATGTCGTTCAGAATCAAGATCGATTTATGCATGCAACATAAGCAGGCATGACCCGAAGAAGGAGCCAGCCTAATGACCCAAATCAGGCAGTCGCAGCACAGTCACCTGCACCGCTCCTGGAAGGCATAACGAAGAGGCCTGCTCGATCACATAAGCATGTATGCGCGAGCTGGCAACCCAAGGTACGTATCTAGGCAAGTTGCAAGAGACAAGCTGCTTGTTTAGTCGTGTCTTATTTAGGCAGCATCGTATTAGGTGTTCAGCCTCAATCTATCGGCTGGGCGTGTAATCTGCCGGGGCCACTGCGGCTGCGAACGGTTGGCCCCGCTTCGCTTGCCAACAAAGATACCGTGCTATTGATAGAAAGGCACTGAAAAAGACAAGATTGCAAGCGCACGATAGGCTGCATAGCAGTGTCAAGCCATGGGCACTAGGAGAATACCAACGACAGTGTGTAAAGATTGGTTGTCGAATGCTGAAGACGGAGGCTTGCTGGCATGGCCAGGCGTTCCGGTGACGTCCGAAGAGCACAGCACGGCCTTCCAGAACGGAGCGGAGTTGGCCTACAGAGCCTAGATCTATCTATTCGAATGACCCCTGCATCTATTCGGAAGTTACAGCCTATGTTGAGGACGTTACCTAACACGAGACACTACTGGTGACAATACGTTATTCACTATTCGCAACCCGAAAGCGTTTGAACATAGACCGATCCAAGTTGAGTGACATAGAAAAAGATTCGTTATCAATGGTTCGAACCAATAAAAATATCATTTATGTGGTGGTACAATCTAGGTAGGTACCCTTGCTCTTGGTTCTTCTATGCCAAAACTAGTGCTCAAAGCCCCGATTGCTCCTCCTGCTCATGCTATAACCAATTCTGTTGAACTCTCGTCTCGAAAACCTTCGCCGGGCACAGCCAGTGCACAAAAATCGAGAAGAGACCACCCAATTCCGCATGCTTCGTATTAGAGTATAATCCAACACCAAATAGTTCATAATCGCTCGCATAAATGCAAATGCTTTCGTGACGAGAGTAATGTTTCGTGACAATTCGTTTCGATGTAATTCGTGGAAGATGTGCTGTGAACCAGTCCCCAAACACCAGTGACGTAGATGAGATCCGGATTAGGAATCTCCAAGGCAGGAGGTTAGAGCCCAACAGACCCTTTGCGCCGAAGCTCAAGCCAATGACGTAGAACGTGTGTCGTTCTAAACTCCCACCGATTGCATGGTCGCGGTCGTTGTCGTCAACAAATTCTTGCTTTGCTTGTGATCAACTCGATCTTTGCCGTATCCTCTCATCTTAGTCTCATTTGTGTGATCGCTTCCTCTGCTTACCCACCCAATCAACATCTGGGTGCACAACCCTCATGTGCCGGGTCAGTGCATCATTGCGGGAGAAAGTCTTTTCTTCTGTGCACAGATGACATCTAACCTTCATCTTGCGTCCATTGTGGATCGTATCCTCGTGTCTAGTCAAATCGTAAGGTCTTGAGAAGACGGAATTGCAAGGTTTACCCGTGCTTGGGTTGATGCGGTCACAACGATGCGGTCCTGCTTGAGAATTCTTTGACAACACGCCCGCGGTGGGTGTCGTGGGCTCGTGTTGACGATGCCCCTCGCGCTTGTGCTTCTGCAGCTTGGCCGGGGATTCAAACCGCTCCGGACAACCATGGTACGTGCACGAATATGTACCAGCATCGGAGGTGACGTTGGCTGGTCTCTGCACTGGCTCGTGTCGCGCCTGGCTTCGATATGTCGACTCTTGGCTTGACGGTACCGATGGCCCCTCCTCGTTCGTAGATTCCATAGACAGCATATGCGCTGGAAAGTCGGGTGTGGAATCAGCTGGGACGTTCTGGCCGCTCGACTGACTGACGAACGGGTATTGCTGAGGTATCTGCACGGACGCTTCGTGGGTGAAAGAGGGCGCGCCGTAGAAAGTCGAGAAATTGGATGTCTGCCGATTGAAGGTAGAGTGCTCTGGAAACAGCGAAGGTTGGTTATCCTCAATGTCGTTCTCATCCAGCATCAGTTCTTTGGGTGAAATGGAAGTTCTTTGTTTTTGAAGCTGAGGCATTTGCTGCTGTGGCCTCTGGACTGGTCCCAGAAGAGTAGATGTAGGCTTGAAAGGTGACCTGTCTCGAGGATTCGACGTCGGCGAACCTGTCCGCAAATGTTGTTGTTGAGATTTCGAGAATTGCTCCTGCAATGTGTGTCTGTGGCTGTTCATCTTGTTCGCAGTATACGGGTACTGCCCACCTTGATCGGGAAACACATCCTGCAGTGACTGCTGATACGCTGTAGACGGATAGTTGCCGGCGCGTGGCTTTTCATCGGTGTACGAGTCGTCCCATGTCTGCGGTGTGGCAGGCGAATTGTGGTGACTCATCGTAGACACTGACTGAGGCCCTCCATATGAAGCGCGCTCGTCGTGGCCTGACGAATGTATCCTCCTCATATCAATACCGCCGAATGTTGGGTTACCTGCGTACAGCATCGAGTCAGGCATCGAGAACGGTGTCTTCGCTGACTGAGGAGAAAATTCGAAGTCGTGTCGCGAAGGAGAGTAATGCGTGTCCGAGGTGGCAATGCGCGGGTTGTATGTATTTGCCTGCCGTGGCGATTCTGGACCTGTCGATGCTATAGAAGAACCGCCTGATGAAGCACGCTTATGAAACTTGGGATCCTGGAAGTTGCGAGGCAACGCACTCAGATAATCCCCTCCCATGCTAGGCCACACTCCTCCTGCGAAAGGACTCTGTGCAATCATCGACTGTTGCTGCGAAGGTGTTGTCGATGGGCTAGGTCGATGAATGGCAACACTCGGCGTGTGATTGTACGTTGTTTGCATACAGAGACGATTTTCCCGCCTTGAACTGAGAGATCTGTGAGTGAGATGAAAATAGAAAGACGATCAGGGCCGAGTGGCGAAAATATAGTAGAGGACACGCTCTTCGGACTCGGAACGTTTTAGAAATGCGTCGAATCTGGTGAGCGATCTGAGCGGAGATAACGTGGGAAAGTACTTGTACTTCCCGCTTTGCTGTTTTTCAAATATGGCTTTCTTAGCGCAGATATGGTTGATTGGGAATATGTGCGGTGAATGGTCTAGGATAGGTATGCGAGCGATGGTTAGCATATATGACGTTGACGCTCCGGGGTGTGGGTACGAATCCGCATGGATCGTGATTTTAGCGTGGTACCCTGCGTCCAGTGCGATCGGCCAGTGACACACTTGCACTCGGGACTCGAGCTACCTTAAGCGAGTCCGAGGGCACAGCCTCATATTCAGGCATTAAACATTGCTGCCTCATTCGCGGGTCTCCGAGCTCCACGTGCCGGTTTTCCCTTGCTTACCTGTTGTCCCGACCTTCGTCCGTACCAGCGTTACACGTACATTCTTTATGCCGCATCGCTTCCCAACATAGCTCTTTGGCGAAGACTGCGCGTCGTTGTTCTCTGACTGAAATCTACTCCTCTCTTACTGAGCTGGACAGTCTGAGATGCTGAGTCGTGCCCAGCTTATCGAATGCGAGTAACTCTCGGTCAGTGCATGTCGCTAAGTCTGTTCGGATTTCTGATTTGGACAATGCATGTAACGTAACAATAGGTAAGCATACTCCCAGGCTGAGAGAATGTAGTAATGCCTGGTGTGATTGTGTGCTTACTCCACATGCTTCGAGAACGTATCTTTTCCTGCAGGTACGTGGTACGGATTCTCCATGAGGAAGAACTTGGGCTGTCCTGCTGCGCCGGCTTTCGGTTGACGGAAGGCTGCATGAGAAGATTCGGTCAAGGAGGATTTGTGCCAACCAGAGCGTTTCTTGCGTTGCGCATCTAATTACCTATCCAAGTCTAGCGTCGGCGTCTGGATCTACCCACAGTAGACTTTGATCTCTTCTCCACGGCAAATACAAAAATTGGAATCTTCGCTTCGGTGCTGCCGTGGCTGGTGAGATACTGACCAATGCTTGTATGACACAGCTCCTGCTGTCTTTGGCTTTGACCTTACCAGCGGCCGCTGCTAATCTGTGACTACGTAATCTCTTACAGCCATTCTTGGAAAAGTGTCTTGTACGATCTGCTCGGCTAATCGTGGTTCCGGGGTGCTGAACCAATGAAATCGTCGAGATGATCGTGGCTGGTGAAGCGTGGCTGAAGAAGTCGCATTCCCATGCAATTGGTATTTTGTACTTCCGTTCTCCTTGTGGGTCGCTGCTGTTGAGCTGGGTCTCCCACGTGAGCGTTCGTATACATGGGGTTCGAGTGGCGAACTTCATTTGCTCGTGAAGAATGCTTGTCTGCAGTTGGTCTTGGCTTTGTGCACCTTTCAAGCTGAACGAGGTCCTTCTCGCCAGCTGTGAGCTGAGAGCTGTATTGCCCGTCCTAGCTAGCATTGTGGCCGCAACGTGGGTCTGCATGCAGCCAATACGTATTGTGGGTCAAGTCGATGCCCCCTTAGCTCTGTGCTTGGAGTGCGCGTAACGGCATGACTCGAATCCACCGCCCACAGGACGTCGTATGTACAGCTGTCAACATCACCGGGCCTCGCTTTCTCGCTTCCACCACGTGTGGCTTTAGCTGGTAGATGCGCGGACAGAAGAGGCCAGGCGTCTATTGAGGAACATCTAACACTGCATCTGCCTCGTCCCTTGTCCCTTGTCAGTTCCCTTGGTCCGAACGGGTCGACGACTTTGACGCAGCCTGGAGCAAGACCTTGCTATCCAACGTGAGCCGCAAGATGAATGTGAGATTTAACCCGAATATGCCAAGGTCAATACGGCAGACGACGGCTTACCTGGGAGGTCTCCGGGAAATATACAGTCAAGCAGTATAACAGGTCGGACGTGTTGAGGAGCTGGATTCATGTTCGTGGCCACTAGATTCACAGCCATTTTCGGAGTGTCACGACTGCGACGGAGGCAGGTCTAGTAGCGCAACATCTGCGCAAGTCAAGGAGGGCAACTTGGTAAATTCGTTCCTTTCGGACAAGCGAAGCTACCTCTAACGGGTTCAGCTCGAAGTACTGCCGCTGATGCAATTTCATGTAACAGTAGTGTGGTCGCTATGCGAAGAAATGTTGTATCTCTGCTGTGCTTGCTTGTCGGATACATGGTGGCTGCAACGACATTTGATGCTTTTGTCTGGCATGAGACCGTTGCGACTTGGTTGGAGTTATCATGCTGTGTATTGTACCTTTGCCGATGGCGTGTTGAATGATGTTTGGGTTGGTCGGTGGTAGGAGTGACACGGGCTGCGTTTATTCCCAGTCGAATTTATTCGCATTCTACTCGGCCTCGAAAATCCACACCCAATAATGCCACCATATCAATCAGACAGCACCCAAATGTAGCATGAGTACGGATATGCTCGCATGCCATTGTATAAATAATAGATTACAATTCAGCCAAAGTCAGCAACCAGATTGCCCTAATGATATCAAGTTACAAAGTCTACTGTCGGCGAGGACTGTCGAACATGGAGACCCACCAGAACGCCAAACTAAGTTTCAAAGTAAGCGCGCCACATCGCCACGTCGCCACGGCAGAGTCAACGAACCACATGTGCAAGTATCTACGGCAGACTCTGGTCTCGTCTAGCAGGGCACCCCCTAATATGGAGAGAGTTAGACAATCAGTGCTCCTAACGCTCCCGAGTGTAGGCATGTCACTGCTAAAAGCCTGCCACGCATGTATCTTGCACGTGCAGAGGATGCTGGCCAAGTAAATGGGCACCGTAGGCGACTGTGCAGGCAGCGCAGCACAATCAAAGCCGTAGAACATGGGCCGTACGAGAACGAGTGATGGATCAACAGGGCTTCTAAGCATGCAGAACACGATTATACGACGAACAGGATACTTAAATATCAGGCATTAATGCCATATGCCATCGTCTCGCATATGCCGCATGCGTAGCAATGTCGCGGGATCAGTGGTGGGAGACAAACCTCACATCGCATTTCTGTTGGTTGCCGGATGTACCAGGCACCCAGGAACACCCGGGAGGAAATGCACACTGTGGTAGTAGCGGTTAGCCATTGCCCGGGCATACAGAAGGTGTCGAGGATGAGTGTCTGCGGGTATCCGACGACCAGGAAGCATGGTAGTCAAGCAGGAGAGCGGGTCTGCAACAAACAGCACATCGCAAGGAACAGTGAAAGAAGTCTGAAAATGGTATCATTGGTCCGTTGTGCCACTATCCCGAGGCGCGATATACAGACCGAACTGTGTCTTGATCTCGCATGCAATGCCATCACCTCTGCACCATGCATTGAATGCCCGCCACGTTGAAACGCCATCCCACTGTCATTCATCGAATTTCATTCAAACCCGTGCCATGTAGGCGAATTGTACATCAACAACCAAAAATCAAAAGCAAACAATCTAGCCACCGAAACCATAGAGGGTTCGGCCTTGTCGTTTCAGAGCATAGACGACGTCCAGAGATGTGACGGTCTTCCTCTTTGCGTGTTCAGTGTATGTGACTGCGTCTCGGATGACTGATTCCAAGAAGGTCTTGAGGACACCCCGTGCTGTAAGAATGTTAGCATCATTCATGAGTCATGTAGAGGGTAGTACTGACTCTCTTCGTAGATCATAGCAGAAATACGCTTGACACCACCTCTTCGAGCGAGACGTCTGATAGCTGGCTTGGTGATACCCTGGATGTTGTCTCGCAAAATCTTTCTGTGTCGCTTGGCACCACCCTTGCCGAGGCCCTTGCCACCTTTGCCGCGTCCAGTCATGATGAAGGTTGTTTGGGTTGAAGGTTGAAGATTGAAAGTGGTGAAATGTTTGAAGATGGAGGATGTACTTGTGTTTGGTCTTGTGTGGAGATGATGAAGGAGGCGGAAGAGTTCAGGCTGGTTTCGCGAGTCTTAAGCTCGTTGGCCCTTTGCCTGGATCAACCACAATTGTGGGCCTTGCATCACTCCACAAACGCCACCTAAAATAAACACGCCTTTGCGCGTCTTACAGTGCATCCCAAGATCACGCTAGTGGAGGCTCTGATGTTCTTCAACAAGAATGATATTTTGAACCGTTCCTTCAATCCCCGATGCTGAATTCTCAAAACAACTTCATTCGAAAGCACGAGAGAAGCAACACCTTATTGAATTTTCTCTCCTCTTAAGCGATTCGTGGATCAATTGCGAGGGAAGAGTGATCAGAATTGTCCCAAAAAGGGCAAGTGCGGACAATCACGTTTTGCATCTGATGCGTTTTCGACATGTCACTTGTAGCTTCCTTGGCACGTGCAGCTGACTGGATTGATCGCGCCTGCGGTCGCCTCCCAATTCTGCCTACTTATTCGCCGCCTTCCTTCCATTCCCAATCCGTCTTCTTCTCCATCCACTCATCCACAACCACAAACAACCATCTCTTCATCTTAACCAACTACATCTTCTTCATCCAAAACATCTTTCTTCAAGTCAATCACAATGGCAAGAACTAAGCAAACTGCACGAAAGTCCACTGGTGGCAAAGCTGTAAGTCATTGACAACATCATTGACACTTGAAACATTACTAACATCATTCCAGCCCAGAAAACAACTTGCATCCAAGGCTGCCCGAAAGAGCGCTCCCAGCACTGGTGGTGTCAAGAAGCCCCACAGATACAAGCCAGGTACCGTCGCTCTCCGAGAGATTCGACGATACCAGAAGTCGACCGAGCTCCTGATTCGAAAGCTCCCCTTCCAGCGACTTGTCCGAGAAATTGCTCAAGACTTCAAGTCCGACCTTCGTTTCCAGTCATCAGCCATCGGTGCTCTGCAGGAGTCCGTTGAAGCTTACCTTGTCTCTCTCTTCGAAGATACCAATCTGTGCGCCATTCATGCCAAGCGTGTCACCATCCAGTCCAAGGACATCCAACTTGCTCGACGACTCCGAGGCGAGCGATCTTAGGCAATGAGATCTTGACGACTTCTTTCATGATGGGCTGCAACAGGCGAAACGGTTTTGATGGGTGCTTTTTGATGCAAACAACATGAGCTATTGTGCTGCATGGGTACGGGTGTACAATCACGGAGTATAACTCGAAGCGAGTCGAGCTAGCATAGATTCTGAGCAGACTCGAGGGAGTCACAGTTGAAAGTGCTCGATCGAACGATAACACAAATACCAATTTCAAACATTCAAAAAATTATCTGCTTCTTGAGTCTTTCTCGTGCCCGCAATGCCCAATGGTGACCGAATGCCGAAGCCTATTCCCGCTCTTTAGTGCCCGGATAGGTGTCCGATCTCAACTAAATGTCTTCTTCTCCCACTTTGCAAGTATTATGGTAGACATGGACGCGATAATATGAACAGGAACTTCCGCGCGACTTGGAGAAATGGCGCGAATATCTCTCGTACACATAGACTCCTACGACGACACCAAACTAGTCAGCAAGCGCCTCAAGGCGAGCCAATAGACATTCCAGTGCAGGTATCGTGGTATCGCAGACTTGGGCCAGTCACCAGCTTTTTCGGCTGGTTTCACAAGACGCAGCTGAAGAGACCTTTGACGGTCCAGCTATGCACATCGACAATCGTGTACCTTTGCGGTGACCTTTGCGCACAAGAAATAGGAGGAGAAGCTTATGATGGTCAGCGGACACTGCGCATGCTCACCATCGGCGCAGTGGCTTCGATCCCTGGCTACAAATGGTACGACGAGAC
>Ga0210040_10004286_pt1 | contig 18743 bp, 12 predicted proteins | sample CryGeyCG12114_NA_FD_185462 | JGI IMG/M metagenome (GOLD analysis project Ga0210040, IMG submission 185462) | Groundwater microbial communities from aquifer - Crystal Geyser CG19_WC_8/21/14_NA (SPAdes) (version 2) | ecosystem: Environmental > Aquatic > Deep subsurface > Groundwater | place: USA...
GTTTCTAGAATGTGATAAACAACTCTACAACGAGTTTGTTTTACTGTTCCATAATTCTGTTTATCACATTCTAAAAACTTGCCATACGTCAAAAAATTTGTGGATCATTGACAATTTTGCAGGTTTCAAGTTTTGCAGGTTTTAAGTTTTGCCCGTTAAGAGTGAGTCTGGCTAAAAGCCAGTGGGCCCGGCTAGTATACTATATCGGAGCAGTAAGAAGAAAGCCTCATATAATTGTCATTATCCTTCCAGGCAGGCATTACAATTACAATAATATTGTGTTAAGTACGGAGTAGATTGAGCAAAGGGATAAATGACTCGATGTTCCCAATGCACCGTCAAAACAAAATAACTAATTCCCTAATTGAAATCAGTATTTGAAAACTAAATTTAAAACTCCTAGAATGGTTGGATTTATATGTCCTATTGTAATCATCATACTTGTCTTAGCCCCAAACCCCAAAATATGAAAAAGCTAGTTTTTATGAAAAATCCCAAAACCCTAATTTATGAAAATAAATATAGAGTTCAAGCCCTCTACATAAAACCCATAAAACGGAGAATACAATGGTGCCCAATGAACCCCTGAACTATAAACCCCGAAATACCCGCCCAACTTACTACCTGGGTAACTCCCGCAAAACACCTGCTGCGGCTCAGCTTAATGAAAAGCGAGCCGTCTCGCTTAAACTTACGATGGCTCTGGTTCCTGTAAATACAACCGCTAGAAATATTCCTAAATGCGGGATTAACTAAACCAAACATAACTGAAAAACAAAAGAAATACACTTAATAATGATCCTTTTATTAATTAGAAGCCAATTCATAAATCACAAATAATCAACAATAATTGTAATCATAATAATGAAATTAATAATATTAAACTTACCAGCTTAAGCTTCTCGCAACGAAAAACCATTTCTGCGGGCGGTGGTAGTTAGTTAGAAACTCAAAGTTTCCCAAATATAAAAACTATTCAATGTTCACTACATGACTCAAAATCCCAGACTGACAATCTATGTCCTTTGTAAGAGTCTCGTCTCCTTCTTCTTGTCGTTCATGGAGAAGGAGACGATGACCCAGTCACCGCATTGGCTTAAGCCAAGGTGACACTATTCTGTCCCTTTTAATTGGTGCTTGACCAAGAAGAGGGGCAGAATAGTCAATTTCCAGCAATGCTCGGTGTGCCGCTGTTTAATACACAGAGTACGTAGCTAAATAGTAGTTAGATAGTAGTTAGTTAGTTAGGAAAAGAATGTGAGTATGTGGTGTTGCATTAGCAAGCCACATATTCTTTACAATTGTTAAATTTATAACCTTGGGAGGATATTTTTTTGTTTTACAGAAGAGCAATAGGGAGTGGATATGTGGATATTTGGATAAGGGGGTATATATAAGCATTTGCGGTAATAAATTCATGAATAAAAGTTAATTTCGGCCGGGTCGTGTGAAAATGTTTATCTAATGTAATTGCTTGTCTAAAAATACTAAATTGAAACCATATTTATTTGGGTGGTTAGGCTCCTCCAATTATATTGTCGTTGTACACAGGCTAGATTTTGTAAATGTAGAGATTTTTTGAATTATTGCCTTCGTTAGTTGTACACATGATTACCCAAAATGGTCTATTTAATAAGATTATGTTTTCACCAGTTTTGAAATTACGTTTTGGAAAGGAAAAATTTAATCATATGATTGCTATTTAGCTCAGTAACTAACTACTAAAAGTAAGTATCCAAGTAGCAAACAAGTTGGTTTCTACTTTCTGTACATTAATGTTGTTGAAGCTTTGCCTGATTACAAGTAAGTATTACGGGGAAACAGTATTTGTGCGAGTTCAATCGCTCGAAACTGGTGCTTTTAAGATCAAGTACCCTCCGAATACATGAAATGACTATTTAGGTACTTTAATTTTCATTTAGAGCCCGAGTAAATCCTTTGATACTTTTCCCATTGCTCATCAAAGGAAACTATGAGAAAAAGATACTTTTTGTAGCTCCCATGACCATCATCATGTTATACCCTCCATTCTGGAACAACTTTCAAGATTATGGAACAACCGTCGCAGGAGCAATTTTGCCCAATAAGCTATAGCTTGCTTGTAAATATTAGGCGATTTAGTTGCACGCATGTAATAAAAACACAACCTTTGAGCTTGTGATGCATCACTTCATTTTTACTGCCAACTAAAGATTTTATGCAAGAATTGGGAAGGATTTTATGAGCACTTCTTTTTGCCAAGGAATTATCTCGTCAATGTAGTATGCTTAACGGACTGCTCACATATGATGATGACACTGTTTCCAGGAATTTGAAAGCTCCAAATGTATTTGATTCCTGTTGCAGCCATCGGAGCGTGCAGAGGCCAGTCTCTTAGCTCCACTGATTTCCCACATCCTTTCCCTTCCAAGTAAGACACCATCTGAAGCCAGTTGCCCGTATACTGTAGACCGTGGATATGCAAACGGTAGCTTGAGAGAAAAATAATTTTAATCCATAAAATGTCAACAGTCAGCACAGCCTAGGCTCCTTCTTCCATTTGTCCAACAAATTCTCGAGCCATCTTATTTAATCAGATTAATTTTCTCCCCATTTTTGTCTAGTGCACTCCTCTTCACGTCATGCCAATCCAAATATGTGTACACAACCACTTGAAAGAAAATAAGGAACAGTTTGAACAGCAGACGTGTACAAATGTTCTAAAAATTTTATATGCATGCTCCATAAATACGAGTCCACTTTAATCACACGAAATCTCATTCATTCTCCTTCTAGCAACTACGCAAAAAAAAGTATCACAATCTGAACCAATGCGGTTAGTTTTTTCTTTCCCTTTGTAACGTTGAAAGCAAGAGAAAGTAAGTATGTGAGTGTGAAAAATGAGTGTAATTTTTTACTGGCAAAACCAGCATGACGAGTGTTCTTTCCATTTTTTTTTGTAGATACAGTCTTAGGAAACGGTCCACACCCATTTACACATCCATGGAATGTATTAAAGAGTCCATCATTTACACATTGGCTGCATATTATCCGAGTAATCCGTCCAAACTAACATCATTCATTTCCATCCCTTTCAGACTTCCATATGAAAGGTACTGTATCCAATGGAGAAGAAATAAAATCCGCACAAATAATGGATACATATGAGATTGAGTTTACCCAGGAATTAGATTTATTCACCCTTACTTACTTGAACGGTTTTTTGTGAGTGTGGGCAAAGAATTATGCATCAAATATGTTTCACACAAGGCGGAGTGAGTGAACAGTAAGCATAATCAACGTGTCTGTCTGTCTGTCTAGAGTGGAAATGAGAGAGACTACGTTTACATTTTTGTTAGTCAGATGGGAAGGAGCAGGGATAAAATTGTCAAATAGTATGGGAGACCAAGTGGAACCGTGTGATTGAATCTGAAAATGATTTACTGATAGAGTACAGTATAGAGAGCTAGTTAATGCTCCCTATGCTTGAGACTGGAGCAATAAACTCATCTTACTTGCTGGGTGAAGCTTAAAAAATCATCTTGTTATTTTCACATGTCAAATTCAGACTGGTTGTCAGTTGTCTCAGGAGCAAAAGTGGAAGAACGTTTATGCTCTTAGAATTTGGTAAGAAAGAGTTAGTCAATAGATTTCTTGGGCTCTTATATAAAGAGCGGACTCTATAGATTTTGAAGAAGGTATATAAAATGGGAACATTTCTTTAGCTGTGCCAAAGCGTAGCTTTAATCTTCTAAATTACCTCATTGTGAAACTACTACAATGGAAATATGAATTTTCATTCGTGAACAATCCAATTTCCGTACTTACTTACTTTAGTAAGCTTTGTATTCTGCCAACCCCTTGAAGTTGATTTGCTGTATTCTCAGGAATCCTTGTTCAATTGGCCTTGCATTTAAATTGCAAAATAATATTGTTGCTCCCATACTGGAAGGACATTTTTTAACAGCGTAATGCACTTCCCATCACAAATGTACTGCAATATAATGCTTTTGTTTACTATATGGTCTTTAGTTGGAACGAATTCCAAATTCCTCATTTCCCTTCTTTCGAAGGGCATTGTAAATCAGAGAGCACAGGTTCTTGCATTATTTATACCATTTTGTCCATTTATGAAAGTTCAGCAACCTCCACTTTATTTTGAATGAAGAACACGATTTTCCAGAATTCAAAGTTTCAACAAATATAGTAGTAGATTTTCTTGGGAGAATTTAATTGCACTTTGCATACAAGACTTGGTTTCAATAGAATTTTCTGCAAATTACCATTCGTATGGCCATCCGACCATTTAATGAACGGGGTAAATCCGGTGCCGTAACTTTGGCAATTATTGCCCAGGAGGTTTCATTTTTCGTGTAGTCTTCCCCGTATAGCATGGGTTATCAATAGAGGCGGGTTGTAACACCCAACTCACGGTACTTGTTAAAGATATATTTTTTTCTTGTAGTAGATATTATTTATTATTTGTCGTTCATATGACAGTGGAGCAGCAGTCTATTGGAATTCTTAGACGAAAACGCCCATCCGTTTGTTTTGATGGATAACTATCAATCCTCATTTGCAAACCATGTGGACACTTTTTTGCTGAAATCGAATTATTTATTTTCTTTTGTCAGTCACGGCACAGAATGATAGTTAACAATTAAAGAGCTGACACTTGCCTAACAAAATATGCAGAAGAAATGAGGCGGAGCTCAAAGAGTTAGCTATCAGACTCTTCTCCATTATTCACAACTAATACTGAAAGTTTTATAGTTGCATGCACGACTTCTCAAAACGTACCTTTTATCTCCCAATGAAACTTAATTGAATTCACCCAACTATGACTTTGGTGTCTATGTCGTCTTCCAACTTTGTTAAGACACTAAATAAAGTTACTCGCAAATGCCAAAAACTGTTTTTAAACTGAAAGTCACAGGCTGACGAGTAAAAATCCTTATTCTACTCATTCGGCATGGTAATCCAAAAGTTAGGAATGTCAGTTCATGTCGGCTAAATTGATGTGCAAAATTTTTAGCCTCCATTTGGGCTTGCATATAGAACAATTAGTGGGATTATATGTATTATATGTTTAACCAAGAATGTCTTATAGCTGACCAACTAACTAACTCCTTCACTTACTTTTGTAACTTTGTTAGATGGTAACTCAAACTTAACTCGTAACTTCATTAGCTGTCAAGTTTTTAGTTTTCGTCGAGTTTTAACTAAATACCCGCATTTAGTTTCCCATTAAACACATTCCACTAAATACTAAAGTTTAAAGTAGAGCATTGCAATTGCATTCACTATCAGTAAAACTAAAGACCATCGGTGAATCCATCATGTTCAATTGAAAGCCAAAGCACAACACGTCGGTCGGAAAAGTTAAAAAAACACAAGCTCCTACCAAGTTTAACCGCTCCTTTCCTCGTGCTCAAGAATGTTGAAAACCTCTTACAGCAGTAATAATAAACCGCGTTAAACAAATACATGGAAGTAGCAGGAATTATTCTAGAATTCGATTTGTGTAGTAAGTTCAATGCTAAAAACGACATTAAAGTCGATCAACTTGATCTCGAAACATTCATTGAAATATTCTACTTCTTCGAATGTGTTGAATTAGGCATCCATAGTGTTAAACTAATCAAAAATATTCAAAAAGTTAACTTAACGAAGAAGCAGCCAAGACACTCCTCTACAAACTATAATTAAAAAAACATGCTTCTGATCTTTGTGATCTTGGTTTGATTTTGTCGCTTAAGGATAAGGATGAAGAAAACTCATCCTTAAGCGCAACCAAGAGAACATGCACAGAAAGTATCATCAAGATGCGTCAAGTTTTTCGATATTTATCGTATATACGATTAAAATTATGGACAGAGACAGTACGTTTTCATAAAGGGGTGATAACTCCTGCGACTTATGGTAATATTCCCAATGGCCACTTACACTAACCCTAATTTTTGATAAAAATAAATTTTCCATAGCAATCAAATGTGAAAATTTATTTTAAATCAAATTTAGGGCGATCAAACCCTAACTTGCAAAAATTCGGTTTAAAATAAATTTTCATATTTGATTGCTATGGAAAATTTATTTTTATCAAAATCTAGGGTTAGTGTAAGTGGCCATTGGGAATATTACCATTAATAATCCATTCCACCACAAAGATTATTTTTACCTCCCAATTCAATTACTCTCTGTGTAAACAAGCCAAGCAACAAACAAACAAATACAACACGAGATTCACGAGACGAACAAGATTTATATCATAACAAGTGTTTTGTTCCTCGCTAGCACTAAAGTTATAGCATTAGGGCCATAGGAATGCAAATAAAGCATCTGTTTTTACCAGTAAAATTTCAAGCGTTTGCTTGCAGGAAACCATTTGAATAATAAAAGTAAGTAACAACCAAATACTAATCAAGCAAATGCTTGACCAAAAGCATTTGCTTAAACTTTTTCTACCATTTGCTTGACATGAGTAAAAAGGAGCAACTTCTAGCATTTACTGGACATATTTCAAGCTGGGAATTGGTAAACTTTTGCTTTCCAAAGCATTTGCTTGTTAACTAATTGCCCCAAAAATGGTTTTTGCAACTTTGTTGAGTGGAATGTGTCAAAAATATTATAGTTTAGGATGTTATGAACTGTGTCATACACTTATGCAATAATTATTGATCTGAAAAAATGCAAAGATTACATAATCATCAAAGTTTTTTTTAGTGAATCGAAATCACCAACACAAACTTTGGTTGCATTTTCTTGAAACACGACGGTTGGATATTTCCGTGCATTTTGTGTTCAGTGTTTGATCTAACATTAACTAAAATTAGTCAAGTTTCAAGCAAACGCAAAAGGTCCTAAAGTATTTTATTCAGATGGTTTAAAGCCTTTGCAAATTACTTGAAGCGAAAGCGTTTGCATGACACCTTTTACTTTTCAGTAAATGCTTCTTCTTATATAAAGGGCCCAATTGGGAAGCAATAACTCGGGTTCTCTGAAGTGGTTACTATAGATCTCTGTGTCGAGGAATGTACACATTTAATTCCGTCCGTCCAAGTAATGGCATTGTAGTTGACGGAAATCCGATTTGTAGATACTTTAGAAGGATCACTTTATTCGGAGCATCTATTGTCAACCGCAACCGTTCGTTTGTTTGGAAATCCTAGTTTTCATTTCATACACATCCAGTGTTAATCACAATAAAAGTGTGAGCAAGATACTGTTCACAGCCACAGAGTGAAAGTATTTGATTTGAATTGCAAAATGATCGATCAAGTGTTTTATCCTCTGCAGCTTTGTCTAAATCCCAACATGAATCCCTGTGTAGTGACTGTGAGTCGACAATTGTAGTTGAATCCAGTGTTAATGGTATTGTAAACTGGAAAACAATGGGGCCTTCAGTACATCTGGAAAGGAGATAAAACTGGAGAGGGAAGTAGGTCAGTGTAAATCAACAGTAGGATCTTTCACTATGAAGGACGAAAAAGACATGTTTCATGTTTACTCGGATAATGATGGGCGGAAGTGGTTTTTTTTACTTAATAGGGACGGACGATGCTACTAGTTGCAGCACAGAATACGTTGTAGCACGTAATCTGTCTGTTTGTTTTCTATGGTTGCAGTGCACACAACCTACCGTAGTGAGGAACGCTTTTTTTTGGATCCGCAGTAGACTAGGTTCAGAGACTTGCAATCCTATTCAGTGAAAGTATATACTACAAGTTGGAAATGGTCGGTTAATTAGTTAGTTACAAATTTTCAGTGAAACCGTTTCAAACCACAAACTCCATTGTCTGCGGGTATTGCATTATCAACTGTCCCATCGTTTCCGGAACCAGTGTCCGATTCTTGACTCACACAACTCTCATCAAATGCAATATATAGGCAATATAGGGTATACACTCATCGATCTTGGTCACTCACTCACTACTAGACTGTACTGCTATGGTTGATTATGGATGAAATGTAAAGTGGCTCAAAGTTTTCAAAATCCATATGTTGGGATCAGGAAATAAATTGAAAGTAAACTTTAGTGTGAACGAAAAAGAAGCGCAATAATGTTGGTGGATCTTTTTCCCAGAGTGAACTCCAATATTTTTTTACCCTCATGTAATCTCCAATCCAGTTATTCTATCTATCTTGTCTGATCGATTTTATATTATATAGAAAGAGAATTTAAGTGGTAGTTAGTTAGTTAGTTATAGTTCTCTGGTTCGGGCTTTGCATTTTACATTGTGATAGTTAGTTTGCGAAAGGTTAATTATAAATAATTACGGCACTCTCCTACGTTAAGCTAAGAATCAACTAGTTAGTGAGTTACTGTCTTTAATAACAATCGATTTCATGCGCGTGACTTGATCAGACTGTTGAGTCTCCAAGGGACTATGTGGATTGCAATAAAAAACACGTGCAATCCAATTATACGATGAAATGGAGAGGCAATGGAATGATTTGTACAGACAGGCTGTGGACTGTTAAAGGGAGTTGATGTTATTAAACTAACAGTTGTTAATTTCTTATCGCTTTTCAGCGTAATTTGCTGACCGTGAATTATGTGAATGAGATTATACATTATTAGGGTTTTACCAAGATGCGATGGGGTAATTCCATGTTAAACTTTGTACGCACGTATTGTCCGATATCAATTGAATAGAAAAGTGTAAGAAATGCCACTGTTGAGCAAAAGTAACTATTATACTTGTGTTTGTCTTTACATTTCACAACAGAAAATGTATAATTGTTAATCCGGCGCCAAATTTTCATGCCCATTTATCTCTGTCGTAGGTGGTACTAGGAAAAATTGTGTAATAATAGATTTATTCATAAGTTGTATATGCACATACAGTATCTTACGATTTCCTAGTAAATAGAAATTGCGCAATCTGTATGAAGGATTGCATAATGTATGAGAGCAGAAAAGTAAGCTATAACAAGTGCCCGAAAGACCCTAATTTTAAATTTTATTGATGTCAAAAGTCATTGAATTAGATTCTGCCCTGCTGATTTAATTTGATTGCTACTAAAATTTGATTAAAAAACGTGTCACCAACTAAATCATCTGTCTATCATCACAAAGCTGTACATACTTACTACATCATATATACAGCATATACTAAATACGTCATACTTTCTCACTTGTTTTGAGTGGGAGTTTTTTGCATAAAGATGAAAAACATCTTCATTATGAATAGTAAATAATTTTGTTGAACTCATGATGAAATGTAATATCCTTGTGAAGCACCAAAAAGTCGTTTCTGTGTGCTCGCACATTGGAAGGAAAAAGTAAAACCTGAGAGGTTTGTCATTTTAATCACACAATCTGGAACAAGATTGAGTATTCGACTCAGTCAGAGAACTTGGTGCCATTGAAAAGGTGGATAAAGTCATCAACTTCAGCCGTATAGTCCCCATTCTCAATTTATGTACTCTTGGAAAAAATAAACCACAGCAAGTGCGCATAAAAAAGTAGTGAAACAGTTGCATATTGCAAGTATATTAGTCCTTTTTTATATCCTATCATGTTTGACATGTCTCATAACCTTTTAAATATAAAATATCAGTCAAATCGACCAACATAGTATGGGGATTTTAAAAAAACATGTGCAGAAACCAATGTTTTGTCCTATCTTGTTTGACAATCTATCTCACAAATTCCAAATACAAAATTTGAAGTTACTCGACTTGCTAATGGACGAGTTATTTACTTTTAGTGATATCCCCACTCCCTCCTTATGTGGGAGGGGGGGCAGGGCTTGACATATTGTGTTCACTTAAGTTCCTTGCGTAACTTGCCTACGAGATATTTTGGTGACCGACATTCCAGATAGTCAACCTGACAGATCAACAGGCAGACAGAGTGACGGACATTTCATTATTACAAAATATAAGCTTCGTTTCGCTCAGCACTTACTAAACAAAGCTTCTTGTATCCCAAAATGTAGATTTTCTGTACCAGTAGATTGTGTTTCATGCATGGTTGAGGATACAGCTTGGACATTAATATTTCATCCGCATTTCACATTCAATGTGGTACTACTGACAAACTAACTAACTAACAGAGTGTATTAATATGTAGCTTAAATATTCGATATGAGCTCTGCTGTCTAACTAATGTACAAACTTCCTGATCACCAACACACGTTGAAGTCGAGCCTAGTTTATAATGCATTTCTTGAAACTCACTAACTACCCAAAGGCTGGAAAGGTACAAATATACAAGAATAAATACCCTTAAAGCTATACGATATAGAATGAAGAGAGCAAAATTGAAGAGATTGTTCAACCGTTAAAACATGGATAACTTGTTATGTCGCTTGCTCGTTACATCTCAATAGTGCATAACATACTGGATAATATATAAATTTTAAACAGTAGCAGTAGCTTTTGAAATTTCTGACATGACTGACCAAAGGATTTTTAAGTGTGTGGTGGGTCCCATTAAGTGTACCAATTTATTTTCAACCTGGGCAAATTTGATTGAAGTGCCACATATATACGCTCCACTTGATGCAATTATAACTAATTATATAAACTAGTTATCACTATAGTATTACGAAACCAACACATTCTATTGCTGAAGACTTTTTCGTCAATTAAATAATATCGTTCAAACTAACTTCCCGTGTCTCATGAAATGAACTTTTAAAAGTTATTTAATGTCGTTATTATTTTTAGGCGGAGTAGGTCTTATTTTTTTGTTTATTTACAGGCGTTTTTTTTATTATTTACTTTTTCTGACTTATGGCTCACTAGTTGCATACGGTCTGAGTAGTAGTAGTGTTATTGATCACCGATCCTGTTTTGAGGATGAAAGCAACTGTGTATAACAATAGGAAATTGTAGTTCCCAGCTGTAGTTTTGTGAAGTATAAGCTGGCTAACAATAAGGCTAGAAAGTTATACTGGTGTAAATAATAGTAGATACAAATCTGTGAGCAGCAGAACGCAATTTCTTGTGTGTGACCAACTAATAATAGTGTGAAAGCGATCCCTTACTTGTCTAAACTTTCACTTGCTAAGCCCACGGCACATCATTATAATTGACTGAACAAAAGTCTTTCTGCCTACATTTTTTTCTACCTAACTATAGGCACATGTCACTTTCACTCAATATAAAATATAATCAGGAACTACTACATGATTTCTATGCAATCTACAATCTAGTAACTCACTACAAGATAACCAATAAATATACATATACGTACTACTGCTGTCGGCATTCACTTGAGGGACTTTGTGTGATCTTAATTTTTATTGCACTACAACTTTCTCTATTTTTTTTGACAGTACCACTTTTTCTATGATACTTATTAAGATTTTTTTATTTTTTTTTATTAGCTATATTTTTTTGGAAATGTAAGTGCCGTAGTGTAGCAAATAGAAAAAAAAAAATAATTTAATAAAATTTTCTTGTCAACTGGTAAAAATTGTAGGGAATTTCAGAGCCACTTTGAAGATTATTCAGTACATTGCAATGCCCATACATGAAGAATGTATCTATGAAAACCTGTACGTACCAATAATTACTATATTTATTTCCTGACAAGTCAAACGTTAGAAACTGTATGAAACTCAGGGGAAAACTATTGATGAGTTCCATTTATACGTGCCTTGAAGGTCTTCTATGTAGCAATTAAAATTGCCTCAAAAATAGAAATTGGCTTAGGGAGGAAAATACTCTGGCAATATGATGGCACATTCAAAGCAGGCGATTCAAACCTCTTACAGAAACAGCGCCTATAAACAGCTACGGGCGAAACACATGGATGATAGTTGCATAGGTACGTTATAACACTTTATAGAAAACCCAGTCTTAAAACAGGCAAAGTTAGATGTGGAACTAACAGATCCGTAGATTTTTTTGTAATCCTACAATCCTAACCCAATTATTTAACTGTCTAGGTAAACAACGGAGAAACCCGTGTATTACACGCCTAGCTCTATAGATATTATCTACGAAATTTACACAGAGTATCGAGCGAAGAGGGAAAAAATTAAATTGGATCTCATACAACAAACAGGCTTTGAATTTATTACCATTATAAATGATATTGAATCAAACTAAACAGTTTAATTATTCCTACCCTCCATAGTTTCAATCTCTTTACATTATCCCCGATGCCAACTTATACTTCAAATGCAGGTCCAAGGTCCAACAGTAAAATTGTTATTTCAAAATGACAGCCTCACATTTATTTTAAACAAACGAAACCCTATGCTACATGTTGCTACTTTTTATCCATTCCTCCATACTATATATAGACCTACAGTCTGTGTAGTAAGCTACCTGTAGCAGAATCTTATTTCCATTTTAATATCCAATACATCATATTATTTACATGTGTATAACATGGTACGATTGCTCCCTGTTTCCATATTACAATGACTAAAGAAATTCATCAAACCATGTACTAAAGACAGGAATGCAAAAACGGCATACTAACTTTTAGCTGCATAATGTGCATACTATTATAACTTGAATTCTTTGTACAGTAGACCATGTTGTAGTGATTACAATGTCTCAAGTGACTCATCCTGAACAATAATAATAATAAATACTTGTGTATTTATTTATTACACTAAAAATGTTGTTGTATTGTGTGGTGAGGCCAATGGATTTTCACTGATTTGATTGTTGGTGGTAGGAAGCTTTCCCTGACCAGGCGGAAATGAACGTGACGTGCACATTTGAAGAGCTTCTGGGCTTCAGTAGTTGTCCAATTGGCACATTTCAGCTGGTCGGCACTCTTGTCAAAGCGATTGCTTTGGGTCTTATCATCTTGTTGACTATCAGTGGAAATGTGCTCGTCCTTCTGGCTGTTGGACTGAGCCGAAATCTCAGGAGTTCTACGAACTATCTTATTGTGAATCTTGCCGTGGCAGATCTGCTTCTGGGAACCACTGTCCTCCCCTTTTCAGCAACATTTGAAGTCACTGGGAGGTGAGAGTTCTGTCATACTTATAGTTCACAGTCAAATCAGTAGCAAAATAATATTCTTGTTACTTAATTTTGGTCGGTACTTAGTGATGAGCTGTATTATAAATGAATAACACGATTCAGTTGAATGTCTATTTACAGTGGAAGCATTCATGTGCATGCACAAGCTAGCAAGTTTGGCTTCTTTCGCATGGCATTAAAGTTGATTCCCTATTAGCTTGGTCAAATGCATCTTGGTCAAGATTTGGCTGGGTCAATCAAAGTCGGTCAATTACGTTACGGTATCACTTTTCCCTTGGTTTGGTGAGTTTGGTCAAATTAAAATATGTTCATTTTATAGCAATTTTTTCCAAAAATTTAAATTTCAATACACTTTCTAACTAAATAACACCATTATTCTATGTAACTTATTTCTTGAATAATGTTGAGTGTAGTCATATTTTTCGTGTTTTAGCTAGTGGTTGTCTCTTCGAGCGGGGTAAAATTTTGCCATGATATTATTAAAACTGAGCAATTTCTATAAATTAAATTTTGCTGAAACTGCTCCATTATTATTTAAGACCTTTTGAAGTTTTCGAAAGAATTTAACTGATCCAACGAATAAGGGATACAATGAAGCAATTGACCCTGTTCGTTTGACTCAGCTATATCTTGACCAAGCTGCATTTCACCAAGAATATAATTATGACACCACTAAAATATCTATGTGACAAATAGGAAACCAAAACAGTTCAGAGATTATGATTTCATTAGATAATTGACGCTTTCAATGATGAAAAACAGTTATTTAGTAGTTCGGAAGATTTTTAATACTTTTAAATAGCATAATTAATCAGATAAGTAAACAGATTGCAAGGATAACGTTTAACTTTTTGGCAACATTGTAATAGTTACTCAGTAAGGATAGTCAACTAATGCAGTGAATAGATTAGAGTAAATATGTAGATAATGTGAAAACTATATGTAATGCATATCTGTATGTGAACTTTAGTAATTAGATGCAAAGAAGCATGCTTATCAGATCGCCTTATCTGCTATTTATCAGATTCTATCGGATCGAAGGAGTAATTTTTTATCCGATTCGATAAGAATATATTATTCTCTGCATTGCGTCATGGTAAAATTTAAACTCCAAACCAGAAAAATTTGCTCGTTTGAATTGTACAAGCACACTCCTTAACTAATATCGGTATACTTCATTCATGCTGTATTTGTCTCGTATGCATGCTGTAACATGGTAAATATATTTTTCTTTGCATTTCGTAATTTATTTAATATTCTTTCCGGATCACTATTAGATCGGATCCTAGGGCGATCCGATCCGTTTGAACCGGTAAGCATCCTTAGCAAGTAAATGATGCAATGTTCTCACATGTTTGTTTCATCATGGGATGCCCAAATCTCGCATTATTGCTTTCTCTTTCCGCTGAGTAAATTTTATTCTGCACCTCTGCCTGCATGTATCAGTCTCTATTGACATTTATTGACTCCTGTTGGGTGTGGAGGTGGACAGCTTTCATGCAAAATCCGTGCATTTCATCTGCTTCATTTTCGCATTGTATATTTACTTACTAACCAACTAACTAACTAAAAAAACATGAATGCCTTGACATACAGACACACCCACTTTATTGCGTTTGCATTCTAACTATGCAGTTACAACTCTTTCACATGAGCTGCTCTCTCGAGTTCAAACTTTTTGTCCCTTCATTTAAACACATGCCCCGTCAACTGCATACACTGTTCAACTAATTGAGTTTATGAAAACCTGGTTGGTTTGGTTCGTTCTTTGAAGCGAAATTTTTGACTTAACGTAAAGAAAATTGGTAAATGCTTATTCTTTGGAGCAGAAAGTTTTTCCGTTTCCATTTCACTAAAAATTAAATGAATCTCAATTGCTGAGAATAAATCCTTAACTTTTTTTATACTTTTCCGCTTTATGTGCTTAGGGATGTTCTCTCAATCAATTTCAGTGTGTTTGATTTCGTTATTGACTTTTTTTGTGTGACGCACGCAATGCTTTTTTTTTGTGTTTCAATCAGCCATCATTACTTGTCGCACTTGTATTCACCACAGGCAGTAAAAAAGTGGTTGCTAAATTTCAAAGTAAAATTAAAAACATTAAAAACAAAGGAACTTTACAAGCTTTTGTTGCCATTCACTAGATGCAGCTGCAAAATAATAAAAGAGCTGAACTTACGGAGAATGAAATGCTCCGTAGTTAGTTACTTAGTTAGTGTTCTACCTGTATTGTGCTTACTAATATATTTATACCGAGGGAAATCTGTAGATAAAGACAAAAAACCAATAACTCAACCCACATTATTTGCTTACATGAGCAAGTTTGGAACAATATATCAATAACAAACATCACTCGTAGAAATGGAAACCAACATTTTTCAACTCTCCATTATTTCATAATACATACTCGTAAAATAGAACACTTTTTGTTTGAGTGTAGCGATTTTCAAAGACTTACACAATTATTCAGTTTTGAAAAAAATGCACACTATAATACAATTGGCCACAAATTTCCCCCCGTAATATCAAACTTACTTTCAAAAAGTTTTATACACTAGACAAAAAACTCAAATATGTATCAAGTAGAGTACAAAAGCAATATTTTTGGTCAACCCAGACTATGTCAAACATAGTAGCATATAATACAGTAGTAGTATAGTTGTAGTATATAATGTAGTAGTATAGTACACATTTCTCATTCTCGAGACAGGATGTTGCAAGCATTTTTCATGATCGCAAGTCAACAAAGAAGAAATTATAGAACTTTCTATTCTATGTACACAGTTCGTAAAAAAAGCTAACTATTTTCATACACACAAAATTGAATCCTATACTTGTGCCATAACTTACTAGCTAACTAAAATAAGTCTTTGAAAGAACATCCCTCAAGCTTTTCTGTAAGATTCCTTTGCCTACTTAAATATACAGTAGCAGCTTAATTTTAAAAAAATTTGCAACTCATTCCTGATAACTAATTCAGGAACTAATATACGCACTGCAAACAGTCAATCTTTGTAGTCCGCTCATTATGCCCCTCGTAGTTTTCTCCATAATATTCAATGCTCACAGTCCCATGAGCGTAAGCTGAAATAGACCTACCATGTGAATGCGGGCTGGCTTTGATTTCATAGATGCGTACTACTGACTAACTAACCACTGGATTGAGCTTGACTACTGAAATAAATTCTTTTAGTATAAATACAAAACTTATTTCAATCCCGACCAAAGCCTTTGTTAGTTTCGCATGGTTACCAACTAGCTTAAAGGAAATCCTCAATCAGACCAATGTTACATGTGTGATATATTTATAAGTATGTTGTTTAGACGACAGTTCCGTACATGTGGACTTGAAATAATCAAGTGGCATGATTCAGGCAGCTTAAATATATATGATTCGAGCTGCCCCACAAGGGTCCATACTACTCGGATAAGATTATTTTATGACGTGTTTGTAATTAACTTTTGTGATGACATTTCTGTCCCAAGTTGATGGAAATATTAATTCCTTTTTAATTTGTATATTTTCGAGTGAGTATTGAGAGCAAGCACAAGTAGCTTGCGTGCACTCTACATGGATAATTAGTTATTACAAATATGAATGATCTTGTATTAAAAGTGCCTCCTTGTTTTTTGCTAAACAAACTTGAAACATGTCGAAACTAAAATGCGGAAAATATGTTACGTTTCTATGGAGATCTGGCTATTTTTTTCGCTTTTCACTCACAAAATTTTTTTCAAATGGTTACATTTCTGTCTCATCTTTTCTTATGGTTTGCTATCATTGCCATTAATATGGATGTTCCCGAATTCGGGCCTATTACTCGCCCTAAGAAAGTAAAAGCTAACGTCGCAACATGGAAACAATCTCTAAGAAAGACGAATAAAGCTAAAGGTCAGTCTTACCACTAAATCGATTCGAAAAAATTTTGAGCGTGTATTAAACCAATAATTTTCCAGGGCTTCCCTATGTAACTTGTCGTGGAAATGTCAATCCGGCAAGAGCTCAAGTGATTGTAGACTGCAGCTGTAACTGTCGAGAATTGTTTCAAAGAGATGAACTTCGCGTTGTTTTTGAAAATTTTTATCAGCTAGCCAATCATACTTCTCAAAATATTTATTTACAAGGCTGTGTAGAAAATTGTGGAGAAGAAAATTTATCAAATGGTTCTACTCGAAGGGTCTTTCGCTACCAACTCTCGCTACCACGAAGATCATTTTCGGTCTGTCAAAATTTTTTCTGTGGAACTCATGGTATTACGCGTGCCAGGCTGCGAAAGAAGGTGGAAAACCCTGTCATGAATTGTTTTGGTATCTAACTTATTGCTACATTTAAAGTTATTTAAACTTCATTTTAGGTACTGGAAAAAACTTTATCTATTATCGACAACAGAGGGCGTCACCTAAATCATAAAAAATTAGACCAGCAAGTCCTAATTGACGTCAGACACTTTATCGCAAATTTGAATGCAAGAGAAAGTCATTACTCAAGAGCCCAAAATTTACACAGAATGTATCTCCCATCCAGTACAACAAAAACGAAATTGTATCGGAATTTTTTAGAACAGCATCCTCAGTACAGCGCGGAAAATGAAAATACTATCTCTTATTGGTATTTTTGCAAGATTTTCAACTGTGAGTTTAATATCAGCATTGGCTATCCAAGAAGCGATTTATGCAACACCTGTGAACTGTTTAAGAAAAGAATCGATGTCGCGGAAAGAGAAAATAACTTAGAAATTGAAATCCTCAAAGAAGATCAATTTCGACACTGGGATAAATCTGCGTTTTTCTATGATGAAATGAAACGAAGTATAGACCTTGGGGAAGAATATTTAGTCATTTGTTGTGATTATGAAAAAAACTTTTCCCTCCCAATCACGGGGATTAATAAGGAATATTTTTCAAGCCATCTGAACGTTTTTAATTTTGGAATTAAAAATCTAAAAACAGGGCGCACCACATTATGTTTCTACCCTGAAAATTTTGCTAAAAAAGGTTCGAATGAAGTCAATAGTTTTTTGTTTGCCTATGTTCAACAACATTTAGGACCAAATGTAAGGCATTTAGTAATTTTTCTCGACAACTCAGCAGGTCAAAACAAGAATAGATACTTTTTTAGTTTGTGTCAACATTTAGCTAATACAGTTTGTGATTCCGTAAAAGTTTATTTTCCTATTCCGGGTCACTCTTTTATGCCTATAGATAGAGATTTTGCTGTGCTAGAAAAAAAACGAAAAAAAATTGATAGGGTTATCAAACCATCGGAATGGGTAGCCTTTTTAAGAGACAGCAAACTGAAAAATCCATTTGATGTTGTATTTGTCAAGCATTCTTTCACTGACAACCTAGAACAAGACGAAACGCCCATTGTTCGAGTAAAAAACTTTAAAACTGTTTTGGATCCATTGTTAAGGACTCGAATCCAATCAGCGCAAATTCGTGGTATTCAGTTTACGCCTGGATTAATACCACAAACTTATGAAGAATTTGAAACGGGATTTGCCAATCAAACTAGAGATATTTAAGCCGAATGTGACTACGAGAAAGCTAAACCTAGTCATGCAAAACGCCCCACTTGCTTGTGATGGAGGTTTCTTAAATATAAATCCTAATGCTCGGAACGATGTCAACCAGCTACTTGATTATGTTGATTTACCCCAAAATGTCACATTTTACGAGTCCATTCAGAATAATTAGTCGCTGTTGTAATTTGTTTTGTAATATAATGTTCTGTTGCATGTCTTTAAACTGTCTACACTGTTGACTTACTTTATTTCTATACTTATTTTACTTATCTCACATCT
>Ga0210040_10004287_pt1 | contig 18739 bp, 28 predicted proteins | sample CryGeyCG12114_NA_FD_185462 | JGI IMG/M metagenome (GOLD analysis project Ga0210040, IMG submission 185462) | Groundwater microbial communities from aquifer - Crystal Geyser CG19_WC_8/21/14_NA (SPAdes) (version 2) | ecosystem: Environmental > Aquatic > Deep subsurface > Groundwater | place: USA...
TAACATCCACATTAACACAGTCATTAAAAATTCAGCTTGCTAGCTGAGTCCATTTCTCGCTAGTAATCCACAACTTTTTGGCAACAGCATCATCCTTTGCAGCTTCAGAAGGTTCTTTCTCTCGGCAGTCGCTGTAAGAAGAAATTGTTGAAGTTTTATGTAAGTATAGATGCCGTTGTTGAATAAATAATGCAGAACAAACCTGAAGTATTTCCCGGATACGGTTTGCAAAGAAGGGTCTAAAGACACGTAAAGAGAAGTCAATGATCCTTGGCGTGAACTCTTTAGAAAAAAACTTAGCAAAGGTTTGACGAAAATGGAAGCCATAATGCTATCGCTCATTCCCATATGACGTCCTAATTCTGTATTGACGATGCCAGGATGCACAGCATTCACAGTAACTCCTGTCCCTAAAAATACGAATTAGAGTCACAATTAATGGGGCAATGTGGGAATGAAAAAATGCATCCTATTTCTACTTGTTACTTGTTAAGGTGTTGATACCTTCCAGTTTTTTGGACAACTCACGGGTGAAAAGCATATTAGCTAATTTACTTTGATTATATGCTGCACCGGGATCATATGACTTTTCGGAATTTAAGTCCTGGAAGTTAATTTGACCTCTAGTATGCGCAATACTTGATAAAACCACAATCCTACTAGGAGAGGATTTCTGCAGAATGAACCATAGTAAAAAAGTTAGAAAATAGTTTTAGATTATTAAGAATCTTGTTTTTCGGTAACCTTTATCATATCCAGCAATAAGTTAGTCAATAGAAAGTGTCCCATATGATTCACTCCCAACTGCATTTCAATGCCTTGTTTTGTCAACATTCTTGGACATCTCATTACTCCCCCATTATTGATCAAAATATCTAATTTCGTCTCCTTTTGTTGAAACTCTTTCACAAATTTTCTAATCGAATTGAAATCAGCCAAGTCGCAATGTTTACAAAACACTCGTCCATTTTGCGATTCCTTTACGATTTCCACCCTAGCCTAAGTTCAAATAAAGATTGCATGACACCACTGATACATGCCTAATTATTAGAGCTTTGCATTCCCACATGCATTGAAGTTTTCAAATACAACTACATTTTCACAGCGAATCATGTCTCTGCAAGCCATATACACCGTACCACCTCGTTTTGCCATTTCTAATGCAGTCTCTCTACCAATTCCTGTGTTCGCTCCAGTGATTACTATAATTTTCCCGTCCGCTCGGATGTTAGAAGACAATTCTTGAGCTCTTCCAACAATAAAATCTCTGTCAAACAATCACAAAATAACATGCTTTAATACTGCATTGTCCTGTGAGTTGAATCCAAGAGCAATTTTTTGCATGCAAAATTTTTTTTTACAACAATCAACATTCAATGGTGAATGTGAGACACTCACTTCAGTATAACAGAGCCTCCTACCACAACTCCTATTGATGAAGCAATTATCATAAACTTCGGCGGCCTCCATACCATGATGAAAAAATTCAGTTATTTGGTGAAGATTCACAGTTATACAAGAACGTCTTGAATTGGTTTACAACACAGTTATTAAAAAACCGTAAAGTTTGCAGTGCATACTAAATGAATGAGGAAAGAAAGCGACTAAATCGCGCATATAGGAAATCAATGCTACGAGAAATACTGATGGTGAAAGAAAACGTTGGGAGGAGAAATTCACTGTTGCTAAAAAATTCGCTAGTGGAAGTTCCAGTTTCTTCCACAAGTGATGTGTTTCTTAAATATTGTAATTACAATTAATAGTGACTACGTTCTTTATTCATTTACCCACCACTAATATAAATGTCAGATAATCAAGTATACTGGAGTAGGAATTGAACTTGCGTCCTTGAATTGTTCGTAATTCCTACGGCAAAACTCTTTTCTTTCAGCATTCTATTTGGAATATTTTGAGAGAAAATTAGTAATTAAGTAGTTGCAATGTCGGGCGTGACAAGTTGCCGACAGTGTGGATGTAGTGAAATTGACACAGATCCTTCTCGAGGAGATGCCGTGTGTACAAATTGTGGGTTCGTCTTGGAGGAATCTATTATAGTCTCCGAGGTGACTTTTGAGGAGGATGGCCATGGAAGGGCTTCAGCCATTGGTCAATTTGTTTCTTCGGAAAGCAGAGGAGGGGGAGGTATTGGAGCTTCTACTGGAGGATTTCACTCGGGAGTAGCTAAAGAGTCGAGAGAGCTCACTTTGAGGTCTGCGAAGAAGAAGATTACTGAAATTGCACAGCAATTAAGGTAATGGGCAAACCTGGGGGGGGGGGTAACTGAATTGATTTGCAGGATAAACCATTAATGCATTTTTTGTTTACTTAGGCTGAATCAACATTGTATAGATGTAGCTTTCAATTTCTTCAAAATGGCATTGCATAAACAGTTAACCAAAGGAAGGAAAAATTCGTTGACGATAGCCGCTTGCATTTATATGACCTGTCGAATTGAAGGAACTCCACGTAAGTTAAAGCAACTAAAGCTGTAATGGTATAATTTGCTTGTGTGTAGCCCTGTATCTTGTAACGTCTGTTATCAATTCGATTTTTTTTTTGCAGATCTTCTTATCGATTTTAGCGATGTTGTACAAATGGACGTTTATGCATTAGGAAGAGCGTACGTTCAAATATCCAGAGCGCTGTATATAAATATTCCAGCCGTGGATCCTTGTATGTATATTTTAAGATTTGCGCATAAGTTTGAGCTCGGGGAGCAAACCCATGATGTAGCAATGACTGCCTTGAGACTAGTCCAGAGAATGAAAAGGGACTGGATTCATCTGGGTAGACGACCATCAGGACTTTGTGGTGCAGGTAAAAGAATGATAAGATGTATGATGTGAAGGGGAACTGCAGTTAAGCCTTACTTATTCCATCTCTCATTTCTTGCAGCATTATTGATTGCTGCACGGTTGCACAAATTCTCCAGAAGTGTCCAGGATGTAATTCGAGTAGTTAAAGTTCATGAAACAACCCTTAGAAAAAGGTATGGTCATGAAAGACCAAGCATCAGTGATGATCAAAACGTAGCTTTTCTATTATTACTTTATGAACTTATTTTTTTGCAGATTGGTCGAGTTCGGGGAAACTCCGTCAAGTTCTCTTACTTTAGATGAATTTATGTCGGTAGATCTAGAAGAAGAACATGATCCACCATCATTCAAGGCTGCCAGATTGAAGGACCGAGAGCGACTTCAAAAAGTATGTGTTTCTAAACTAAGCAAATTAAGCTTATGCTATTAAAGTAAATATTTTTCTTTTGTTTAATAGCTATTAGATGACGAAGTGAATGCAGAATTTTTGGATATTCAGAAAAAAATTGATGAAGAGTTAGATAAAAGGCGGAAGAAAGTCATGAAAGGTGTTGAGGGTAAGTTCATTATCTTTATGTGTTCAAAAAATGCTTTTTTAATTTTCACACTAATTTAAAAAATGATTTATCGCACAGTTTTCAGTAATAGAAGTGATTTAATCAATAAAGAATCCGAAGACACCAGCAAGTTTATTATTGAGTCTACTTTTAGCGCAATTAGCAGCATTATTCAGCCTTCCGGTGATTTGCCGTCATCAAATCAATCCGGCACAGATGTGCCCAGTCAATGTGATAAAGAGTTTAGTTTGATAGCCAACAAAGTGTGTGATATTGATCGAATTTTGATGCCTCCACCTGTAGCTTGTTCCTCAGCTACTACTGCTTTCAATATTCACAGTATGAAACATTGTATTTACTTTTTTAAGTTCATGAACTTTTAGTCCTACCTTTATTTTCTTAGGTAATGGTTTGTATATTTCAACATGCAGACTTACCACCTTCTCCAGGATCGTCCAGTTCTAAAGATTTATTACATTCAACACCAAATTCTTCTATAAATTCTTTTCACTGCGAAGACGGTGATCTAGATTTAGATGGAATTGATGACGAAGAGATAAATGGGTATTTAATGAACTCCCAGGAAGTGCAAAGGAAAACTCTATTATGGGAAAAGCTAAATTCAGACTACATCAACCAGCAAAAAAGTATGAAAAAAATTCAAATCATCAAATTTGCCATCTATAGTAAAAAAACATTAGTCTTGTGACTTCTAATCAAATCATCCTTAATTGCTTTCAGTTAAAGAAGAAATTTTAGAGAAAGAAAGGCTCGAAGGTAAACCAGAAAAGAAGAAGAAAAAGAAAACTCCTAAACCAAAGTCCACATTTCAGGCAAAAAGTGCCAACGAAGCAATCAAGATTATGCTCACGGAACGTAAAATGTCCAGCAAAATCAATTATGACGTTCTTAAAACTTTAACATCATTTAACGTGGATGGGTCTCAAATGGAGGAAAATGCTGCGAACGCAGCTGGAACTAGTCTAGGTTCTATGGACTCCTCTGTCTCTAGTCCAGCGGAGCCAATTACAGTCATTGAGTCTGGTCCCATTATTCCAACAAATAGGAAAAGAAATCCAAGTATTAGCAAAGAAGATACGCAGCCTACTGTTCCCAAGAAAGGAAAACATTCAAGGAAACGAAAGCCATCGTTTTCACACTCGGCAGAGAATAACGCTGGAAAAAATTCCATGAAACAGGAAGAAGGTCAAAGCAAGCCTGCATTGTTTATTTCAAACCCTGCTGTTGCGACTGAACCTGTAGAAGTCGGGATTATTGTGGAATCTGGACCAGTTATTCCTGTTTCCGCAGCTGCGGATGAGGAAGAAAGTAAGCGTTTTATTTGTACTCAACAGAGGATGATGCAAACTGCGAATAGTTAACTTGACGGTATGATTTTTTAAACTTATAGATGAATCTGATGAGGAACCAGAAGAATCTATTTCGACCAGTCAATTATTAAATCAGTTCAGAGGAAGTGATGGAATTGAAACAAATTATGACGAAGATGAGTTTTATTAATAGTTTTTCAATTTTGATACGCGCTATAATGTGAACATTTTTTTACATCGCAAAATCGCTCTTACTGACTGAGACTTAGTTGATACAGTATTCCTTGTAACCATTTTCTTTTGTATTATGTAGTACATATTTTTATACTGTATGTTATTCAAAAAATATAATATTCAAAGCATGATAGATATAATTATTTCCTAACACAATGATTTTTCCGATTTTTCATTGATGAATAAAATGAAATTTATGCCCACCCGGATTTAAAATATCTCACAGCATAATGTATTTCAGTAAGTCTGGTACGACTGACACTAAAATTAAGATTATATAAATTATAAATAAACACAATCAACTGACCGAGGGAGTATTAATGTTACTGAGTATAAATAAGAATCAAACCAACGTGAAGAAGACAGTGCTAGAGCCCAAATTACGTGACACAGAGATTATGATTAACCTAATAAAATGACTTTACTAACCAAACCAAGTGCCAAGTACTACACTTAAACCAAGGGCTCAGGGCTCCAAAACTACGTTTCTTCTATGGATGGAGTTGGTCCGTAAAATATCAATTCTGGAATTTGTCCACCCTGGACTCCCGTACCATTCGTGCTCTCGGCAGAGCACTGAAACTGAAATGTAACACACCCTACTGTGACATCTGTCATACCTTCTTGACCGAAGTAGCTCAGCTCTTCTCCATCTAGAACAGCAGATGCCGTGTAGAAAGTATCCGGATCGACCTAAAATGTAATTCATTCATGAAAATAATTTTTTCAACAAAGACGAAGACAAACAACAAATTGGTCCAACTAACTGAAAGTTAAATTACTTGTACAGGCTGCTGAAAATATGCGTGAAAAGTACTACTGGAACCGTCCGAGAAAAATTCAGTGCGATTTTGAGACAAAACGCGGCCAAGTCTTTTCAATTCAATATGTACTCCATATGGTTTTGCACCCCGGCTGGAACCATACAATCCGAAGCCGACGATAAATACACGATGGTCCACACAAAACTGGATACTATCACATCGGCCACGATACCGCCATTGGTTACTCCGGTACGCTGACGACTGGAAACGGTGACAAACCTGCCACATACAGCAGCATAATAAAGTTAATTCAAATTGTAATTGCTTAAGATTCACTTTAACATCAAGCAAAAAAAGATGTGATAGTTGGTCGATTTACGAACTTGAGGTTCCAGACCAGCTCTTGGCTCCAAAGGAAATGCGACTTTAGGCTTATTTGTAGCCGTGAAATGGAGAAAAATGTTATGCGTTTCTTCTAGCGAATATATCTCTGCTTGTGCCGGTCCATTTGCAAACTCTTGTAGGTCCATCGCCAAGACACGAATTAAGATCAAAGCACTTCCTACAGAAAAATTACAACTAACTAAAATGCCATTCATTTGCATACTTTTCAATTGACAAATCTAACGAAAATCAGACCTAGGGCTGCTCGAATATTTTTTGGGTTGATTTCTGTTCCATTTCGTTCACACTCTGCCTCCGCCCACCTCATGGCAGCGTTGAAAACATTTATTTCTTTACAGTTCAGTGTTTCTCTAGAGAGTATTGAGACCAATGTAGCATGGTCAATATCCATGAATCCGTCTGAATCCAATGCCATCTCAGCCTACAAAGTGCAAATTTCGGTACTATATTATAACAACCTAAAGCACGTCAGACGAAGAAACCTAAATAATGAATATAGAAAAAACGAACTTGAGCATCAATAACTTCCCAGCATCTCTTTGTTAACTCTGGCTCGTCAAACATTCTGCTATGACTGAGTAGAACACAAGCATTCTTGGCTGTTAAACTCGTCTCCATGAATTGGACACAGGCTTTGGCCAAAGTTGGAATCATGTATTTCTTGGCAACATGAAGCGTATGTACCACACTTTCCTCATCTAGCTCTATATCATCCGCGTACAGGTACCTAATAAACAAAAAAATAAGTTTAAGTTTCACAAGAAAGAATACACAATAACAATCCGCAGTTCTTTAATCTCTTAAACGCACTACCTCAACATTTTAGAAAACGCTTCAGGTTCAACATCAGGAACAACAACTTCATCCCCAGTTTCAGCCAAACTTCCATAAAACATGGCGTAAAACACGGAACTGCCAATTGCGAGTACATACTTATGGACAGGAAACCGGACAGATTTTTCCCCATTGTTGCTAACAACAAAATAAAGATCAGCCATCAACTCATTGTTACACATGAGTGCGTTCCTCTCCCTCAATGTTGGTCTCATGGCTTGCCAGTTGTCATTTTGGGTGGAACCTGCTCCCCAACTCGTCACCATGTTGTCACAAGAATTCTTCGATTTGGCAGACTTGCTAGCAGCCTCTGACAAATAGCTTGTTTTCACCTGGTGCGACTGGTGTGTCATACAAAGTTGAGACGGAGAATCAGAGCACTGGACCAGGGGGGACACAGCTGTATTTGGTATTGGTCGAGTGGCAGCAATAGGGGATGCAGGGAGACTGCATGGCTGAGTAATGTGGACATCCATAGCTTTGGACGCATTGGATATCACTGGTGTTCGGATTGGTGGGGTATCGCAACTTTCAGACGACAAAGAGGATTCTCGATTGCCATCGACTGAGAAAATGAATGAAGAATGATAAAAATCTGATCTAAAAAAAGTTGCACGCATTAATTGTCAATATAATTACCTATTCCATTTCGAATTTCAGGAGAATAATCTTGGTTGTTTTGATCTGGCCACTGATCGGAAGACATTGCGCACTGGGAAACTTCTAAAACGGATCGCTTCATCGACGATAACATGTCAAAAGATTAAGGTATTGCCATCTTGACTTCAATATTTATTAAAATTTTAAAGCAGCAAACCTACAGTATAATTTCCCTTTTTCAATTTTAAATGACGACGATGAGGACTTGCAAATTCTAATCAACCAAAGTTTAGTTATTTAAAGCAGATACAGATAACAGATATTGATAATTCAGAGATTTCGATGATAAAAATTAATTTATCAATTCTAAACTGTTGTTTTGAAGAAAAGATTTGCCACGTCTGCATAAACTCTATGGCTCAAATAATGTCCAATGCTAACACAATTGAAATGGGAACTGTTTTCATCGGCGTTCAGTTTATCAATTTTAGGTATAAAATGAGAAAAAAATCCTTCGACTGTTTTCACTTGTCCTACTTTCCCTTTATGCATGTGGATGTGTGGAATGCATTTAAAATATGTGCAAGTGATTTGCAATGTGGCAATGGCAAGTGGCTTTCACTTCTTTGGTGTGTTCTTTTTTCCGAAGGAATTTTCACCTCGAACTTTAAAGGCTCTTTTGTATGGTTAGTCTTTTTGGTCAAAGGAAACCAATTTCTTTATTTCCTTGTGGTTACAATGCAATACAAGACCTGCTGGAAAGGTTTAAAGCTGATTTAAAGTGTTGTATAAGCTACATGCATGCAATCTACAGCTGCTTTACAGCTTATAAAATGAGGATGTGGTTGGCCGGTTGGCGATATGAATCTATGGCATGCTAAATTAAGGTGCATTTTACATGAGATGATAAGCCTGTGTATTTAAATTATATAAATGCACAAATGCATTAAATGCGAATTAAATATGTAGCACAGATGTTGAAAAATTATTCTCCATGCATGTGGAGTGCATTCAAAACTGTATCACAATTGCATGGAATACAATGGTCAACTATAAGTACAGCTACAGACATAGCACATGCATAATATTAACGAAAAACGTAACAAACACATTTGGCATAAGAATTCAGAATTTTCGAAGCTTATAGGTAGAAACGGTTGGAAAGTTTCATTTACCAACACAGGACATAAAAAAGAGAAATTATCCTGCAGGCTTGATAAAAATTGCTATACTGCTATTGCTGTGAACTGCTTATGAAGCATATTCTACATGACTTTTCATTCCAGTGATCTATTTTTATAAAAGTTTGGAGTCTTTGCGTTTGCTTCACAAGAACATGGAAGGCAAACTATGGGCTGCGCACAAGACCCATCCTCTTACTTTTCCTCATAGAACGAGTTATTGATTTTCCTCTAAAGACCTGTATCGACTGAATATATAGTGCTTTTATTTTCCTCGAAATTGGCAAAACACAGGGTGCACTATCTTTATTCGCTCCAGTTTATATAAACCATTATATGTCTCTATCTCTATATTTTGCACAGAAACGCATCCTCTAAGAAATAATTGTGCACAACACTTTTTCTAATTGTAGAAATCCAAAGTTACGCTTTTTAGTTGTAATCAACCTGTGATTTCTCTACATTTATGAAGCTGTTATTGACTACACAGTGCTGCGCGGCCCAAAAAGATTTACTTTCCTTTGAAAATAGCATAAGGAATGCTAGTTACTTTTGTTCAAAAGCGTCACACATAATGATCTTATATTGATTCTGTACGTTGAAGGGGTAGCACCACAGCTGTGATAAAAATAACCGAGCAGTATTGGATTTTACAACCCTTGACAAGTATTTCCCGAGCAGTGATCAAGGGCCCCATTTTTTTAGTATTAGTGGCCGCACATTAAATCATGATCCTCATGCCTACAATACTTATGATGACGTGAGTCATACGCTCAAAATATGCCCTCCATACATGCATAAGGATTTAATGTTATGCAAGTATGCATGCAAATTTATTCTTTACATTATGTTCATTCTAGCGGTCCAAGTCAAGATGGGAATGAAAGTAAAGACAAACTTGCCGTGAACTACGCAAATATGGATTCTACGATATCGGATGCTCGTCAATGTCAATCTAGTAGTATGAACAATGAAAATGAGGAGGCTCCTGTAAAAGACCAAACCCCAAATCATATTGTTTATCGGAAGGTAATAATATTTCAATGACAGATCCAGATGCAGTGGACAGAAATTGAAATTACATGTACGATAAGAAATTTAAAGTCATGATGTTTTTGTAGATGGAAAAGTTTATTGAAAAAATGCAAGACGAAAATGCAGGTGTTCCTGTGCGGACTGTAAAAAGTTTTCTATCCAAAATTCCTTCAGTGTTTACAGGTAATAATACTTTGGATTTTGAGTCATACGTGCATGCAACAATCTGCACGTAACTTATTTATATTCAGCGAAGACGATATATTAACATGGCAAAATAAAAAATTCCCCTGTACTCAATGACGCAAAAGTAATCAAATTCATTTACGGATTGCTGCATTCATAAGTGTGTAGATGTTTAAGACCGGTTTGTTGAAATTTCAATCCAGGTTCGGATTTAATTTGCTGGATAACGAGACATCTTGAAGTAGAGGACCAAGGCAAGTTGTGGAGTGTATATTTTTTCAAATAAATTAATGCACATAGGAGTTTCAATATCCGAGTGATCATTAATAATTCCTTATTGTAAAATTGTTATTTTCTTGCAGCGGAAGCACTTCATTTTGCACACTTACTAGCAGCACATGGTTATATTTTTCCAATTGAAGACCATATTTTGACTGTCAAAAATGATTCCACATTCTATAGATTCCAGGTACAAATATAATTTGCAATTACAGCAATGCATGCGCTCACAAAATTATCACTAAGTAAAGAACTTTTTCTTAAAAAAAGTTCATGTGACTTTGGCCCACTTGAAATTATTCCTTGTCATTTTGCAGACACCATACTTTTGGCCGTCTAACTTTTGGGATCCAGAAAATTCAGATTACGGTGAGTAAAAGATATTAATAGCTCATGTAAATTAATCTCATTAAATATGTTCCAGTACTCAACTGAATCACTAATATGTTCTATTGCAGCTGTATATCTATGCAAAAGAACGATGCAGAACAAAACAAGATTAGAGCTAGCTGACTACGAAGCAGAGAATTTAGCAAGACTCCAAAAAATGTTTTCTAGGAAGTGGGAGTTTATCTTCATGCAGGTTTGTTTCTAACCTGCTGCTACCTACTTGCTGAATATTATAATGAAAAATGCACGCAATGCATGGAATTAATTTTTTCGTGACTTAACGTATGTTTTTAAACTAATTAAACTGTAGGCTGAAGCGCAAAGTAAAGTGGACAAAAAGAGGGATAAACTTGAAAGAAAAGTTTTGGACAGCCAAGAAAGAGCTTTTTGGGATGTTCATCGACCACCTGTAAGCTAATACTTCATACAAGTTATGAACAATTGAGGTTTGCATATTCAGATAGCAACATAATTATTAAGTTCACTGTCTTGTTCTCCAGCCTGGATGCATTAATACAACCGAAATGGACATAAAAAAGGTGTGCAGAATGAATCGGCCGAGACATGGTAATGAGTCGGGTTCGAATAAAAAGGATCAGCCAGCTGATAAAAGTTTGACAGCTGTGGAGCTTAAAAAACAAATTAAATCTCTAAAATACAAGTTGGATCGTCATTCAATTAAAATATCCAAAGTAGCAGAGATGTACGGAAGGAACAATAATATTATTATTCTTACCCATATCATGTAAACTTCTTAATATATTTACTAGCATCAACATAAACCTTCTTTTTCTATCCATGCAGGCACATGACATATTATGACATGTATTCTGACTACGACGCTTTCATTATCGCACCTGAACCCTCTAATCCATGGATATCAGATAGCTTGGACCATTGGGACCAAGAAAAAATTGCGTATGTTATTAATACTTTTTCAAGCGTAACAGGCTCAATCCTCAATAATGTTACAAGAAAATATTTAATAAAAATAGAAAGGATATACCTGCAAAACGAGTAAAACGTTGGGCATTCTCAGTAGAGGAATTATTAAAAGATCCAGTTGGTCGGGATCACTTTTCAAGATTCTTGGAAAAGGAATTTTCTGCCGAAAACTTAAAGTATGCAAAAACATGATGCAATGGATGCTAGTCAGAATCAAAAGCATTGCTCATTTGAAATAATGTGCTTCATAGGTTTTGGGAAGCTGTTCAAGACCTTAAACGACTTCCCATGAGTGAAGTACCAAAACGAGCTGAAGAAATATGGGCTGAATTTTTGGCACCTGACTCCACGTGCTTAGTAAATGTGGACTCACATTCCTATGAACTGACAAAGAAAAATATCCAACAGGGTGGAGATCGATGGAGTTTTGACACTGCACTGGTACATTATGACCCAAAACTTTGTCGCTAATAGGAAACTGTATTACTATACATTCTGTTTAGTGACTAAACTAAATATGGTGGTTTTGTTTCAGGCACATGTATATCATCTGATGAAGAGCGATAGCTACTCACGCTACATCCGATCTGACATGTATAAAGATTATCTAAACGGGGCAAAAAAGAAGGTGAATTTTCTTTCCCTACCTACAAGATTTAGACGATGAGGCCAAAACTGAAGAAGTCCTATCCTAAAATCTAATACCGAATGAATACTATATATTTTGAATACCTTTTTATGTTGAGAGACTCTAAAAGTAAACTAAACCGCATGATTTTATGACAATGCAATTTTCCTTTGGTTCCTAAATTCATAAAATCTACATGAAAGCTTCCTATATGCTCTTTGCAGACTTCCGTGAAAGGCATACGGTCCATAGTACCCTTCACATCTAAAAAGGATTCCGAATAAAGGTGCTTGCTTTATTTCTTGTGTAAAATAACAACGCATAAAAATGTGAAAACAATGTTTCTCATAGTACAACAGGAAAGGTAAAAAACAACTATACGCACGATATTTTCCTCCCTAATAAATACGCAGTTAGTTAGTATTCCTGGATAAACGTTATAAAAACTTGTTTAAGGCTGTTAATTTCAACGTTGCCCATTCAAGGACTAAAAGCACAATCAATTGGTAATGTAGTACGTTCAATTCAGTACTAAATTCTGGTAATGTGAGTTCATGCTAAGCATTTAATGTTAGCTATCATAAATGTGGCACATTTGTTATTTGTAGACTGAAAGTAGCTTATCAATAATTTTTAAAACGCTACAATCCAATTGTAACTTTCTCTTTTTTTGTAACTATTAAGTACACTAAAAAACAGTTTATATATGATTTACAGAGAAAAAATCAAGAAAATTAAAATAAGCACGTGAGGAAGTTGACAAAATATAATCTTACCACTAGTGTTATATTATATTACATTACGTTTCACTTTAGAATCTTATCAAATCTTGTTAATTCCATTGATAACATGTACTAAATAGAAACGCAATAGTTTACAATAGATTTATAGCAGTATGCTACTACGGTACCTTACAAGTATTAATTACATGTAATTAAGAATAGTGAGTTAAATAAAACGATTTACTGTTTGCTGAACGAAAACTTGTTTCCTGGTTCAAAATACCTACTTTACATAATGCCAAGTGAACTCGCTGGAACGGAATAAACAGACCTGAGAACATTCAGACGATACGACTCCAAATATGCCTTCGATTCATGCTTTCAATAGGCAAAGTGCTGACGGAATGATTCATCTCACTAAATTACAGTCACTGGAAATTCATTTTTGATGTGTTTTCTTGGTTCTACATAATTTTACTAATGTTTATTTCCTGAGAACGGACTCATCATCTGTGACATTGTCCGCTTCAATTTACTTGGAGTTCTAGACAAACTCAAGGCACGACCCACCTAGGAGACATTTGAAGATTAGCAAGTGCGCACACCCACACAATTTACAAAAACGTGCTATATCTAATCAACAAGCTTCAAGCTTGTGAGACCTTTTTTAACTTACGAAACATTCAAACCTTAAATACAACATCGTCATTGTAAAATTAACATAAACTAACCTTATGACGAGTTTTGTTGGCGAACCGAGCAGCTTTTCCAAACACAGAGTCGTTATCATTCAGTCCAAAATTTGCCATTTCAGCTCTGGCAATAAAGTGCTCCTAAAAATGATAAACATTTTTTTACTACCCGTATTAATGGGTGTCGTATTAATTGGTAAAAATATGAGTAGGTCAAGCGAACTCGGTCAAATAAATTACAATATTATTTTTCCCTTGGTTTGATCATATATTTCAAGACAAAAAAGTTCAAAATGATAATGAAACAACGCAATATTCAACGTGAAATGGTTCGGTGACACTTTTTAAAGCTGTGAGCCAAGTATTTCAGAGTTTGCCATTGTACACTAGACCGTCTATTTGCCTAGCCATAATTTTTGAAGATACATAAATTGTGGACAACTTACATAATCAACTCTACCGACAGCTTCGGCAACCTTTTTGGCAAAAAAATTAAGCGTATAAAGTTCCTCTTTAGACTTCCATGATGCATTATCAGGGTCAATGAATACAAGAGCTCTTTCCTTCATTTCCGTAGGAGCCCTCACAAGAAATGCGAACAAACGTGGATCTCTGCTATTACAAATTCAACAAAATTAGTGCCTGGAAAACACTAGTAGACAGATATTCATATCAGAAGACTACCGACTTTACACAAGAGATCATGGCATTTGAATGTTTTATACATTTGTAAAAACCTTAAAATAAATTATGGGGACTTACGAATCAGTCACATCAATAACTTTCTTAATATCTGAGAAATTAATCCAGTCAGCATATTTGTACGGCTTCTGTGATGTTCCTCCTATGTGACCTCCAATCATAGATCTTCGTGATAAAGCTGGACTCCTTAGATTTGCTACGCTAGCAGCAGAGGAGAGATGTTTGTTGGCGACGGAATTCCTTTTCTTCAGAATTTGTATGTGGTCAGTGAATACACAGAGAATTAAATTTTCTGATTTTGCCCCATATGCATTCTCATTCATGATCATTACTTCTTGCTTGCATATCAGTGCACGATGGTCTGATATAAGTTCAACCTACAAAACAAGCACATAATATGCATAAATTTTCCTTTGATTCATTTCAGTTTCTTAAAAACTAAGTATGGATCAATTGTGGTGGAAAAAATGCATACTGGACAATCTTCAATTTCATGATATGTGTCAAACAACGCAACACGTGCATCATTTAATTTTTTCCGAGCATTGATTGTTTGGTTGACTTTATTGACAGCTTCTGAAGCTTTGTTCATCCATTCTGAGTCTGGATTCGTCGCAGCAGTGTGATTCATCAAGTTCTTTAATATTAAGGCAGTCGATGGAAGTCTTTGAACAGGACGGATTAATAATTCTGTGAGAGTTTGTTTACCACACTCAGGTTTACCTAGAACAGTTAGAATTTCGATGTGGAAAAATAAATATCAGTGAGAGATTTTTAAATAACACGCAGGAATAATCTGCGTTGTAAAATATTTATGAACACAGCATTGTAAAAAAGACAAACCTTGAGCAATTTTCAAAAATGCCATGAATCTCGGCTTCGTTTCTTCGCAGCGGATAATTTCCTGCTTACTGTCTTCGAATGAGTTCACAAATGGTTCATACGCCTTACTCAATTCAGGGGCCTGCATAGAAAATAAAGTACAAATTATATGACGCATTGTTGGATGATTTTAAAATGCAAAAATTATAGCATGTTTCACTTACATAGGTGACATATATTTTACCAATCAAATTTTCTTCCCTCCATTTCAATGCAAGATGATACATGTCCCGTAGCATGCGTCTATGGACCGAATAAATGGGCAAAATTCGATGAAATATCAATTTAACTTCCCTAGGATGCAATATTCGACCTCCAGCTTGATCTTCGTTCTCACATGGCTCCTTAAAATTCTAAGGAACATGAGTGAGGCATAATTAACTTTTAAATCATAATATTTTTAAATACTATAACTAAGTATAACTTAGTGTAATAAACAAACCTTCACAATATTCATTAATACGTTGACATAATTTCGTTCAGTCTCTAAAAGCTGAATGAACTCAATGTGTCGTTTAGTCATGCTTCGGTATTGACTAGTGGTCAAATTAGTCAATGGTGTAATGTGCTTCAATATACTTGCAAATTCTGCATCAGACACTTCCTGATCCGATTGACCCAACGAATTTCCTCCCAAATTCAGATTGTCCGTATCATCTTCAATTTCAGGAATTCTAGGGCAATCACTGTGAGCCAAAGCACTAAAATCGCACAAACCAAATCCCAGTTTAAAGTTAACAAAGAACAGAACGCTGGTTTAATTAGTTGCAGATTTAAATTGCCAACCTGAGTAATTCTCGTCCTCTTTTTCGCTTGCGGCGACTACCACCAGAAGCTTCTGTGACTGATTCAGGTGTTCCAGCTGAACCAGGAGTGCCAGGGCCTCCGTCACTACTCCCCATTGGAGGACTCATGAATGAGACAGGAGTCAATGCACTAGTATTGCCCTGATCATCAGAATTTTTGCAATCAAGCATTAAATAAGGGGTTTCATCAGCACATGCATCTATTTGTATTGACGTCCAAAACCATTCAGCTTTTAAAACTTTAGCTTTTTCTGAAACAACTTCTTTTGAGAAAATTGTTGCATCCATTTCAGTTTCATTTAGATCGTGAATGACCTGTAAAAATATAAACTGCATTAAACACATGATCCATACAGTAATGCTCAGTCATGAGGGTAGATTCACATTTATCTGACATCAAAATGTTAATGATTAGTTAGTATTTAATTTGAAGTTAAATACATCGATGGCCATAAACTCTAACTCTAGTACTACTCTAAGCTATTCCGAAGAACAATACAAATAAACCCATAAATAGGACATACAGCACAAAAATATTCAACGAGCGTATTGTACCACCTGGCTTTATGTCACTTGTTGCTGATAATAGGAGAATGCAATTACAATACATGTTCATCCAGTAAGGATGTCATAGAGAAAAATATTAACCAGAGTTGGTTTGACGAAAATAGTTCCATCATACTTTTCACTATCAAAAGTCCCAGGTTTGTAAATCGGTATATAAAATATTCGATTTGAAGAGCTTTTTTAAATAGTTATTATACGTACAGGAAGCTCAAAGCGTGGTCGCTTCAATGGAGTTTTAAAATCTTGGATTCTCGGCTCTCTAAATGCAGGAGGCGGGGTAAGCAATTCCGAATTTTCTATATTGTTGACAGCAACTGTAACAGAGTTATTTCCTCTAACCTAAAAATTGAACAAATTTACACCCATACAGTTAGTGACAAACACATTACACATAAGCACTAGCTCTAGGTTACCGCAAGATTTTCATAGCAAAATGCAAAAGTAAATTATTGTTTGCAGCGACAGCGACTTCTACAAGATGCCGGATGATGAAAAAGACATACTTCAACTTCCATTCATATTCAAAAGACTGGAAAGATGCAAATTGACAATATGTTCTAACTTTTGTACGAGAAAATGCATAGAAAAATATTTAATGTTGACTTTAAAAATTACGAAACACAATAAATAAGATAATAAAGGAAAAGATAAATTGGAAATGTTTACTACACTACTGAGACGGAAAGTAAATGTTAGCCTTTCTACTACTTTCTAAAAAATTTGAAATAGAATAGAATAGAAATAACTAGGTAATGACACTAATTTTAAAGAAATATTGTGAGGATAAACAAAGAAAACAATCGATGACCTAAACGAAGAAAAATTAAACGTACAATATGCGTCGCATCTGGGTCACTTGTGTCAACATATTGCCCACCATTTTCAGTAATCAAGTTGACCATGCCAAGTTTTTCCAAGTCAGTAAATCCTTCCAATGCAATTTTACAGGCATAAAAGGCTTTCACTCGGAACTCGTTCTGTGCAATACAAGGAATTCATACAATCAAATATACAATACACACCACATCATTGTGCAAATTAAAATATATTAGTAGTAGCCATAAGCCAAATACCAATGAGCCAGAAACATCAAACGTAGGGTCATCTTTATGAGCCCATAAATGCTGAATCCAATCTGGTTTCAATATTGGTTTTCCCAGCGCCACAGCATCCCTGTACTTAACACCTCTGCATTTTGCAGCCACCAAATGAGTCATAGGTCCTTCTTTAATTTGGTACACTCCATCCATATAGAGAATCTTCCTCCGTATTTCACTCTAAAAGCATGAAAATCAAGTGTACTAACAATATGTTATCTGCACTAAAATATCAAACAGTAGAACAGTTTTCATACCAGTTCATCATAGCAGCCAATGCCCGTCACTGTAACACGACAGTTATTCAGTAATTGGCAATATATTGGATATCCAGATTTGCTAGAAGGCAATTCAAGAACAGGTTTGGGGAGCTTTAGAGCCTGCAAAATTATAGCAGGGCTATACATTTTAGTTCCCAATTTCTTCCTAAATTGTTCAAAAAGAGTGCCTTCGAATTTTTCAAAAATAAAAATTGAAGAGCTCAATTCAGAAGGGGAAAGGGAAGGCATAACTTCATCAATCTTGTAAACAGTGGCGCCCAATTTCTGTAAAAAAAAATAGAATTGAGTAAGAAAAAACGGAGAAGTAGTATGACAGTTTAGGTCAAGGAATAAGTAAATTTACGTTACCTCTAAAGATTTCACCATTTCTGAATTTAATAATAAGTCACTGCCGTGTATATAAATTGATAACGAGTTTTTATTTCCATCCTCCTCTTCTTTAACCATGCCTTCTGTAGCCTTCAAAATATAATTGTTAGTACCCGGAACATCGCCACAATTTTCCAAAAATAAGTCAGCATTTTCAGAAACGCAGCAGCGCTTGGCAGTAGGAACGTTCTCCATTTCCAGACCAGCCACAGCCAATGCTTAATATCAAAGAAACTGTTTACTTCTCGTCCTCACTTTCCAAATCTTCTATTTGCATAAACGACAAAATTTTTGTGAGCTATATTATGCAACCAGAATTTTATAGTAATTTCAATGCCCAATTACACACGTCGGAATGGTAACGTGTCTACGGTTTTAACAGTCAATTTATTATAGCCTCACCTTAAACAGAGTCGAAAATGTCAAAATGCCATTG
>Ga0210040_10004288_pt1 | contig 18738 bp, 20 predicted proteins | sample CryGeyCG12114_NA_FD_185462 | JGI IMG/M metagenome (GOLD analysis project Ga0210040, IMG submission 185462) | Groundwater microbial communities from aquifer - Crystal Geyser CG19_WC_8/21/14_NA (SPAdes) (version 2) | ecosystem: Environmental > Aquatic > Deep subsurface > Groundwater | place: USA...
GCGCTGCTGTTCGCTGTGCTCGCGGTGCAGCAGGTCGCCGCGCTGGTGGGCTGAGCGCCGCGCTGGTGGGCTGAGCGCCGCGCTGGTGGGCTGAGCGCCGCGCGCTCAGTCGGGAACGGACCGGCCCGCCGCAGCCCACAATTCGACCGAACGCGGGTTCTCGGCCACCCGGGTCGCGGGCAGGTGGCTGGTGTCCTCCCAGGCCGCGTGCTTGCTCTCGGCGCCGAAATTGCTCGTCGGGTAGAACGCGGACGGATCATCGAACCCGCCCACGGCCAGGTCGATGTTCTCGCTGTCATTGTAGCGAAAGCCCAGCGGCGTGCCGCAGGTGCTGCAGAACGGCCGGCAAGCGATGGGCGAGGATGCGTACCAATCCGGCTCGCGATCCCAGCGCACATCGGCCTGCCGCAGGTTCTTGAAGGCCGCGGAAACGCCGCCGGTCGCCCGCTGGCACATGCGGCAATGGCACAGATAGGCCTCGTCGTCCGCCACCTGCGCGCTGAAGCGCACTCGCCCGCATTGGCACCCGCCGGTCATCGTGCCTGTCATGGCCTACCCTTTTCTCCAGTGATGAGGCGCTCGCTGAACTCAACCGGCTCCGTTTTGCCGTGATCCGTGATCCGCCATTCGCATCGGCACACGCAGCTACGGTCGCGAGAAGCAAACGAGGCCGCGACGGTGCGTGGAGCTCAGCCCTTCTTGAGGTGCCGCCGGCCCAGCAATTCCGCGATCTGCACCGCGTTGAGCGCCGCGCCCTTGCGGAGGTTGTCGGAGACGCACCACAGCGTCAGCCCGCTATCCACCGTCGGGTCCTCGCGCACGCGGCTGATATAGGTGGCGCCGTCGCCCACGCACTCCACGGGCGTGACGTAGCCGCCATCCTCGCGCTTATCGACCAGCATCACGCCGGGCGCCTCGCGCAGGATGTCCTGCGCCTCGGTGGCCGAAATCTCGCGCTCGAACTCGATGTTGATCGCTTCCGAGTGCCCCACGAAGACCGGCACGCGCACGCAGGTGGCGTTGACCTTGATCTTGGGGTCCAGGATCTTCTTGGTCTCCACCACCATCTTCCACTCTTCCTTGGTGGAGCCGTCGTCCATGAAGCTGTCGATGTGGGGGATGACGTTGAAGGCGATCTGCTTGGTGAACTTGGTCGCCTCCACCTGGTCGCCCACGAAGATTGCGCGGCTCTGCTCGAACAGCTCGTCCATGCCCGCCTTGCCCGCGCCGGAGACCGACTGGTAGGTGGAAACGATCACCCGCTTGATGCCTGCCGCATCGTGCAGCGGCTTGAGTGCCACCACCATCTGCGCGGTGGAGCAGTTGGGGTTGGCGATGATGCCGCGCGCCTTGTAGCCGTCGATCGCGTCGGGGTTCACTTCCGGCACCACCAGCGGAACGTCGGGGTCCATGCGGTAGAGCGAGGAATTGTCGATCACCACGCAGCCCGCGGCCGCGGCCTTGGGCGCATATTCCTTGGCCGGACCGCTGCCGGCGGCGAACAGGGCGATGTCCCAGCCAGCGAAGTCGAAATGCTCGATGCTCTGGCACTTGAGCATCTTGCCGGTATCGCCCAGTTCCACCTGCAGCCCCTGGCTGCGCGAGCTGGCGACCGCGGCCACCTCGTCCATCGGGAACTCGCGCTCGGCCAGGATCGCGAGCATCTCGCGGCCCACATTGCCCGTCGCGCCGACCACCGCCACACGATAACCCATTCTCAATTCCTTCAGCGTATCGACACAAGAAAAGGGCGCCCCGGCCGGTCAGCCAGGGCGCCCTTTCGAAACCGTTGTTCCGGGCGGCGGGCCTCAGCCCCCCTGGTTGGTGTTGACCTTGCGCTCCACGATGCGGGCGCGCTTGCCGGTGCGGCCGCGCAGGTAATAGAGCTTGGCCCTGCGCACCACGCCGCGGCGGACCACGGTAATGGAATCGATGTTGGGCGAGTACAGCGGGAACACACGCTCCACGCCCTCGCCGAAGCTGATCTTGCGCACGGTGAAATTGCTACCCATGCCGCGGTTGGAGCGGGCGATGCACACGCCCTCGAAGTTCTGCACGCGGGTGCGCTCGCCCTCGACCACCCGCACGCCCACGCGCAGCGTGTCGCCGGCGCGGAACTCCGGGATCTCCTTGCTCGCGGTGAATGCGCCGATCGCCTCGGCTTCCAGTTCCTGAATCAGACCCATTGTCATAACCCTAATCGTCGTGCCGGGGCACGGACTGCGCGCCAGAGGCAGGCTGGCCCCGAGCACCGGCATGGCGCTCCCAAAGGTCCGGCCTGCGTGACCGTGTGTCATCCTCGGCGCGGGCTTTTCGCCACGCCGCGATCCTCGCATGATCCCCCGATCGCAGCACTTCAGGGATCGTGCGCCCTTCCCATTCGTAAGGTCGGGTATAATGCGGGTATTCGAGCGACCCTTCCTCGAAGGATTCCTCGGCCCCGCTAGAGGCCGCGCCCATTACCCCGGGGAGCAGCCGAATGCAAGCATCCAGAACGGCCAGCGCCGCGGGTTCGCCGCCCGAAAGAACGATGTCGGCGAGGGACACCTGTTCGACGGGCCGCGCCTCGAAGATGCGCTCGTCGAAGCCCTCGAACCGCCCGCACAGCAGGGTCACCCCGGGCCCGGCGGCGAGTTCGCGGATGCGGTGCTGGGTGATGGGTTTGCCGCGCGGTGTCAGCGCCAGGACCGGGCAGGCGGGCTGCTGCGCAAGCGCGTGATCCACGGCCGCTGCGAGGATGTCGGCGCGCAGCACCATCCCCGCCCCACCTCCCGCCGGCGTATCATCGACGGTGCGGTGCTTGTCGGTGGCGAAGTCGCGCATCTGCACGGGTTCGCACGACCATTTGCCCTCCACCAGCGCGCGGCCTGCCAGCGACACGCCGAGCGGCCCGGGGAACATCTCTGGGTAAAGCGTGAGGATGGTGGCGGCGAAGGTCAAACCGCTTCATCTTTCGGCTGGCTTGCCAGCGATCGCAGCTTGCGACTTGTCCACCAAGCCCCAAGCAGCGCCGGGACGATGTAGACCGCGAAGTGAGCTGGCAAGTTGGCCAGGATTTCACCATCGGGTGCCGCCGAGATCGTCCAGAGCATCAGCACCAGAGCCGCAGCAAACGCGGGAACCGCGATGCGCATCCAATTGCCTCGACGATGAAGGGGAAACGTTAGCAGCCCCATGCCTGTGGCCATCAACCCGACAACAACAAGCGGCGAGATCCAGGCGATCAGGTTCAACATGATGTAGAGCATGGAGATGAAAGGCCGCTCCGCAGGGGTGACAGTAGCCGACTAACCCGCCCGGGACCGCAACACCATCCCGCGCGTTCCCCCGCCAATGGACGATTGCATCATCATCGGCGCCGGGCCAGCGGGGCTCACGGCGGCCATCTACCTCGCGCGCTTCCACCTCTCGATCCGCCTGTTCGACTCAGGCTCGAGCCGCGCGGCGCTGATCCCGCGCTCGCACAACCATGCGGGCTATCCGGGCGGCATCGCGGGCAAGGAGCTGCTCGCCAAGATGCTCGAGCAGGCCGAGGAGTTCGGCGCGTTGCGCGAAGTGGCGGAAGTGACCAACCTGCTGGGCGAGGAAGGCGGCTTCACCGTCACGGCCGGCGAAGGCATCTTCCGGGCGCGCTCTGTCCTCCTGGCCACCGGCGTGGTCAACCACCGCCCGCCGGGCATGGAGGAAGCGCTGCACGACGAAGCGCTCGAGCGCGGCATGCTGCGCTATTGCCCGATCTGCGACGGCTACGAGGTGACCGACAAGCGCGTGGGCGTCATCGGCACCGCTGGGCACGGCACCGCCGAGGCGCTGTTCCTGCGCGCCTACACCGCCGACCTGACGCTCATCTCCCCGCACGGCGACCACGATCTGGACGAGACCTGCTCGGCCAAGCTCGAAGACGCAGGCATCGCCCGCATCGCGGGTCCGTGCGGGGCCTATGCCATCGAGAGCGACCAGCTGGTGCTCGACACCGCCGAAGGCAGGCTGGTGTTCGATTCGGTCTACCCGGCGCTCGGCTCGCACATCCGTTCCGAGCTGGCGGTGAAGGCCGGCGCCAACGCGACCGACGACGGCTGCCTGGAGGTGTCCGACCACATGGAAACGAGTGTGCCGGGCCTGTTCGCGGCGGGCGACGTGGTGAAGGGGCTCGACCAGATCAGCAACGCCATGGGCCAGGCCGGCGTCGCCGCGACCACCATCCGCAACCACCTGGCGCAGGAGCGCCCGCTCCGGCGGTGAGGCACCTGCATATCCAGGCGGCCTGACCGCGATTGTCCGCTCGGCACCCGTCCGCCAGCACGACCATGCGCTGGAAGTGCGATTGGCGGTGCAGCAGCGGCTGGTGGCGCTGCGAGCTTGGCGCTCGACCATCTCGGGCCTCGCGCCAGCGGCCTTTAACCTTCCGCCCTGAGACTCGCTCCCAGTCGGCGTGCGCGTCATTGCCGCGACGGTCAGCGGCGTCTCACTGGAAAGCAAGCAGTCGCGCGTGGCCAGGGGTCTGAGGGGACGGATGCGTGATGCAGGTCATCCGGTGTGGCCCAGGAGCCCACGCGCCCTTGGCCGCGAGCGTCTGTTCGAACACTGCCGCTAAACCAGGGCTCGTTCGTAGCCGCGGCCGGGATGAACAGCGCCAGCGGGAGCGAGCCGATGCTCAGGGGCCCTGCGACGGACAGGAGGATCATCAGGCCCGTACCTTCGCCGTCGATCTCGCCGGCCAGCGCGAGAGGAAGCCGGCCAGCGCACCCGAGAGCATAATGCGGCTACGACACGGCGCCGGTCCAGCATGGCCGCGGCAAAGCAATTGCGGCTCGCACCGCGACCGTGCCGCGGCCCCAGGACTAGACTATTCCGCGAAGTCGGCGGCGATCACCAGCCGCTCATCGCCCCATTCCGGAACCGCAGTCGGCGTCATCGGCACCATGAAGCGCCCACCGCCCGGCCGCTCGATCTCGAGGATGTCGCCGGCGCCGAAGTTCTCCACCGCCACCACTGTGCCGAGCGGCTCGCCGCCTTCGGACAGTGCAGGCAGGCCGATGAGGTCGGCATGATAGTACTCGCCCTCGGGCAGCGGCGGGAGGGCGGCGCGTAGCACGGTGAGCGCAGTGCCGCGCAAGGCCTCGGCGGCGGTGCGGTCCGCCACCTCGGCGAAGCGGGCGATCGCGCCGCCCTTGCCATCGTCTCGCAGGGCCAGCACCGTCAGCGCGCCAGCATTGAACGCCGGGTGCGGGCGCAGCGATGCCACCCCTTCCGCAAACAGCTTCAGCCGCACCTCCCCCGCCACGCCGTGCGCGCCGGCGATGGCGGCGAGCGTGACCGGGCGTTCCCCGACAGGCATGTCGGCCGGAAGGAGGGGAGCGGGAGCGGAAGCGGCCCTCTCGGGCGCAGCTTCCGCCCTTCCCCGGCCGCGGCCCGCCCCTCTCACCCGGGGGCGAGAGGGCGAGCGCATCAGCCCTCGGCCGGCTCGTCGGTGCTGGCGCCGATCGCCGCATCCGCACCGGTGGCCGGCACGTCGCTACCCTCGGCGGGCTCCTGCGAGCTGTTCTCCTGGGGAGCAGTCTCCTCGTCCGCAGCAGGCGCGGGAGCAGCGGCGGCTTCCGCCTGCGCGGCCTTGGCGGCCTCTTCCGCCTCGGCGGCCTCGGCAGCCTTGGTCGCACGCTCCTCGGCGCGCTCCTTGGCCTTCTCGCCCGGCTCGCCCTTCTTGAGGTTGCTGCGCACCGCACGCTCCTTGATGCCGGCCGCATCGAGGAAGCGCAGCACGCGGTCGGACGGCATGGCGCCCACGCCCAGCCAGTAGCGCGCGCGGTCCTCGTCGAGCTTCACGCGCGCCGGATCCTCCTTGGAGAGCAGCGGATTGTAGGTGCCGATCTGCTCCAGGTACTTGCCGTCGCGCGGGGAGCGGCTGTCCGCCACCACGATGCGATAATAGGGCCGCTTCTTCGCGCCGCCGCGCGAGAGCCGAAGTGCAATTGCCATTGTTCCTGACCTTTCCGTTCTAAACCGCTGAAATCACTTGTTCTTGAGAAGCTTCTGCAAATCGGCAGGGATCCCGCCCCCGGCTCCGCCCAGACCGGGCAGGCCACCGCCGGGCCCGCCGGGCAGGCCCGGAACCCCGCCGCCACCTGCTCCGCCCATGCCGCCGCCGCCCATGCCGCCACCGCCACCGAACAGCGCGCCCAGGCCCTTCAATCCGCCCATCTTGCGGATCTGCTTCATCGCCCGGCCCATCTCCTGGTGCATCTTGAGGAGCTTGTTGACCTCCTGCACCGAGGTGCCGCTGCCTGCCGCCACGCGCTTCTTGCGCTTGGCGTTGAGCAGATCGGGGTTCGCGCGCTCCTTGGCCGTCATCGAGCCGATCACCGCGTCCATGTGGAGGAGCAGCTTGTCGTCCACGCCGCTGGCCTGCATCGCCTGCTTGGCCTTCTTCATGCCCGGCATCATGCCCGCCAGCATGCCAAGTCCGCCCATGCGCTGCATCTGGCTGAGCTGCATCCGCAGGTCGTTCATGTCGAACTTGCCCTTGAGCATGCGCTCGGCGAGCTTGTCCGCTTCCTCCTTGTCGATCGTCTCGGCGGCGCGCTCCACGAGGCTGACCACGTCGCCCATGCCCAGGATGCGGTCGGCCACGCGCGAGGGGTGGAAGCGCTCGATCGCATCGAGCTTCTCGCCCGTGCCGGCGAACTTGATCGGCTTGCCGGTGACGGCGCGCATCGAGAGCGCCGCGCCGCCGCGCGCATCGCCGTCCATGCGGGTGAGCACCACGCCGGTGAGCGGCACCTCGTTGGTGAAGCTCTGGGCGACGTTGACCGCGTCCTGCCCGGTCAGCGCGTCCACCACCAGCAGCACCTCGGCCGGATTGGAGACGCCGGCGACCGCCTTCATCTCGGCCATCAGCGCCGCGTCGACGTGCAGGCGGCCGGCGGTGTCGAGGAGCAGCACGTCGAAGTTCTGCAGCCGCGCGGATTCGAGCGCGCGCCGAGCGATGTCCACCGGCTGCTGGCCGGGCACGATCGGCAGCGTTGCAACGCCGGTCTGCTGGCCGAGCACCGCGAGCTGCTCCTGCGCCGCGGGGCGCTGGACGTCGAGCGAGGCCATCAGCGGCTTCTTGCCCTGCTTCTCCTTGAGGAGCTTGGCGATCTTGGCGGTGCTGGTGGTCTTGCCCGAGCCCTGCAGGCCGACCATCATCACCACGGCGGGCGGGCGCACGTTGAGGTTGAGCGGCGCCGCATCGGCCGCACCGTCCTCGTCCCCGCCCAGCATGGTGACGAGCTCGTCATTGACGATCTTCACCACCTGCTGGCCGGGCGTGACGGAGCGCAGCACTTCGGCGCCCACGGCCTTCTCGGTGACGCGGGCGATGAAGTCGCGCGCCACGGAAAGCGCCACGTCGGCCTCGAGCAGCGCGATGCGCACCTCGCGCATGGCCTCGCGCACATCGGTCTCGGTCAGCGCGCCGCGGCCGCGCAGCCGGTCGAAGACGCCGTTCAGACGATCGGAAAGCGTGTCGAACATGGCCTCGTGCTCACTCCATCATCGAAAATGCCGAAAACGCCGGCGGACGAAACCTCGTCAGCCAGCGTGGATGTCGGCACCTTGCGGCCAGATCGCAAGCGATGTGACCGAAACTCGTATTCTTCACGATTGCAGGACCAGGCTTGGCCCTTCGCTATCGCTTAGGAGTCCCGGCGCGAAACCGTCCCCCGGACAGTTTCGCCTAGCCGGAACTGGTGGAGCCTAGCGGGATCGAACCGCTGACCTCTACAATGCCATTGTAGCGCTCTCCCAGCTGAGCTAAGGCCCCACACCATTCAGCGCACGCCCTGGGAGGCGTGCCCCCGCGCCTCTCGGCCCGGGAGCGCCGCCCTTTATTGGCAGGCCCGGCTTTGCGCAAGCCTCAAATGACCGCCCCTCTCATGTGCCGATCCTCTCGCCGAGATGTTGGGAGCGGAAGGGGCGCGCGCCAACGCCGCCCGCCGCCCCGCGCCCCCTCGGAAGATCAGGTATCCTCTTCCTCGTCGTCGGCCGCCTGGCCCACGCCCAGATCGTCGTCGCCGCCAAGGTCGACATCATTGTCGGGCGAGGCGTCCTCCTCGTCGATGTCCTCCAGCTCCTCGTCGGCCAGATCGGTATCCGCCTCCTCGACCACGGGCTCCTTGGCCACCTGCTCGAAGGGGATCGGCTGCTTGGACTTGAGCACCGGCTCGGGCGTCCACTTGTTGCCGCACTCGATGCACACCACCGGGTCTTCCTTGCCCAGGTCGTAGAACCGCTCACCGCATTTGGGGCAGTTCCGCTTGGAGCCCCATTCTGGCTTGACCATGTTTACCTTGTCCTCGCTTGCCCGCGCGAAATTTCGGCGGACGGTATGGCATGACTTGATGGATGCGGCCCCTCGCCCTTTCAAGCGCCGGAGATCGGGCCGGGCTCGGGGCAGCAGCCTCAACAGCGCCGCGCGCCTTGCCATAGGGGCCGGCCGCTGTCAAAAGCGCCCGCCTATTCACCCGCGCCTGCTGGTGGCTGCGTCCCCCACCTGACCATCGAGGATCGCCGTGTCCGCCGCCAGCTCCACCGCATTCCCGCGCCGCTTCGCGCCCGCGGGTCCGCTCAAGGGGCGCATCCGGGTGCCGGGCGACAAGTCGATCAGCCACCGCGCGCTGATGCTGGGCGCGCTTGCCGTGGGCGAGACGCGCATCACCGGGCTGCTGGAAGGGGAGGACGTGCTCGCCACCGCCGCCGCGCTGCGGGCGATGGGCGCCACCATCGAGCGCCTGGGAGAAGGCGAATGGTCGGTCCACGGAATGGGCGTGGGCGGCCTGCTCCAGCCCGAGACCGCGCTCGAGATGGGCAATTCCGGCACCTCCACGCGGCTGTTGATGGGCCTGGTCGCGGGCCATCCGCTCACCGTCACCTTCACAGGCGATGCCAGCCTCTCGCGCCGCCCGATGGGCCGGGTGATCGAGCCGCTCTCGCTGATGGGCGCCGATTTCACCGCCGGCCCGAACGGCACCCTGCCGCTGACCATGCGCGGGCTCAGTCCCGCGGTGCCGATCGCCTACCGCCTGCCCGTCGCCAGCGCGCAGGTGAAGAGCGCGGTGCTCCTCGCCGGGCTCAACACCGCCGGCATCACCCGAATCATCGAGCCCGTGCCCACGCGCGACCACACCGAGCGGATGCTGGCCGGCTTCGGCGCCGAGCTGTGGGTGGAGGAAGGGGCGGACGGCGCGCGAGAAATCTGCCTGCGCGGTGAGGCCGATCTGTCGCCCCAGACCATCGAGGTGCCGGGCGATCCATCCTCCGCCGCCTTCTTCGTTGTCGCCGCGCTGCTGGTGCCGGGCAGCGAGCTGGTCGTGGAGAATGTCGGCCTCAACTCCACCCGCGCCGCGCTGTTCACGGTGCTGCGACAGATGGGCGGCAGCATCGAGGAGCTGGACGCGCGCGAAGTAGGCGGCGAGCCCGTCGCGGACCTGCTCGTGCGCCACTCCCCGCTCACCGGTGTGGAGGTGGACCCGGCGCTCGCCCCGGCCATGATCGACGAGTTCCCCGTGCTGTTCGTCGCCGCCGCGCTGGCGCAAGGCCGCACCGTCACGAGCGGCCTCCACGAATTGCGCATCAAGGAGAGCGACCGCCTCGCCGCGATGGCACAGGCGCTGCGCCTCGCCGGCGCGCGGGTGGAGGAGCGGGAGGACGGCCTCGTGATCGACGGAAGCGGCGGCGCGCCGCTCCCCGGAACGCCGCCTGGCGCCGCGCAGGTCGCCACCCATCTCGACCACCGCATCGCCATGAGCATGGCCGTCGCCGGTCTCGCCAGCCGCGCCGGCGTGGCGCTGGACGACACCCGCCCGATCGCCACCAGCTTCCCCGCCTTCGAGGCGTTGCTCGCCCGGGTCACAAGCGCATGAGCCCGCTCATTGCCGACATCATCGGGCTTGCCGGCAGCGCGCTGTTCATCGCCGCTTTCGCCTACGCCAACATCGTGCCCACGATCGACAAAGTGCTGTTCAACCTCGCCAATTTGGTGGGCGCGGTGCTGCTGCTGATCTCGCTATCGGTGAATTTCAACCTCGCCGCCTTCGTGCTGGAGGCCGCCTGGGGGACCATCGCCGGCGTCAGCCTGGTGCTCGCGATCCGCAACCGGGCGCGGGACAAGGCGAAGGCGCCGCGACGGTGATCATCGCCGTCGATGGGCCTACCGCCTCGGGTAAGGGCACTATCGCCCACGCGCTGGCGCGGCACTACGGCCTGCCGCACCTCGATACCGGCCTGCTCTACCGCGCCGTGGGGATGCAGGTGGCAAGCACGGGCGGCGCTCCGGATGATGCGGCTCATGCCCTCGCCGCCTGCGCCTTTCCCGAAAGCCTGCTCGCCGACCCCGCATTGCGCAGCGAGGAGGCGGGCGGGCTCGCCAGCCGCGTCTCGGTGCACCCCGGCGTGCGCCAGGCGCTGTACGAGCGGCAGCGCGCCTTCGCCACCCGGCCGGGCGGCGCGGTGCTCGACGGGCGCGACATCGGCACCGTCATCGCACCGGATGCGCAGGTGAAGCTGTTCGTCACCGCCAGCATCGAGGCGCGGGCGCAGCGGCGCTGGGCGGAAATGCGCGCGCGCGGCGCGGATCCGAGCCTCGCCAGCATCGAGGCCGACCTGCGCCGCCGGGACGAGCGCGACCGTACGCGCGCCGCCGCGCCGCTGACGGTCGCCGAGGGTGCCATCGTGCTCGACACCTCGGCGCTCGATCGCGAGGCCGCCATCGCCGCGGCCATCGCCGCCGTGGAGCAGGCGCTCGATCGCTGATTCCAGCCGCGAGCACGGCCGAAAGCCCGTATCCAAGCACCTGGAATGGCTCGGAACCCCTGCCCAGCGGCCGGGTTCGAACCGGTAAGAACGCGCCGCCCCCCGGCAGGCGCATTGGAGATCCGCATGTCGAACGAAGGTCCTTCCCGCCGCACCGTGCTTGGCGGCGCCGCCCTCGGCCTGGCCGCCGCTGCCGCCCCGGCCATGGCGCAGCGCGGGCAAGCCGCTGACGGCCCGGCCGCCAACGCCGCCCCGCGCGATCCGCAGACCAAGTACACCAGCGAGCCCTTCCCCGAACAGAGCCAGCCCTGGCCGGGCCTCCAGCGCGACATGAACCCGCGCCCCGATTCGGGCGAGACCAGCTACCGCGGCTCGGGCCGCCTCGCCGGTCGGCGTGCGCTGCTGACGGGCGGCGACAGCGGCATCGGCCGCGCCGCCGCGATCGCCTATGCCCGCGAGGGCGCGGACGTCGCCATCAACTACTACCCCACCGAGGAACCCGACGCGCAGGAGGTGAAGGCGATCATCGAGGAGGCCGGCCGCAAGGCGGTGCTGCTGCCCGCCGACATCCGCACCCAGGGCGCCTGCGAGCAGCTGGTGGCCGATGCGGTGCGCGAGCTCGGCGGGCTCGACATCCTCGTCAACAACGCCGCCTACCAGCAGAGCAAGGCCGACATCTCCGAGATCAGCGACGAGCAGTTCGTCCGCACGTTCGAGACCAACATCTTCGCCATGTTCCGCATCAGCAAGACGGCGATCCCGCACATGCCGCCGGGCTCGGTCATCATCAACACCGGCTCGGTCAACTCCTACAATCCGGGGGAGGAGCTGCTCGATTATGCCAGCACCAAGGGCGCCATCCTGATCTTCACCAAGGGCCTGGCCAAGCAGCTGGCCAAGAAAGGCATTCGCGTGAACATGGTTGCGCCGGGGCCGATCTGGACCCCGCTGCAGGTCTCGGGCGGGCAGCTTCCGGGCAAGCTCGGCGAGTTCGGGCAGGATACCCCGCTCGGCCGCGCCGGACAGCCTGCAGAGCTGGCGCCGCTATACGTGCTGCTGGCCTCCGAAGAGGCGAGCTTCAGCACCGGCACCGCGGTCGGCGCTCACGGAGGCGAAGGCAACCCGTAAGGCCGATCACGCGCCGGGCGACCACGTCTCGCCCGGCTTCGTGCCCTCGCTAGCCGGGCGGAAGGGTGGTCTGCGTTCCGTTCAACGCGCCTTGTGCCTCTGGACCGGGCGCCGCAGCGGGGATTGCGCGTTCCCCGGCAACGGGGCTATCGGCCTGCTTGCGCGGCAGGCGCCCGTTCAGCACGAAGGCGAGCAGCGGCACCTTCGCCACCACGAAGGTGTGGAACAGGTAGAGCCCCACTACCACCACGGGAGCGATCACCAGCAGCGCCACATAGGGCGAGACGACATAGGGATAGGCCAGGTAGACGATCGCCAGGATCGTCAGGATGTGCAGCAGGTAAATGGTATAGCTCGCCCGCGCGACCCGCAGCCCGAAGGCGCTCTCCATGCGGTACGCCAGAGCGTGGCGGAAGATCAGCGAGGTCGCCGCCAGCGAGACCAGCGGCAGGACCGAGAATTGCACGGCGTAGCGGACCGCGCCGCTGGCCTGCACGCCCACCAGCACGAGGTCGGTCACCGCCAGCGCCAGGGCGAGCAGGTAGATGCTCGTGGGCAGGTTGCAGAACCAGCGCCGGAAACCCTCGTGGGCGAAGGTCCAGTAGCCGAGCGAATAGAACAGGGTGAAGAAGGCGATCTGGCGCAGCAGGTGCGCCTTTCCGAACTGGGCGCCGATCACATGGCCCGCGAGCAGCAGCGAGGTCCCAAGCAACCAGAATATCGCCAGCGAGATCAGCGGCCGCCGCATCACCGCATCGATGAAGCGCAAACCCGTAGCCTCCGAGCGCAGGAACAGCGGTGCGAAGGGCGTGTAGAGCAGCAGCGCGATCAGGAACCACAGGTGCATGGTCGTATCGCCCGGGTGCCAGGGATGCGCGCCGAACATCAGGCCGGGGGTCTCGCTCATCCGCCCGATCAGCAGGTGGCTCAGCGGGTTGATCGTGAACAGGCCCACCACCAGCGGCACGGCGAGCATGATCGCGCGCTGCCGCAGCCACGCCGCGCTCGGCGCCTTGCGCACGGTGAGGGCGGCGAAGAAGCCCGAAATGGCGAAGAACGCCGCCATCCGGAACAGGTGCGAGACCTCCTCGATCATGTCGAGGGCGGGCCGCTCGGCCAGCGCCGCGCAATGGATGAAGACGCCGAGCGTGAGCAGCAGCCCACGCCAGATATCCATGCCTGCCAAGCGGTTCATCGGGGCATCTAGCCTGCCGCCCGCGGGCTTGTCTCGCCCTATCTAGGACATTGTCCCACAATACGAGCTTCCCGGCACTGCATCAGGACGGGACAGGCCAGATGCTGGGGATCCCGCCTTGCGCCGGTGTCACGACAGCGCCCGGGAGCCCCGCGCACTTGCCACGCGGGCCGCAATGCGCTAACGGCGCGCCGCCCGGTGGACCGCACCGTGCCTGTTTCTCCACCTCCTCAATTGGGGCGGAAAGCTCAAGGTCATCGCTGCCACGCACACCTGCATGGAGCCTGCCCGGAAGCGCGTGACAGGCCTTCGGTCCCGAAGGCGTTCGCGCAGGCATCCGGCCTCGCGGGCAACTCGGCCACTGGCCCGCCGCGACGCCTCGTGCGCAGCGGCGGCGACAAGACCCCGGGAAAAACCCGGCGGCCGGAAACAACGATACTGGGATTGCAACACCTTATGGCATCTACCGCCAACCCCACCCGCGACGATTTCGCCGCGATGCTCGATGAACAGCTCGGCGGCTCCGAGGGCGGCTTTGAAGGCCGCGTCGTCAAGGGCACCATTACCGCAATCGAGAACGGCATGGCCGTCATCGACGTCGGCCTCAAGAGCGAGGGCCGCGTCAGCCTCAAGGAATTCTCCCGCGGCGAGGACGATCACGGCCTCAGCGTCGGCGACGAGGTCGAAGTGTTCGTCGACCGGGTCGAGAACTCCGAAGGCGAGGCCATGCTCAGCCGCGACCGCGCCCGCCGCGAGGCCGCCTGGGACAAGCTGGAAAACGAGTTCGGCGAAGGCAAGCGCGTGGAAGGCCGCATCTTCGGCCGCGTCAAGGGCGGCTTCACCGTCGATCTCGACGGCGCCGTGGCCTTCCTCCCCGGCAGCCAGGTCGACATCCGCCCGGTGCGCGACGTCACTCCGCTGATGGAGATGCCGCAGCCCTTCCAGATCCTCAAGATGGACCGCCGCCGCGGCAACATCGTTGTCAGCCGCCGCGCGGTTCTCGAGGAAACGCGCGCCGAGCAGCGCAGCGAGCTGATCAATGATCTTGCCGAGGGCCAGGTCATCGACGGCGTGGTCAAGAACATCACCGATTACGGCGCCTTCGTGGACCTGGGCGGCATCGACGGCCTGCTCCACGTCACCGACATGAGCTACAAGCGGGTCAACCACCCCAGCGAGGTCATCAATATCGGCGACACGGTGAAGGTGCAGATCATCCGCATCAACGCCGACACCCAGCGCATCTCGCTGGGCATGAAGCAGCTCGAGAGCGATCCGTGGGAAGGCGTCGCCGCCAAGTACCCGGTGGGCGCGAAGGTCTCGGGCACCGTCACCAACATCACCGAATACGGCGCCTTCGTGGAGCTGGAAGCGGGCATCGAGGGCCTGGTCCACGTCTCCGAGATGAGTTGGACCAAGAAGAACGTGCACCCCGGCAAGATCGTCTCCACCTCGCAGGAAGTGGAAGTCATGGTGCTCGAGGTGGATGCCGACAAGCGCCGCGTCAGCCTCGGCCTCAAGCAGGCCCAGCGCAATCCGTGGGAAGAGTTCGCCGACGCGCACCCGGTCGGTTCCAAGGTGGAAGGCGAGGTCAAGAACGCCACCGAGTTCGGCCTGTTCATCGGCCTGCCCGGCGACGTGGACGGCATGGTCCACATGTCGGACATCGCCTGGGGCATCTCGGGCGAGGACGCGCTGGCGCTGCACCGCAAGGGCGAGCAGGTCGAGGCCGTGGTGCTCGATGTCGATACCGACAAGGAGCGCATCAGCCTTGGCATGAAGCAGCTCGAGCGCGGGGCCCCCGCGGCCGGCGGCGCTGCCGGCGAGGGCGGTTCGCTCCGCCGCAACGAGGTGGTCACCGTCACCGTGCTCGAAGTGCGCGACGGCGGGCTCGAGGTTCAGGCCGGAGACGATGGGGCCACCGGCTTCATCAAGCGCTCGGACCTGGGCCGCGATCGCGACGAGCAGCGGCCCGACCGCTTCCAGGTGGGCCAGAAGGTCGATGCGCTCGTCATCGGCTTCGACCGCTCCAAGAAGCCCAACTTCTCCATCAAGGCCCGCCAGATCTCGGAAGAGAAGCAGGCGGTGGAGCAGTACGGCTCGTCCGATTCGGGCGCCTCTCTGGGCGACATCCTCGGCGAAGCCCTGAAGAAGCAGGACTAAGCCGGAGTTTGCCCGTGGCGAGGCGAGGAGCGCACGAGCGATCCGCTGCCTCGTCACGGAGACAAACCCGGCCGGCGGGCATAAGCGCCGTTCGACGGCGCAGCCCTTCGAGACGCTCGGACGTGCGCCCTCGCTCCTCGGGGCGAACGGAACCACACATCCGTTCCTCCTGAGGAGGGGGTGAAGCCGCACGGCTGAACCCGCGTCTCGAAGGACCCTGCTGCCACCGAGACAAAGCCGGCACTCACCCCTTCCCTATCCGCCCGCCGGCCCCTAGCTTGCCGCCCATGCAAGCCAGCTGCCTATGCGGCGCCCTGACGGCCGAGATCGCCGACCGGGGCGAGCCGACCACCATCCTGTGCCATTGCCGCGACTGCCAGCGGCGCAGCGGCTCGCCGTTCGGCGTGATGGCCTATTATCCGGACGACGCCCTCGCCATCACCGGAGACGCGCGCGAGTTCACCCGGTCCGCTGACAGCGGCAAGCGCTTCACCACCGGCTTCTGCCCAACCTGCGGCAGCACGCTCTATGCGCGCGGAGAGCGCCTGCCCGGCGTCACCGGCATCGCCGTGGGCACGCTGGCCGACCCCGCCTTCCCGGTGCCGCACCGCTCGGTCTACGAGCAGAGCCGACACGATTGGATCGCGCTGCCTGCGGGCATGGCGCGCCACCCGCGAGGGCGGGACAGCTGATGGCGCTCCAGGTCCATCTCTTCCCCTGCCTGTCGGACAATTACGGCCTGCTGCTGCACGATCCCGCGAGCGGTGAGACCGCCTGCATCGATACGCCCGACGCCAGCGAATACCTGCGCCAGGCCGAGGCGCTGGGCTGGCGCATCACGCAGGTCTGGAACACCCACTGGCACCCTGATCACACCGGCGGCAATCTCGCGATCAAGGCCGCAACCGGCTGCCGCATCAGCGCGCCGCTGGCCGAGGCGGACAAGATCGCCGGCGTCGATCGCGCCTTGCGCGATGGCGACATCGTCGAGCTCGGCGCCGTGCCCGCGCGGGTGATCGACGTGGGCGGGCATACGCTGGGCCACATCGCCTACCACCTGCCGTCCGAGCGCCTGGCCTTCGTGGGCGATTCGCTGTTCGCGCTGGGCTGCGGGCGGATGTTCGAGGGCACCGCGCCGCAATTCTGGGCCAGCCTGCTGCGGCTGAGGCACTTGCCTGCCGAGACGGTGGTCTATTGCGCGCACGAATACACCGCCTCCAACGCCCGCTTCGCGCTCCATGCCGATCCGCACAACGCCGCGCTGCACGCCTATGCCGCCGAGATCACCGACAAGCGCGCCCGCGGCGAGCCCACCGTGCCCTTCCCGCTCGAGCGCGAGATCGCCACCAACCCCTTCCTGCGCGCCGACGAGCCCGACATGCAGGCCCGCTGGGGCGGCCAGGCGCCGCACGAAACCTTTGCGGCCTTGAGGGCGGCCAAGGATACGTTCTGAGCTCGATCACGCCAGCCGGTCGAAGCACACCTTCCCACCCACGCTTCTGGAAGGCAGCATCCTACCCCGGCTCCCTCCGCATCACCTCCACGCTGGGCGCCGAACGCTCTGCCGGGCCGTGGTACACCGCCTCGACATTGTTGCCGTCGGGAGCGAGCCCGAAGGCGCCGCAATAGCCGCCGGTGATAGTCGCGCTCGCCCGGCGCGCCATTGCCGGTGCCGCCCGCCGCAAGCCCGGCCGCGTACCAGCGTTCCAACGCGCTCCGGTCGGCAGCCTGGAAGGCGAGGTGGATGCGGCTGGGCGCCTCCCCCTCGTCGACGTACAGCTCGTCGATTTCGAAATGGTCCTCCGCCTCTTCGATCGTGTGGCCGAGCGCCGCCAGCGTCTCGCGGTAGAAGCGGCGCGAGGCGGCAAGGTCGCGCACCCGTAGCTGAATGTGGTCGACAAGCCGGCCGAGATGATTGGTCTTGCTCAATGCCCTTCCTTCTCGCCGCTGCCCGGATAGGTGCTGCCCTTGAGCAGCGTCGCGAGGTGCGCGGCGTTGCCCGCGACCATCTTGGCGGTCTTCAGGACCTTCTCGGGAGTGTCGGGCAAGTCCTTGAAGTCGGTGGATCCCATCGCCTCGCCCACCCAGTAGCAGGCGGCGACGGCGGGGATGGTCCAGCCGGTGTCGTTGAGGCTCTGGAACAGCTGCGCGCTCGAGAAGTGCGCGCCGTCCTCGTTGCCGACGATGGCCGCCACCGCGACCTTGCCGTAGCTCGGCATCCGCCCGGCCTCGTCCGTCTCGGAGAGGAAGGCGTCCATTCGCTCGAGCACGCGCTTGCCGATGGAGCCGATCTGGCCCATCCAGACCGGGCCGGCGAAGATCAGGATGTCGTGGCTGAGGATCTTGCCGCGCAGGGCCGGCCAATCGTCGCCCTCGCCCTCGTCGGAGGTGACGCCGGGGAGGATGGCGTAGTCGGCCATCCGCAGCGTCTCGACGATCTGCACGCCCTGCGCCGCGAAGGCCTCGGACAGGACGGCGATCATCGCGTCGGTGGAACTGGGTTCGCCGCCGCTCTTCTTGAGCGTGCAATTGATGGCGATCGCGGTCGGCTTGGCGGTCTCGGGCATGCGTGTCTCCTTTGCAGGAGAACACGCGGGGCCGGCCGAATGTCCCGCGTCAGAGTTCGGCGATCATCCGGTCGGCGAGGCGGCGGTCGGCCGTTTCGTCATGGCGCTCGCGGATGAGGCTGGCGGCCGCCCGGGTCGAGGCCTCTGCGGCGCGCACGCGCAATTCGTCCAGCGCGGCGCGTTCGGCGGCGGCGATCTTGTCCTGCGCCATCCGCTCGCGGCGGGCGATCAGCGCCGCGGTATCGGTCTCGGCCTTGGCGACCAAGGCATCAGCCTCGTGGCGGGCATTGACGAGCATGGCCTCGGCGTCCTTCTCGGCGCCGGCGATCTTGGCCGCGTACTCGCCGCGCAGGGCTTCGGCCTCGGCGCGCAGCTTGCGGGCTTCCTCGAGCTGCTCGCGGATCGCGGCGATCCTGGCATCCAGTCCGCCGGCGATGGTCTTGTGCACCTTGGCGCCGAAGATGGCGATGAGGATGAGCACCAGCATCGCCAGCGCGACCCATTGGAAGGGAACCAGGCCGAGCAGCTCAGGCTCGACATGGTGGATTTCCGCCCCATGCGCCTCGGCCGCGTAGGTCTCGGCAGATTCGGTTTCGAACACCTGCGGGAGCGGGGTGGTCTCAGCCATGTGCCAGCACTCCCTTGACCGCCTGCTGGGCGGCGCCGCGGTCTACCTCGATGCCGGCGAGGCGTGCCACGATGTCCTGCGTCGCTTCGCTGGCGACATTCTCGATCTCCGCCACAGCCTCGGCGCGCGAGGCCTCGATGCGCGCCTCGGCCTCCTCGAGCTGTGCATCGAGGCCCGTCTGGACCTCGCCCAGGCGCTGCTCGGTGGCGGCCCGGGACTTCGCCTTCGCCTCCCCGACCAGCGCCTGGGCGGCGGCGCGGTTGGCGTTC
>Ga0210040_10004289_pt1 | contig 18738 bp, 26 predicted proteins | sample CryGeyCG12114_NA_FD_185462 | JGI IMG/M metagenome (GOLD analysis project Ga0210040, IMG submission 185462) | Groundwater microbial communities from aquifer - Crystal Geyser CG19_WC_8/21/14_NA (SPAdes) (version 2) | ecosystem: Environmental > Aquatic > Deep subsurface > Groundwater | place: USA...
AGAACATTCCTGCCTCTTTAGGCCTGGTTCGCGGAATGCTCTTTCCAATTGGTTCATTAGTTGTACTGGCCGCTTGGCGACCATGTTTGTCTGGTTTGCCTGGCTGTGATCAGGCTGGCGTGTAACATTTTGGTCCTCGTGGCGTAGCGCAGGAATAGACATAGACATAGCTGATAGGTATCGTAACCAGGTCTGTTATGGTTGCGCGGGTAGTCTTGCTAGGTGCAAGTGATGGAGATGAAATTGTTCCTGTGCAACTTACCGAGCTGGCACAAGTTTATGGTCATGGTGCTTTATACATACTTCCTTTGGCATTTGGTTCGTTTGACCCCTTGAGAGGCAGCATCTCCCCTCTCCACGATCGCGATCTGTGTCACTGAACGCCTTGACTGGCAAGGATACAGACAAGATCGAGTCGGAAGGCCGGCTCCTCGGTGTGATCGTTCGGTCCTCACATAGCGATGCGCAAGCATACTTCTTATGTCCGGAGCAAATCGAAGATGTGAACGGGCCATGTCATGCCGATGGACCCTGGAACGATCCACCAATCAGCTTCTAAGACATCAAGTACGGGGATTGCATATCACGATGGAGCAGGGTTGACTTGGACGAAACAGAGCTTTTTTCATCACGGGCGCTATCCAGTCTATCATAGCTAGCTACCTCTTGAGATGTTCTCAAATCGAAGCATTTTTTTGGTATTTTCTTTGACCTCTATATTGTGCCATCTGACAGAGATGGCTTCGCTGCTCATTACACTTAGCAATCATATCTGTTCATCATGTAACTGTGCCGAGATAGGCCCGGGCTTTTCGCAAGAAACCGCTGAACTCTGTACTTGTGGGCTCAATTGATGCCGTTGGCACGACTGCTTTCCGTACTCAGCGTGGTAAAACCAATGAAACGCAGACTCATTGGTTGACGTCACGACCAGTCACTACCGGTATGGTCTTGAAGGGGGCTGGTAGTCTTCAGGCTCGGCATCTAGGTATGGCTGCATGGCAGCGTAGGCTGGGCGGCCGACAGGGAGGTAGTGCTGAGGCGCGTGGGGAGAGCCACCATGAATGTACCCATCTCCAGTTTGAGCACGTTGTCGTTGACCAGAGCTAGGAGGAGTAGTTGCGTACGCATAGCCGGGGTGGAACGCTGGTTGCTGGAAATAGATTGGTTGAAAGCCGTACGGCATGGCTGCTGCTGGCGATTGGTAAGCACCTGACGATGGGGGCCAGGCAATGCCACGCTGCGGTCGTTCAGAAGACGGAGGGTGTCCAAAATGCTGGAGACGGGTGTGTCGACGAGCGGAGTACTCTTTCGGCTCGACTCGAATTCGCTGCCCTCGAATATCGATCTCGGTCTCAGCAGCACGCTCGGATTCGGTGGCACAGGAGTATTCGATAAAACCAAAGATATTGTAACCCTGTCCGCCTTGCAAATAAAGTTAGCAAAAACTCCTTGTTGCAATTGATGCAATGTTACACACCTGTGATCGGCTTTCGAATGACATTGCAGCCCTTGATGTGACCAAACGTGGAAAATATTTCGAGAAGTTCTGCCTCAGTCACGTCGTGGGGAAGGTTGCCGACGAAGATAGACTTCTGGTCCGTCGTAGATCGTGGAGTGCGAAGACCTTGACCCCTCGGGCTGCTAACAACGGCAGGGCCGAGTCGAGTTCGAGGCTCAAGATTCGGTGGCTCCATGATCTTGTGCATAGTGGTGGTGCTATTGAAGGCCTAATGTTCTGTGAGTAAGGAGCAACAGACAGAGGTGGCAGCTTACCTTGAGAGCGTCCTTGAAGTCTAGATAGTAGGCAAATTTGACCCAAATGCCCTCCGGGATGCCATAAGTATTGGCGTCTGCATGTGTGGTAGGCTGCGTTTCTTGGATTGGGCCATATCTTGAAAGCAGCTCATGGGCTTCATCTTTCGAGACTGGGCCTCCTCCAACGCGACTGAGAACAACCGAGCCTGATCCAATAGATAAGCCGGTGTCAGCGTTTTGTAGGATGTACTCACGTCGCGCCTCGGCATGTTCCGTTCGAATTTTTCGATCATCCACCATCAGGTCACGACCGCCCTCGATAGCTTGTGTAGCAGCCTCGATGGTCTGTGATGTGTTAGCAAGTTTTGTGGTTGAGTGGGTCCATTCAGCGTACGTGGTATTGCACCAGAGCAAATGGATGTCCATGTCTGTCGCGTCGGACCTTGACAATGCAATTCCCAAATCGGTCAAAAGCATCATGCACAGATTTTTCGAGTTGCTCGTCGGTTCGGCTTACTGACAGGCTAGAAGATGTCAGCAGGAGATCCTTGCCAGGCTCTTTTCTAACATACTTGGCCACGAAGATGCAAGCTTCTGGTGGAAGAACACCTTGGGCGTTTTGTGGGGTGATGGGATCCGTGAGTCGATCGGATCGTGGGGTAGGTTTGGTGTTCGGGGAGGTGTATCCCACGAGTTCACGGCTTGTGGCAGGAAACTGAGCGTTGTCGTCCACTTGTGCTTTGGTGTCGACTTGTGCTTTGGTGTCGACTTGAGCTTTGGCGGCTCCGATGAAGACATCGTCGTCAGCTCTTGACTCCAGGTGCATGTTACGGTCTGTGTTCCTTGGTCGCTTGAAAGCTTGGGATGACAGAAAAGGATCAGCTAGTGAAGCGTCGGCCGGTGGTGTCAACAAAGAAGTTCGGGATAGAGACGAGTCTAGGAAGCGGTGTTAGTTCTCTCATTCTTCGAGAGTCTGGGTAGACATACCAGTCTTGGCTCTTGATGCAGGTGTTGAAGTGGCAGTTCGAGAGTCGAGGTTGAGGTTCTCGAAGCCCGCTGGTAGGTCCTGTAGATTGGCGTGACTTCGTGAAGATTGCATGTTGAATGATCGTGGCCCGCGAAGTTGTTCTGACTGTGAGTAGATCGAATTCCAGATGGATCGTTGAGAGTTGTTAGGAGCTGGATAACCAAAGAGATTCATGTTGTCAGTGGGTGTGCGGCTCACTATGTATGAGATTAACTTTACAAACGGCCAAAGGCCACAGCGCCAGCCTGCAGACGTGTCACTCACTTGTTGCGTCAAGCTACCGTGACCTGTTTCAGCTTTGTAGCGGGACGAAGTCTTTGATATTGTATCAAAGAAGGATCTTGAGGTTACCCTGCCGCAGACAGGCGTAGATCGAGAGGGAAGCAGAGGTGATGTTCTATCAAGCACAACGATGAGGTGGGCTCACAGTTGTAGGAGATGACTTGGAAGGAGAAAAGTGTTGAGGTGAGCTGTTGAGTTAAATAGGAAGGTGCGATGGGTGACGGCTCTTGCTGACGGTGTTGATATGGTTTTTGCCACTCCTGCTGTTGCCGATTCACTGCACTCTTGGTACCAACGGAAGCCTCGTTTGAGATTTTCACATTGAGATTCTTGTTGCACGTGCTCCGCAATGGCGGTGAGGTAGGGTGATGTCTTTTAGTACTAACTTATTGAAGTGAAGGGTTAAAGCCAATGATGTTGATCAGCTAGAAGAGTGCACCTGGTATCTCGCACCCCTCCTTCTCGCTTCCTTACCTCTAGATATGGAAGGCACGCCCACACCAAGGCCGGCCTCTGGACTTGAACAAGAGTGAGGGCTTCCCCCAGCCACATTGCGTTTCATTATTTCCATCTGCTGCAATAGCAACGCTAGCTGGCCTTTCGCACCAAACATCCCCAACTGGGCGAAGCATCTGTGGAAACATTGATATTCGCTGCAAAATCTGACCTTGCCAAAAGGAGTGTACAACAGTGATTCGCGCCAGGCAAGCCTCTCGTTGCTGAGCCGTGCATGGAAGAGCAGTGCTGAAAATGCTACGGCATTCTACCACCAGGTTCACATCGTTTGAGAAGCTTCGCAATGGTTCAATCGAACGGTAACTGTCGAGAGCTCCAAAGATGTGTAGGTATTGCTTAGGTCCGAATCTCAAAGATTGCGTGGCGGCATCAGCAAGCGGCATTCAAGCAATGCTCACATACCTTCTAAACAAAATAGAGCGTCATGTTAGGTTCGTCGCTCCTGCTCGCTGCGACACGTGTGGAAGTCGTCCGCCAGCAGAGGATTCGGTCCAATGATGAAGCTTGTGCTCGGGTATTTCGTAATCAGACAGGTTGGAATGCTATACAGATGCTTCCACATGTCAGCCTTGGACGGCCTAGCCGTGTAGTTACGATGCACAGAATCTCCGTTGGAACCTCTGCCGTCCAAGATGAACCATACTAGGGCGTCTTCGAGGAGTCATCATTGATGAACATCGCAACATTCAGGACGGGACTCTGGCGATGCTCTACATACGCCTACCAGACGTGATAGCTTTGCTCAGGGGATCTGTCCTGTAGGTGCGAAGTGCTCAACATGGTAGCCGTAACGCGCCCACAAACTTCCTGCAGCAAGTATAAGAGTTCGTGCCTGTCCGTGTCGTAGTTGTCCCTCTGTTCACAGAAGACCCACCATCATACGAACATACGCTCGTGGACGACATGTCTGTTGACATGGAGAAAGACGCTCTCATTTCGTGGAGTACAGCACCGGACTTGCCACGCCGATCCCGCGTCTTTCAGACGTGGGCCGCATCCATATGACCACGTTCTACATGTTTACATCCTTTGCTCTCAGTCATTCCGATCAGTATACAAGTCCGTCCAAAAGCGCATACAAAAGAGGCGCACCAGCTTCGTTCCGTGTTTGTTTCTGCAGTCTCATCCAAGGCTCGCTGTCCGTGTACTTCAAGAAGATACCCGATAACTGCGGCTGGGACGAAGCCGTTATTGCCTGCAGTAAACTTGAATCGGCGCTCCTCCTACACAATACATGCTTCAAGGTGCCGTTGCTCCATCTATAAGAGCATAACATAGGTGCAAGCCCAGGCACGAAACATAAGCTCCAGCCGGATTATCAATTAATCTGGCCGAGCGTCTCGTTCTCCGGAGCAGCCAGCACCTTAGAGAAGGCACGGCGACACACCCGATCATCTAGAATATACAGCCTCTGGTCCGCCACGCTGATGTTCTGACTGGAGACAGGGCGCAGCCGACCAGCAACAAAATGTTCTCCGCCACAATACGCAGGTATGCCGCACCAGGCTTCTGGTCCAAGACGACCCAAGAGTTCCAGCGGGCAGCCAAGTTTAGTACGTCTTCTTCCTATGCCTCGCTGAGTATAGACACTGACCGTCTCCAGCAATGAATTTGGAAGGTTTGACCATCACCACCATCCCACAGCCAATCCTAGACTTCGAGGATCCTCACACAGCGACATGGATGAAGATTATGACCGACCAGACCGTCGGCGGCTTCTCAGAGGCCAAGATCACGCAACACGAGGCTGACGAGGGGACCTCAACTCCTGCCCATATTCGCTTTCACGGCAACATCTCTACGAAGCTGCCACACGACCGACCAGATGTGATGAAGACAGGATATGCTGCCTTCAGAAATCAAGATCGTGGAAGGACATTATTTGGAGAGCTCTTCTGGAGTGTCGAGCCATATTCCTACTTAGCACTACGCGTCAAGAGCGATGGAAGAAAATACTTTGTCAATATCCAAACAGATTCTATCGTCGAATCCGACATCCACCAGCACCGGCTGCTAACCAAGAATCACAAGGGAGTGGTCTCGCCCAGCAGCCCGCCTCAATGGGAGACTGTCCTTATTAGGCTGCACGATTTCGTCAGAACGAACCAAGGCTTCATCGCGGAACCACAATCTGAGATGCTGCGGCAAAAGGTCAAGAGCTTTGGTATAGGCTTGATTGACCGACAGCCTGGTCCGTTCGACTTGTCAATTAGTGCCATGTGGGTGACGAATTTGAACGAGCGCGGACAAATCGACGGCCGCACCGGCTGGGAAGAAGGCGATCAAGGGAGCCCTAGGCTCGGCGATGTCACGGTCGATAAGCTACGCCGGAAAGCGGAGGAACGCAGGAACACGGCCGGGACACAAGAAGCCATCAAACGAGACACCATGAACGAATATGACAAGCGCAAGAGAGGCGAGACCATGACTTGAAATCAGATGTTGTACAAAGCTCCCCACCTGCCGACTCTCAAGAAGCACACAAACCAACGACGCGTGCCTGGCATTACCGCGTAGCCTCCTCGAGGCTTTTACCAGTTAATATTTGGAATGCCTCGGCGTACTTCGAGCTCGTGTTTTTCACCACCTCGTCCGACATCTCGACACCTTCCTTGCCTTTGAGACCGTTCTTGGTCAGCCAGTCTCTCAGATACTGCTTATCGAAGCTCTCCTGAGATTGGCCGAGCGCATACGTCTGAGCTGACCAGAACCTCGAGCTGTCTGGAGTGAGAACCTCATCTACCAGCACTACCTCGTCAGTCTCCTCATCCAGACCAAATTCGAATTTGGTATCCGCAATGATAATGCCTTGCTGTTTGGCGTACTCATTGGCTGCGGAATAAACCTGGAGCGAAAGTTGCTCGATTCGCTTGGCATACTTCTCACCAACAATCTTTGCAGCATCCTCGGTTGAGATATTCTCGTCGTGTTGACCAAGCTCAGCTTTTGTGCTTGGTGTATAGATGGGCTCGGGAAATTCTTGGGACTCTCGAAGCCCTTCTGGCATCTTCTTGCCGTTCACTTCGCCAGTCTTCTTGTACGAGGACCATGCCGAACCTGTGATGTATCCTCGGACGATGGCCTCGACAGGGAAGATCTTGAGCCGTCGCACGAGCATGCTGCGGTTCCGGAGTTGTTCTTGGGCCTGTTGTGACACTGAGTCTGGCACTTTGAGACCAAGGAAGTGTGTCTTGAGGTCAGGGATTTGCTTCTGCAGATGTTCGAACCAGAAAGCCGTCATGAGTGTAAGGACTTTGCCTTTGTTCGGGACTCCCTGTTATGGTCATTCCATATGCCTGATGTAATTATAGATTTGAAAGGAATCTTACGTTTTGCATGATCACATCGTAGGCAGATATCCGGTCTGAAGCTACGAAGAGTAGCGTCTTCGAGTCGACCTCGTATAATTCTCTAACCTTGCCGGAGGCAAGCAGTGGTAGTGATGCGCCCAGATCTGCTGTAGTGTATGCCATGGTTGGAACTCGTTTGAAAATTGCCGTCTTTCCTCTTGGTCCTTGAGATGCAGACTTCGAGGTATGTCAAGTAACGTGTTTGGTTGATTACATATCTATACATGCTCATCGAAGAATGAATTTTATCAGTCGTTGCAATCACGTGCGAAAGGGTCGCTTCAGCGAGGAACAACCAGTAACTGTCTGAAGGCGCGTCCCTGCACTTGCAAAACGTAAATATTCCAAACGGTGAAAAGGGTTATCGTTGCTGTGACAGCCTTGACGTCTCTCGCTGAGCCAGAAGCGACATGAAAGGCGAGTCGAAGTCGAGATGGGCCGCTTCCTCACACCCTCCAAGGTTGCACTACTGGCCTTAGCACAAGTCTACAGTAAAGGTTCAATACCCTTGTCAGGCACTGCAAGAGTGCTCAATGTGCTTATATCAAGGATCTTACTCGACTCAAAGGAGTCAGATGAGTTGCTACAACAACAAGTTGGTGACACAGTGCTTGACCTGGAACAAGCTTTGGCCGGTCAAGCATCTGCTATTCCAGGCCGAACTGTTTGGGACTTGCTGCTGAAGGGGCTCTGGGCAATCGACTGTGCCGATGCTCTGGACTGGTTCATCAGCGAGACCCCGCTACTGCTGGGGAAGACACGAGATGAGTTGCTCAAGGAACGAGACGAGGGTCTCCCTCCTCAGCCAGCAGGCAAGATTGTTAGGACGTCGCCACTGGGGTTGTTCATCCGCCGGTGCTCTCTCGAGTACCTGCGGCTCCAGTTCCAGGACAGTACAGCGCTTTGGATGGACTTCATAGCATACAGGATGCCTAGCAAGGGAGCCTTCACAAGGAAAAATCCGCATGTGCTGCGGAGTGCCTTCGACAGCAATATTGCCGACTTGGAGATAGACACCTCCGACACTTTGACAGGTATCATGTTTCGGCGCATGCTTGAGGATGTCGATGGTCAGCAGAAGACATACAGCACGTACGATTGTGAGAAGCTCATGGAGTTTCAGGTATCGGAGATGCAAAGTAAGCATTGTGCGGACGAGTGGTGGCCGGGCTAACATGCTGCAGGTCTTGGTGGCAGACTACCTGACACGATGAAGACTACACTCAAGCAGCTGGCGAGACTGGGCACTTCTGCACCAAAGCTGACTCACTACCTCAAATTCCTCGACTCCTGGCGAGCAGGTGACTTCACCTCAGCATTCGATAATCTACATCGCTATTTCGACTACACGATGCAATCCCGAGATCGCACCTTCTACCAGTACGCCTTGCTCAACCTCGCCATCCTCCAAGCCGACTTCGGATGCCACGCGGAAGCCATTCCAGCAATGCAAGAAGCAATAGCAACAGCCCGCGAGAACCGCGACACGATCTGCCTGAACTACTGCATGTCCTGGCTCTACCACTTCGGCCGCGCATTTCCAGCTCAAATGCAGTCAATCCGCGAGACGGGCATCCTAGGCAACGAGACCGAAGGTCTGAACTTCCTCAAGAGTCGAGCCAAAGAAGCAGAAATGTGGACCCTTCTCAGCACATCTCTCCTCTCGGAAGCCAAAATCAACCTCCAGCACGGCGAGAGCCTGGCAATGTGCTTCGAGAACATAGTCAAAGCCAGCCACGTCAACGTCGTGAAGAATGTGCCCAATTGTACAGGCCCAGCGCTCCTCATGAAAAGCACGCTCTTTTCACGCATAGGACAAACGCACCAGGCATATTCTTGTGGCGAGCGGTTCCTGCTCTGCCATTCCAAAAATGCACCACTGGAGGACGTGCTCAAGTGTACAATCCGCCAAGCGGCACTGCTCACGCAAATGGGCAGGGTATCTGACGCCCAAGCTAATATGGCAAAGATCCCACCGCATATCCTCAAGGTTCTGAAATACAAGATCTACCACACAACGCACACGCTCATCCTCCGTGCCCGCCACCTGCTACACAGGAACGCCCTCGACTCCGCGGGTCAAATCATAACCCAGCTAGTCTCCCAACAACCCCACCCCGAAACCGACACATCAACCCAAGTATCCCTCCTCGAAATCGACCTTCTCATCCGCCGTCGCGAGCTAATGACCGCCCTCGACCGCCTCAACCAGCTCGCAGACAAAGCCCCCCTCGAGAACAACGACGTCTCCCTCAGATGCCGACTGCTGACTCTCAAAGCCACCTTGTTCGCAAAATCCGACAAGGCACTGCAGGGATTCAGCCTGGCAATGCGAGCAGTCGAACTCGCTCACAGTGCTCGGATCCTACCTGATCTGTGGGCCGCTACGTTAGCTCTAGCGCATATTCTGATCCAGAGCTACGAGTTCGCTGCGGCCCGGGATCTGGTAGCTGCGATCTTGCCGCAAGCGCTGGAGTGTCTTGACTGTGAGCTTGTTGGACGCTGTTACCTTGCGCTCGCGGACAGCTACGTCGGACTCGCGGGCCTAGCAGTTAGTTCGGAGGAGGGGAAAGGGAAGGGCAAGGATAAACAGACGCAGAAGCAGCTGATGAGTTCGGCGGTGGATGTGCTTGAGAAGGCGGGCGAGCAGTTTCGGTGGATTCAGGAGTTGGACTGGCAACTGGAGGCGTTGGCTAAGATGGGGAGGATATGGATGTGGCGGGGGGATGCTGCGGTTGCGAATGAGATGGGGGAGAAGTACATGAGTTTGAGGAAGGAGTATGCGGAGGGGGATGGCTGTTGAGTGTGCTTCTTCGAGTTGCTGCGAGCATGGTGTTTGTGGTAGGGGGTTTTGTGCTGGGCTGGGCGTTGCGTGCGGTTTTACTTGATCAGATGGTATGCAGGAGCATGGCACCGCATGCTGAATGTGCCAACGGAGATCTATACTCAGTGGTTGCTCAATACACTTGTTCATTCCTGCGTCTGCTGCAGTAGTCATGTTTGTCTTGACTGTCTGAGCTGATCTCGTATACGCCTCCTCATCCTCAATCTATACAACCGTGGGGGCTTGGGATGGCAGTTCTCTCAGGTAGGAAATGTTCGAAGCAAGGAATTTAGGTAGTCTTGTCCTTGTTGTGGTAGTTGACCTTGTCGTTCCAGAAGAGGGTCTGTCGGCTCTGTCAGCACATTCCTTCAGCTTTGCTATCCTCCCTACCTTGTCACCGTCTCCCCAGAAGAAGTTCTTTGTCCTGATGTTCTGGTATGGGTACTCAACTCGCTCCTCTAGAGGCGGCAGATGCTCCCAGTGCTCCCAATGTTCATTCCACAGGTTCCAAGCATTGATCGCGGCGAGGATGAGGCAGGGGGTAACGACGTAGATCGAGAGTCTTCGCCAGAGGTCTACAAGCACAAATTCGTGTTAGTCCAGCTTTGCTCAAAGTGCCTTGTCGCACAGTCGTCCTGTCTCGCGTATGAACGTTGTTATGTGGCAGACGCACCAGAAGTAGCAGCGGCATGAGCTTTGACGGCAGCTCGTTCCCGGTTGAAGGCGTTGTCAGCTGTGCCGGTCAACTTTCCTCCTGGCACGTCCCTGGCCGAGACCGACACTCGGCGGATGAATTGTCGGAAGACGGGTTGTTGTGTTCGGAGTGGTTGCTGCGCCATGCGCAGGCCTAGTCGTTGGAACGACATTGTCGTGGTTGTGCTGAGCGGAGAGGGTGTTGGACTTCAGAGCTGAGTCTTCGAGTCGACTTCAAGATGTGGTGGACTGACGAAGTGCTTGCGGGAGAGAGCTTATAGGACGCTAGTGTGCATCAGGAATCGCGTGGTCTGGCTTCGGATCTGCGAGGTCGAGGCAGGTGCGTCATGGTCATGGAACGTGACTGCGCGAAAGCTAAGTCACGGTGAGGCCTCATTATGCTCTCACTGTTGTATTGACGCGATGTGAGCAGCTTTAATGCTGTCATCGCTGTCGCAACTGCTTGTTGAGCTCGGTGTGCTTGCGGCATGCGCCTCAGCCCTCATTTGATGCCGAAATGGCCCTGCGAATTACAACTTGGAACGTGAACGGCATCCGCAATCCATTTGGCTACCAACCATGGCGAGACAAAAGAACCTTCGAGGCTATGTTCGACATCCTCGAAGCCGACATCGTTTGCTTTCAAGAGACCAAAATCCAGCGCAAAGATCTTCGTGATGACATGGTTCTGGTGCCTGGCTTCGACTGCTACTGGAGCTTGCCACGCCACAAGAAAGGATACGCCGGCGTGGTCATCTACACACGCAACTCGAGATGTGCACCTATACGCGCCGAGGAAGGCATAGCTGGCGGTCTGTGTCCGCCCAATAGCACGACACCATTTCGTGAGCTGCCCGAGGAAGAGCAAATTGGTGGCTATCCTACATTGGAACAAATGTCACAGACAGAATTCGATGCGGCTACGCTTGATGCTGAAGGGAGATGCGTCATTCTCGAGTTCCCTGCTTTCGTGCTGCTTGGTACATATTGTCCTGCAGAAAGAGACGAGGAAAGGACTCACTTCCGGACCGCCTTCCTCAAAGTACTCGATGCGAGAATTAGAAACTTAGTGAAGATGGGCAAGAGGGTGGTCTGGGTCGGTGACATAAACATCTCGCGAGAAGAAATCGATACGGCCATGTCTGAAGAATCGATGCGCAAGAGAGGCATTGACCATGTTGGTTGGATCTCTTCACCTGCCAGACGACTCTTCAATCAACTATTGGTTGGCGGAAAGGTTTACGGTGAGAGAGACGAAGGTCGAGAAGAGCAGATTCTATGGGATGTGTGCCGCTCCTTCCACGAGGGAAGGAAGGGCATGTATACTTGTTGGGAGACAAAAGTGAATGCTCGACCTGGCAACTACGGTTCAAGAATCGATTACGTCCTTTGCACCCACGAAATGAAGGACTGGTGGAGCGACTCGAATATTCAGGAGGGCCTGATGGGTTCCGATCACTGTCCAGTTTATGGCACGTTCAAAGAGAAGGTCACAATACAAGGACAAGAGAAGCACATTCTGGATTTGGTCAACCCTCCTGGCATGTTCGAGGATGGAGTGCGCAAGATGGATTGGTCTACGAAGCACCTGCTACCTATGTCTGGTAAGCTTATCCAGGAATTCGACCGCAGACGGAACATCAAAGACATGTTCTCCAGGAAACCGTCTCTGCCGAAAGCACCAAGCTCTATCGCCCATTCACCGAGCAAAGATACTCTGGCTCTTGTACCGACCCTCTCCCCAAGCATTTCCTTCACCTCGGAGCAGAAAGTAAACCCGCCAGCGCAGTCCACTCAGTCTCCGAATGCGAGTGGTCTGAAACGTAGCATATCTAACGTCAGTACACCGCCGGCAGCAAAGAAGAGCAAATCAGACTCTAACGGCACATCAAAAGGCCAGCAGAGCCTCAAAGGCTTCTTTGCAAAGAAGCCGTCTCTAAGACCCGACGAAGACTCCGAGTCTCTGCCTTCTTCTCCAGAGAAAGAAGCTGCCGCCCAGCAGCCGACGCCTTTAGCCATCCTCGAAGCATCACCTGCAAGAACCGAGAAGTCCGTTGAAGACGAGGCAGCCTCCTTCGAAGTCAAGAAGACCTGGGGCAAGTTGTTTGCCAAACCTATCGCCCCCAAATGCGAGCATGACGAGCCCTGCAAGACCATGCTCACCAAGAAACCTGGTGTCAATTGTGGCCGGTCCTTCTGGATGTGCAATCGTCCCCTCGGTCCGAGTGGGAAGCAAGAGCGTGGAACACAATGGAGGTGCAATACCTTCATCTGGGCCAGTGATTGGGATGCGAGGCAGGATCCTGGCTGAAGAGCGAAGAAGTTGATTTTACGTCGTCAGAATACACACGCTCCTCGCAAGGCGTCTGAAAGGCCATCCAAGAGACTGGCTGCAACAGACAAAACGATTCCGCGGCAACAATGCTGCCCTGAATATCGGTCAAGACCGTGATCTGGCTGCAACCAAGCCTCCCATGCACGACAATGATTCCGCAGGTCCTCCGTTCGCTACACGTCAATGTAGAGCCGAGGCTCATGTTGAGAACCGGTCTCTGCGGTCGGAAAGATACAGCCATACTCTAAGACTATCTTCAGCACGGCCTACTGGCCTGAGAAAGAATCAACAACGGGCACCAAGACGAACAGGGACAATATCCTGATCATGATGAGGAGCCACACCGTACAAGATCTCGTAGTCTGTTACGGTGATTAGGCTGTGCCACATCAATTTGTATGTCATCTCGGCAAGGCGTCGACATTGACCAGATCCACGCTACCCTTTGCCTGAGGCGTCTTACTTTGATCGCGGCATGTTACCAAATGTCCGGGAGCATTAACGCTCGCCTTATCTTTGCTCAGCGCCTCGCACCTCGTGTGACACTGAATACCTGCCAAGACCCTCTCGTCACCCATTGCGTATGTTTCGGCCTTTTTTGGCGTTTCAAGAGGTACAACACTCATCTTGACACCGCAGCCACATCGACAGTCGCTTGCCCGCCTTCTGCAGCCGCGTGACCCACATCAGTCACCCAGATTTTGCTTCCATTATCGTTTAGACAATGTCACTTGCACTACTAGTATCTGCTCAGCCACCGAATGCTTTCGATCTGCTCGGTTCCTCGCTCCAAATCACAACCAGATCAGGCGAGGAAATGATCTTGCTGGAGTGACTCCCCCTAAGACCTCGAAAACTGGATGGCAGCGGTAAGGGAGGAGAGCTCTTTGCCAAATGCAGTAGCTGGAGGTCGAAGTGCTGCTACCTTATGCCTTTCTCGACCCTATGAGAGAAGCTTCGGCCTCCGTCTCATGACAAGACCAGTCTTTCTGCCACCGAGGAACCTCGACAATCACGAAAGAGCGCGAAACAATGCTGGTCGTGCGGACGTCGCTGAGGTAGGGCTTGTCGTTACGCGCAGTTCGATGTGTGGGGGAAAGAGATTTCTATGACAGCCGCATGCTTCGGAGATAGATCACAGTGTATAGCTTTTAATGTTACATATGGTTATGTCGAAGCTAGTATTCCTTCTCCGTCCTTTCATATCATGACTACCATGACACAATGAACCTTGTCTTCCACATCTACGTGTCATCAGGCATCTCAATGCTAATACGCGAAACGCCAACATGCGATTTCGACGGGCTCGTGGACCTGCGCGAGCCGTGCCATGTCATGTCAAACTCCTGCGCGCCGCATTTCTTCGAAGGTAAGTAAAACAGCATCATGAACTGCTTGATACTGTAAATTGATTGCATTTCGAGACCTCCCTACGGCTGGCTGAATATGATCTGATCTGATTTCCTTCCCTCAATTCCTGTGCTCCTTCCTTGCGTAGTGCCCGTCCATGCAAACATGCAATGCGCCGCGAGTGACTATGGACATCCCATCCCATCCCATGCCGCCCACGCAGCCATTATGAGCGAGATAGAGATACCGATACCGAGCCTTCACGCTCATGTAGCCAGAAACATCCGTATTCGCCTCGCGGGCCTGTTCCATGATATGCTGTTCGCTTCGTACTCTAGCTCAGCTGCAGCTCGCGTATATCCTGTCCTGTCGTTCTCGTTTCTAGTCTAGTCTAGTTCGCCGCCCTGTCCTGTGCTGTCCTGTCTTGTCTTTCGACTCGTTCCTGCGCTGGGCGTCCCTGCCCATGTGCGGAGAGGCTCGAAGGTCTCTCTCTCGCTCTGCTCGCGTTGTGCTGTGCTGGTTTCGTCTGGCCGAGGTTCTCTGGTCTGTGCTGTGCTGTGCTGGGCTCGACTGCGGATCTTGGGTCTCTGTGTGTTGTGTTGTGCTTCTGGTGGGTTAGGGGACTTTGGCGATGTGTGGTTTTAAGTGGTGGGGTCGTTGGGTTGTGCTTGCGGGGAGGTGGACTTTCTGCGTGGGGTGAGGGCGGGAGTCGTGGTTTGGTGTTGCGCTTGGCCTGGTTGGTGCGGTGGTGGCTGCGGTGGCTGTGGGAGGGGTTTGGGGAGGGTAAACGTCTTGTGAGCGAGGGTGATTGTGGTTGGGAGTGGAGGAGCGGCTTGGCATCATGCTCGGTGTGGTTATTGTAAACCTACGGCTGCTTCTTGATCGCAAGCGCATCTCTTGATGGGATCGTCGTGGTAATCTAGATCCTTTCTCCGGAGTGGCCTGTGCCAAGATCTGATGCCCAGTACTGGGAACACGTTCGGAGCATTGAGGGCTGCAGCCGGAGCATTGGGGCCTGGGCCTTGCTGCTCAATACGGTCTGCGCGCGTCAGTGATATTCGCTGATAACATTGACCAACTTACATAGCATAGGAGAAAAAGTTTCCAGCAATGAGGGAGTTGAACTTCGGATGTCCAGTCGAAGTGCGAGATCCTGCAAACACAGGTCAGCAAGGGCCGCTTTCGCCGATAATACACGTACCTCCCTGAATGGACTAGGGCTAAGGACAACCTGTAGAGCCGCGGTCAGTGAAGTTCGCGTTCGTGGTTCGCTACTTACACTTTGGGTGTGATATCTTAGCCGGACGTTCGGCCACCAAGACTTGCTACTCCCACCCCGGTTGAATGTATTGTCTTGTTTCTGATCAATGTAAGCGAGCTTGCGGCTGGTCATGGGCAGTTCACTCACAAGATCCAACGGCAGGCTACGTAGGTCTATTGATGCAGACGCTGCCTCATTCTGCAGACATTAGCTATTCTGCTTGTGTAGGCGGCGGGCTGTTGACTCACCTCGTAGACATAGTGAATGACATCGTTTTCTTCTCTCGAAAAATCAGAGCAGATGCGCATGCCTACTCCAGGTAGAACTTGGAAGGCTGAATGCGGCTCAGTCACCTTGTGTCCCAATTGTGATCCTGGCGCGCCAGGAAGCAGAAAATTCTCCCACCCGTGGCTGTCTTTGAGGTAAGTTGGCCGCGTCAAGTGCTTGCGAGAAGACTCTTCGACATTCCGGAACTCCCGGTTTACCAGATGGTTTTTGCATGACTTCAAAAGCTGGTATTCGCAGTCGAGATGGAAGCAGAGGGTTGTGAAGCGAGCCTTCACTGCGAATGATGGGAACAAGCTCGGATGTCGAAACAGTCGGTGAAATTCGTATACCAAGAACTGAAGTCGTTCTTCTTGACTGTGTATGTCGGGTGTCTGCGGTATGCTGACCAGCACAAACGATCTTGCGCGGGAGAGCTCAAGGTACAGCATATGTAGATATCGAAGAGAGCATTTGGCGCTGACGAGACCATTGCCTGTTCAACTCCGTTAGCTAGACTCCTCTCAAGCATGCTGGCGTCGTCATACTTCTCACCGTCCCCCTCTCGGCAATAAGCCTTCCTCGTTGGGAGAATATCTTCATTGTGCGAACGGCGATGCTAGACTGTATGGGTTGTGATTTGCTTACTCCTGTAGGGTTGGCTGGGCTTGTGAAGTGCTACCGACGATGTGACTATCGATTCAGGTAAGGGAGTTTGTGTCCCTTATAATACTGGGCATAGATTCGATCTGCTTGACTCGGCCTCGATCTGATGCTTGTCACTGGCAAATCCAGTCGGTCGGTCACAGAAGAACAATACTATTGTCGAAGTATTCAATAGGTTCCAATGGGTTGTCGAAGCTTTGACTTTAGCTTATTGGCTGGAATGTGACCATCCAGTAAATCAGGCTTCACCTTGCCGTATGTCACTTCCATGACCCCCCAATTCGAAGGATGCCAGAACGATCTCCTTTGGCCTTTGGACTGCCCAGTGAATACCACTCCAACGAGACAGACTCACCTTAACCCACCCCATCGTCGCCTACTGCGTTTCTTGTACGAATGAAGCTTGGACCCCCTTCGGTATCAACCATGTCTGCAAACAGCTACTTGAAAGACAAGCTCGTCTCCTTCCACAAATTCGAATTCTCGTTGTCCCAAGATCAACGGCACTTCCTACTTCAGCATCCTGATCTGCTAAGTCCAGACATGGTTGGCGCTCTTTATCAAGCATCACTCGACAGAGCGCCTCATGAAGCAGTCAGTACCAAAGATGCTTCACCCACTTCTTTCATGAATAAACGTACCCAGGCTTCTCCGAGGAAGCCACGTAAAGTCGTCAACTCGTGGATGGCGTTCCGCTGTGAGTTCACTCCCAATACCGTCCTCAAGCGACCAGACACTGACTTGGCACCAGCATACTACTCACCTCTGATCAAAGATCTACCTCAGAAGGCTCGCTCTCCGATGCTCGCTATGTTGTGGAAGAGCGATGTGGATCATGGCCTTTGGGAGCTCTTGAGCGCAGCTTTCAGTTACGTCCGTGACAACCACAGCGAGGATAGTGTCAGCCTCGAACAATTTCTCGGCGTTGCCACGCAGGTAGTGCCTATAGTTCCTGCTGACCAATACCTCGCCCGAACAGGCTGGACCCGCGTGGGAGACACTCTCCATAGGGCAGAAGTGTCTTCGAAGGAAGGCCCGAAAGCAACAAATGTATCTTGCGCCGGCCTCGCTCGTTATTGCTTCCGACAAGGCCTGATCTCGAAGCCCCCAATGACAACGCAAGCTGATCTGAACCCATCCCGCAGCAGAGATACGCCGTCGTCAAGGATCTCATTCGCAGCAATGGCATCGGCACCTCACACGGTTAAGGCCGCAGAACAGCCACAGCCTGTTGGGCCCCCACGGCAGAGCTCATTAATTGTAAGTCATGTTTTTCAATGTTTTCGTATACAGTAAACGCTGACATTCAAAAGGATGATATCAAGCTCAGTCACACTGGTTCTACAAGTGGTGTTGGTTGGATAGGTTTGGAGAACAGTAACGCAAGCCTTGCCAACAACCGGTCCGCAAGTGACGGACCACTTGCGACCTCGCTTTCTAATTCGGCTGCCAACTCTCCTTTCACCGCGACGACACCCAGTTCAGATGCCTTTGATTTGGGGGATACATTCGACTCTTCGAGTTTTATGGTGGACGATTTTTGGAAGTTTTCAAAATAGATGGGGACCTTGTGTCTTACTATATGCTGCGGGTGTTCGACATGCTGTGTCATATTCGCATACCAATGCTACCAGCTAACGCCATGGAAGGATGGTGGAGAGGAGGTAGCTGGACTGTCATCCTATGTATCTTGGACTAAGATGAGTTAATGGCATCTGTCCAGCTTTAATGGTGTGCTAAAATAAGCACACATGCTACTGAGTACAGCTCAGGCTCTGCCCGATTAGCGCTCAGCTTGTTTGTCGTGGTGACACCAACGACTCCTGCAAGGAACAGCCGCAGCAACCGTCCTAACGACGCGGTGCCGCTGTCGTCGGCAGTCGCAGTGCCAGAACGTGAGCCTTCGCTTACGCATTATGTTCACGGTGATGTGCGGTACACAGTCCTTCTCCAGGATTTCGTGCAGGACTTTTGACCTCTACAACGCCTGCAGTTCGCCATGAGCTTTGTCTATTCTGGACTTGGGGTTGGTGGATCTGCACAGGCTATGTACTACCCTTTCCGTTTTTTACTATAGCAAATCGCATCCTGTGGATGAAAGACCTCCTAAGCCTTCTGGCAAGATGCGCCGCAAGCTGGTGTAGAGTCCGACAGGTGCAGTCGAGCAAGTGTTCGACACCATCTATAGTACAGCCTGCCAAGACTGCGAAACCAGTCGCGAGCTTTGCTAAACGGCAGGCAAGCAGGATTGGTGCATTCGAATTCAAGCACAAAACCTGCTAAGTTACCCCTCGGGAAGCGCGCCAATAGATTCTGCTTATGGATGGCCCTTGTGCTCATCGCGCGGCTCACATGTCAGGCGGTCTTGGAGCATTAAGCTTCGGCGTGCAGTTGCCAAGTAGAAGTTAATGC
>Ga0210040_10004291_pt1 | contig 18728 bp, 23 predicted proteins | sample CryGeyCG12114_NA_FD_185462 | JGI IMG/M metagenome (GOLD analysis project Ga0210040, IMG submission 185462) | Groundwater microbial communities from aquifer - Crystal Geyser CG19_WC_8/21/14_NA (SPAdes) (version 2) | ecosystem: Environmental > Aquatic > Deep subsurface > Groundwater | place: USA...
CATGTTAGACCCTTTTGTTTGGCGTATTTAACCAAACAACCTGTTCACATTATGCCTTGGCTGATAAATACGGATGATTTATTTGGGAGAACTGCAACCGATTTCCAAAAAAGAATTGAAAATTGCAGTAATGTGGAACAGATGTTCAACGAAGTTGAAAAAAATCTTCCTCAGCAATATTTTGGTTCGGGATTTATCATTAATAACAAATGCAATAGAACTTGCAGAGAAGAGTGCCGGAAATATTCAACTTACAGAATTGGCTAACCAGTTAGGTGTTTCAGACCGAACAATAAGAAATCATTTCTACGACCATGTTGGCTGCTCCCCAAAAGAATACATCCGGCTTTTGAAACTAAAGCAGGTTGCCTACCAGTTGAAGTATTCTGAAAATACCTTAACAAGTATTGCATACGACAATGATTACTTTGACCAGGCGCATTTTATACACGAAATTAAAAACGTTACCGGCAAGTCGCCCAACGCATTACGAAAAGAAATCCCTCATTTCCGTTTTTTACAATTTTAGCTCTTTGCTTCAAAGTTCCTTTGCTCTTTCAAACCAAAGAGCATGAAACGCAAGACACTTGTAAAAATTCACATTATAGCCACGGCAATAGCCGCTTTGACAATTGCAACTTTTTTTATATCCTCACTTGCAGCAGAAATTAACGGGAGCGAAACACGTATTAGAGATGTGAAACGAGCCATTTTATACGCACTGCCTGTGATGCTTATTGCCATGCCAGCCCTCGGCATTACTGGCAACAAATTAGCTGGCAAATCTCAAAATCCAATAGTCGTAGCAAAAAGAAAGCGGATGAAGTTCGTCTTTTTAAACGGCATGGGCTTAATCACCTTAGCTTGCTTTCTTTACTATCGTTCGCACTATCAAACCATTGACAATACTTTTCTGGTGGCGCGAGTGGCAGAGTTGGCTTTAGGTATGACAAACCTGATTTTTATCGCCTTGAACATAAAGAGCGGCTTTCAATTATCGGGAAGATTAAAGAAGAAAAAGCCAATTAGGTCAAGCTACTAACGGTCCTAAATTATTGGACTAAGCCGGCTTCAGGAACCAAATCCTAACGTGCCGCTAACAGCTGTTTTGCGTCAGCATAGGTGACGTATTTAGCATCACCGGCAGAAATAACTATTATCTTCTGTTCCGGCAGACGAAACATATATGGGCTTTCGAAAAAGTGCTGTACATTAGTTTGTCACGCGGCTTCAGTTCAGAGCTGGCAAACTACAGAATGTCCCGCCGAACGCAAAGCCCCGGTCCCTTGGCAGTCGGTATTTTCAAAGTAGTTCACGAATAAATAATTTGCACGATTATTATAGTCACTGAAAATTTATGGTTTCTTAAAATAATAATGAAAAAACTATGGGCAATCCACTAATACAAGAATTTTTTTACAATTCACCAACTGAAAAAGTCTGGCAGGCTTTGATTGATACTGATCAAATGAGAAAATGGTATTTTCCTCAACTTCAAAACTTCAAACCCCATGTCGGATATAAGTTTCAATTCGACGATAAAAATTCTGAGTATCAAAAAGAATGGATTGTAACTAAGGTAACAGAAGGCAAAACGCTTGCACATAGTTGGGCGTATAAAGGCTATCCCGGAAGTTCAGAGGTTATATTTGACTTATTTGCTGAAGGAGGCAACACCAGACTTAGGGTTTCTCAGTCGAATTTAGAGAGTTTTCCGGCTCACCCGCATTTCAAAAGAGAACGGTTTGAGTGGGGATGGAATAATCTTCTTGGACAGAACTTGAAACACCTTGTTGAAAATAGCAGTAAGTCATAATACAAAATATGAAGTGAATAATTAAATCTACCGAAATATAAACCGAACCACCAACATGGTATTGCCAAAAGCTGGGTTGACGCAGTACGATTGGGCTGACAGAAGCAAATCAGCATTTGTAATGCTATTGAGTAGTAATGCTAAAAATCCCCACCTTCGGCAATACCCGAACATTGCCGGTCATGGTTCAGAAACACGCTCCAACAGACAAAAAAACAAAACTTATACTACCTTCAACAACTTAAGTGTTTAAAAATGGCGAAGCAAATTTTTATCAATTTAGCAGTAAAAGACCTGCAAAAATCAATGGACTTTTATACGGCATTAGGTTTTACAAACAATCCTCAATTTTCGGACGACACCGCAAAGTGTATGGTTTGGAGTGAAACCATTTTTGTAATGCTTCAGACACACGAAAAGTTTGCAACCTTTGCAACCAAACCTATTGCAGACACAAAATCAAATGTAGCCGCACTTTTTTCATTATCGGTAGACAGTATTGACGAAGTAAATAGCATTGTAACAAATGGACTAAAAGCAGGTGGAACAGAACCCAGCGAAATGAAAGATTATGGTTTTATGCAACAACGAACGATTGAAGATTTTGACGGACATACCTGGGAGATTTTCTATATGGACATTTTAAAATTCCCAACAGAACAAGCAGCCGGACAATAACAAGGAACTGCTAACAGCGGTTTGGTAATATAGCGGTTGAAATGCTTATATAAAACATTTCTGCAAGGTTCAAAAGCAGTAACACTACTGAACCCTAATGCTTAAACATACGCCACATCGCTAAGAAAATATTGGCGGTTACCATACACAAACCCGTGAAACAGCAGAAAGAACAAATCAGAAAATGCCAATGGAACAAAACAAAACCGACAACAATCCTTCACCGAGCCCTTTTGCGCAAACCTATTTCCACGGCACAAAGGCTGACCAGAAAATAGGCGCCCTTTTAAAAGTCGGCTTTAACTCAAACTACACGCAATACGGTCAGCTAAACCACATTTATTTCACAGCAACGCTGGATGCGGCTATTTGGGGCGCCGAACTTGCATCCGGAGAAGGAAAGGAAAGAATCTATTTGGTTGAACCCACGGGCAGCATAGAAGACGACCCAAATCTAACTGACAAGAGGTTCCCGGGCAATCCAACCAGGTCTTATCGCTCGCAACATTCACTAAAGGTAGTTGGAGAAGTTACGATTTGGCAAGGACATACATCAGATCAGATTAAAGCAATGAAAGACGGGTTAGCCAAACTTAGGGAACAAGGACTATATAAGATTGAGAACTAATCCGGTTACTTTGATAACGACGAACCGCCGACATGTGTTTGGCCGCAACATGGGCTTTTGAAAAAGTTCCGTACACATTATCTTTAATGAGCAACAGAAATAAAGTTGGGCTGAAGTTCTTCATACACCCATACTTCGGCAAGCCCATTCTCGTTGGTTGCCATTTTTTGGGACACATACGCAAGGACAAAACGACATCAGAAAATGGAGTATAATAGCATTGCTAAAAAAATAATTGAACTGAAAAATGCTGACTTAGCATTAAGAGACAATCTTATTCAAAGCGGACAACTTGGAGAAGGCTATAACGAAGAAATGAAAGAGTTGCATAACAGAAATGCTAAGATATTGAATGATATAATAGATACTATCGGTTATCCGGCAATAGACAAAGTAGGTAAAGAAGCCAGTGAAGCAGCTTGGTTGGTAATACAACATGCAATCGGACAGCCCAACTTTATGAGAAAGTGCGTGGAACTATTAGAAAATGCAGTTAGTGAGAATAAAGCAGACCCAGTAAATTTAGCTTACCTGACGGACCGAATAGCTGTATCTGAAGGTAAACCGCAACTTTACGGAACTCAATTTGATTGGGACGAAAACGGAGAATTAAGCGCTCAGCCCTTTGATGACTTAGCCAAAGTAAATCAAAGAAGAAAATCTATCGGGCTTAACACGCTTGAAGAGCAGACCGTAATTATGAGAAGACAGGTAAAAAATGAGAATCAATCACCACCGACAAACTTTGAAAAAAGAAAGCGGGAAATTGCCAAATGGAGAAAAGCGGTGGGTTGGATAAAATAAGAACTGCCACTAACAAGGTATTGCCAAAAGTGGGGCTGACACACTGCAATTGGGCTGATGGACGTAATTCAACATATTTAATTCTATTAAGCGGAAGTGCTGAAAATCCCGACTTGGGTAATACCCATACCTTTAGGTATAAAGTACAAAACAAGCGCTAATCGCTCTTAAAAAAACTAAGTTTCATTAGTCATAATCAATGTTACATTCTGGTATTTTCATTTCCGCTCAGTGATTGCAGGCACTATCGTCAAGGAGAATTGGACGAATGGCTGAAGAATTCATTCATCAGCCGGCTGCAAAAAAATGCATTACTCTTCACGCTCTGCACTCTTCTTTAGCTTAGTTCCAGTCTCATAAACCTAATAAAAAATAGAATGAATAGGTTTAATTGTTAAACCTAATCTTACTTTGGAAGTATACTCTTGATAGCGGATGAGGTTTTCAGCATGCCCCTGCCACCACTGCACCGTTAAATACTGATTAGAGAACTTGAACGGCCTAAAACTTAATGACGTTGATAGGTTTCCGTTCCAACCAACTGCGCCTTTCCTGCCAATCAGGTCTACTATTAGCTTATCTGCTCTTACTATATATCTTAACCTTGCTTCACCGTATCCTATGTAGCTAATTAGATTTTTATTTGCAACTCTGTAGGGGCACCAAATTTGTATCATAAAGCTAGTTTTTGCCGTTATTCCCGATTGGTAATTAAGTGAAATAAAATTCCAACTCCTGGATTCAATGCTATCTCTGCCATTGGACTCATGGTCCACCTTTAAAGCCAATGCACCTATCAACACATCGTTTTTGAATATAGGTCTAGCAATTCCAATTCCGGCGTTGTAATTGGTTTCCGAAAAGGGGCTTGAAAATTTGTATATATCCCAGAATGATTTCTGGGTATAGGTTAAAAACAAATAGGTTTTAAGGGGAAGCATAAGGGAGGTCAGTCTTTGTTTGAAGCTGATTTGAAATTTAGCATCGGCATTATCTGAATTAATGCGTTGATTAAGGTTAGCACCCGTTAAAAAATAATTATCGTTGTAAATCGTAAAAGCGGGCGCTTTCTTTAAAAGTGCCGTCATCGAATCCCGACTTATTCGCCCCTGTGCGAAGCATTGATTTATCTCTATCAATAGAAGTAACAACGGTACTAATGTTTTGATCATACCACTTTTATTACTGGTTATTACAAGGCGCTAGGTATTCCCTTGATGTTGTAGCAAATACCACTGTTTTTAGTTTAGTGTAACAGTTGAGAATCTTATTGTCAACTAATAGATGTGTTTACAAATGGGGACTATTGAAGAACTGACGGAACTTAGCACGCTCTCCTATTTGCCCAAGCTTTTTTTATGTTGCGGTACAACGCTAAATGATACAACTTCGTACATGATATAAGTATTACACAAAAAAAGAAGAATTTCTGCGGGGAGCCTGAATGAACGGTGAATAAATATCAAATTGCTTATAAGTTGATGACTCTTTTGGTGATTTAATGTGTTATGTATTGGAACTTCAGCTAATAAAGACAATGCAAGAATATACAGATACAATAAGAGTGAAATTATCACTATAGGTCTTTTAAGCCTGTTAGGTCGCCACCATAAAAAGAGAATACTAATAAAAAGATAGAGCGTTAGAGGCGCTTTGAAAAAGATGTTCAGGTAGCTTTCTAATTTTTGATGATAAACAGGAAAGTCTTTGTCACTTATAAAATGCCACGTAGGATAGTTAACATCATTTTCTATAATAAGTGCGCCGAAACAATAGAATGCCAACACCAGGTACAGCGTTGTGATATACACTGTAATTTTATCGTTTAAGGAATTTGAGTTCATAACTAAAATTTTGAAACCGTACAAACCCACCTCTCTGTCTATGTGGCGACCTTACTTGCCATTAAACATCTCAACAAGGTCCTTTTCACCGTTGGTTAAGTAATACGCAATAAATTTTAATGAAGCCGTATCAGACTTATTATCAAAATGTACAATCAGGCTGTTAGCGGGTTCGTAGAATGCCTCCCCTTTTTTAATTGTTTTTGGCTCCTCTCCTTTCACTTCGAACAGCAAAATTCCTTCTGCAACATAACCGAAAACCGGACAAGGATGTTTATGCAAACCTGCTTTCTGTAGCGGTTCCATTGTTATTTCCATTACCTGTACTTTTGAGACAAGCCTAACTCCAAATTCTTCCTTCATCAATGCTTTGCGATTTACTTTTTGTTGTGCCATAGCGGTTACAGTTAAAATTGTAACTATTACAAGACAAGCAGCGTGTTTTATCACGATTTTATTTTTTATAAGTGTTATTTCAAGTTGTAAAATCACTCGTAGAGGCTGTCTAAATATTATTTTTTACGGAACCAGCATTTGTATTTCATCGGGTCGTCCGTTGCGACGCTCCGTTCATCTGTAGGTTTTCATGGCGTCTTCAGGTTCTAATATTAAAGTATAAATCAGTTTTAAACAGCTTCTTAGCAAGAGCGAACTTTATTTCGATTAAAGCCAACGTGAACCTTTTCGCTCCATCAAAAAACGAGCTTTACGTCTATTAACTTAAACAGGCTCGTTTAACTCCTCAATTACTTTCATTAAGTAAATCACAACTGATGTAACCTTTTCCTTCACCTGTTCATCTACAAAATCCCCTGCTTCATTTATTTTACTTTGACCTCCCTTTATCAAAAGTTTTAAGTTGTCAGCAATCTCTGTTTGAACAAGCGTTTTCATTATTAAATCAAGTTCTTCAAAAGCCTTTTCTCCTGAAGCAGAAGCAATAATAAAAGCCACAGGTTTATAGGAAAATACTATGGTAGAAACTGTCCATTCCAAAGCATTTTTAAGCGTACCGGGAAGACTGAAAACATATTCGGGACTGCAAATAATTACTCCGTCTGCACTTTCTATTTTCTGACGAAAATTATTTACAACAGGAACTACATCCTCATCTTTTGTATCAGGACTAAAATGAGGGAGTTCATCAATACTGGTGTAAATCTCGACCTCTAACTCATCTTTGTATAACTCGGCAACAAACCGTAGAATCTTCTCATTGCTTGAGTTTTTTCTTGTGCTGCCGGAGATAGCAAATATTTTCTTTCTATTGTTTATCATGATAGTACTAATTACCTCCTTTTAAAATTTTGTTTTCGATAAATGGTTTACATTCTGCATTAAAGACTAAAGCTCATTATTGGCGATAAAGTGATTGCGACGCAAGAGAACCTCAAACCCCTAAAGGGTCTTTTGAAGCGTAGCAAAATGAACTTGCTGATTTTTTTGATACGGTAAAAGTGAGTGACCGGAGTCTAATAGAATTCCTTCTGTCGGCTACCAAAAAATATCATGTTCATTAGTAGGATGTTTAATAGTTGTTCTCCTGTTAATAACCAAAAAACTGGTACAATTTATATTCACCCTTTTCAATTCATTTTTAAAACCTGTATTGATATTCAGTTGGTATTGCAAAACCGCGAAAACCATTCGTCATTCCCCACACAACTATCATAGCAAGTGCACAACCAACAATCAAAATAATTATAGACTGAACAACAGGAGTTATACCTAAAATCGATTCTTTCATTTTAACATGATGAACGGCGGTTAGATGACCAAAGAAAGAAATGATAGCTAACAAATAATAAGGTATAAAGTACAGGTTGAAGGGAAACTGGTTCAAGCCCGCTGCACCGTAATAAAAATTGGTATCCTGGTGTAAAATTGCTCTTCCTACCATAACAGCAGTTATATGAATAACGAAGAAAAAGGCTAAATACAAACCAGTACGAATGTGCAGTTTTTCAAAGAAAGTAGATGCCTGTTTACGGTTTCTTATGTAGAGCTTTATTCCGGTAATAATTTGAACAACAACAGCAAGAAGCAATAAAGTTTCGATGGCAGAGTTACGATATATAATTCTAAATAGGTCCATAGTAGCCATGTAAAATTCTTTACCCCATAATATATTGATGTGATTCACTATATGAACACCAACAAAAGCCGCAATTAATAACCCGGATAGGTAATGTAGTTTCGTCATATCAATTTTATACATCTTTTTACTTTAATTTCTAAGCGCTGTTAACTTGTCTTCTTATAATTTAAAATAGCCCAACTGTTCAATACAATGGCAAACAAGGCTATTGTTCCAAGTTGCTTTAAGATATCTTTCATGCCGCTTCCTTTCAACATAATCATCCGCATTACTTCGATAAGATAACTAACAGGATTAAACATGGTAAAGACTTTTGCCCATTCCGGCATACTATCAATGGAAGTAAATAAGCCGCCCATAAGAATGAACACCATCATGAAAAAGAACATGATGAACATGGCTTGTTGTTGCGTATCGCAAAAAGTAGATACGAGTAATCCGAAACCAAGCACCGCCAGCAGGTAGACAGAAATAAATCCGTATAAAAGCAGCACGCTTCCTAATGGAACAATGCCATATATGAGCCATGCAACCAGTAATCCTAATGTAAATACTACATTACCTAATATCCAAAATGGAATGAGTTTACCGAGAATGAAATGATGTTTTTTTATAGGCGTTACATTAATCTGCTCGATGGTGCCTACCTCTTTTTCTTTTACAATGTTTAAAGCAGTGAGAAAACCGCCAATCATTGTTACAAGAATGGCAAGAATACCGGGAACCATGAATAGCTTGTAATTAAGCAAAGGGTTAAACCAGTTTGAGGACACGATAGTAGCAGTTGGTTGCCGGTTAAATCTTCCTGCTTCTATCAGGTCAAGCCGAATGTCGCTGTTATAATCCCTGATGATGCTTGCTAAATACGCTCCGCCTAGATTCGCTTTTGTTCCATTTATAGCGTTTACTGCTATAAAAAGCTGTTGCTCATTTTCACGAACAAGGTTGCGTTCGAAACCTTGTGGTATTTCAAGAACAAGGTCTGCTTCATCTTTTTCAATTAATTGGAACGCTTGTTTAAACGAATAGTTATAACCTGTTAATGTAAAATAGCCGGATGCTGTTACTTTAGAAATGAGTTTTTGAGAACAAGATGAATGATCGTTATCAATAACTGAAATATTGATATTCTTTACCTCATAGTTTGCCGCTAACGGCAGAATGAGCAGTTGCACCACCGGCATAAATATGACCATTGCAAGGATGGATTTATTACGGAAAATTTGCCTGAATTCCTTCTGTAATAAAAATTTAATTGTCCTCATGTTAGCCTGATTTTAAAACTTTTCAAACTCACTATTAGTAGAAATAAGGTGATGCCGCTTAGTATTAAACTCTCTTTCCAGATGGCACTAAAGCCTAAACCTTTAATCATGATTGTCTTTACGATTATGTAAAACCATTTTGCAGGAATAACATTGGAAAATACCTGTAAGGGGATAGGCATGTTTTCTATGGGAAACATAAATCCGCTAAATAGAATTGTTGGTAAGAGCATTCCCATTAGGGAAATAAGCATAGCAACCTGCTGCGAGTTAGTTTTGACCGAAATGAATATTCCAAGAGTTAGGCAGGTGATAATGAACAAGGTGCTTTCAGCAAATAGAAGTAAAATGCTACCTTTTACCGGAAGGTCCAGCACAAATACACTTAAGGCTAAAATGGAGGCGACGTTAATAAGCGATAGTAAAAGATAAGGGATAGCTTTTGATACAATAACCAGCAGTGGTTTAAAAGGTGAAACAAGTAATATTTCCATTGTACCTGTTTCCTTTTCTTTCACAATAGAAACAGCCGTCATCATTACACAAACAAGCATTAATACCAATGCCATAACACCCGGAACAAAGTTCGGCGCTCCTTTCAACTGTGGGTTATACATCATTCTTATTTGAGGAGTTATGCGGTAAGGAACATTTGCAACCTGATTTATGTCTGATAAATAATCCTGGAGAATTGTGCTGATATAATTGGTTAAAGTAGTTGCCGTGTTTGGGTCCGATGCATCTGCAATTACCTGTACTTGTGCATGATTTTGATGAAGCAAATCGGTATTGAAGTTTGCAGGGAAAATAACGGCAAGCTTTATTTTTCCTTTCTTAAAAGCAGCCTCCATTTGCTTGCCTTTTATCACCGTTTTTTCTACATCAAAATATTGGCTTGCACCTATCTTAGCTACAATCTGTTTTGTAGCTGCATCGTTTGAATGGTCCATCACAATTATCCTTGCATTTTGTACTTCGTTAGTAAGGGCGAAACCAAAGATTAGTATTTGCACAACTGGCATCCCAAACAGAATCAACAGAGTTTTTCTGTCTCGCAGAACGTGTGCAAACTCCTTTTTTATAAATGTGATAAACTGTTTCATGACTTTTATTTATTCGCCCCTTTTAGCACCTCTTGCCAGTTGATAAAACACATCGTCCATTGATGTTACTTTATACTTTTCCTTCAGGTTATGAGGAGTGTCTAACGCCTCTATCTTTCCATCTACCATTATCGAGATACGGTTGCAATATTCTGCCTCATCCATATAATGTGTGGTAATAAAAATGGTTACTCCGTTTTCAACTGATTCATAAATTAAATCCCAAAATTGCCTTCGTGTGACAGGGTCAACACCACCCGTTGGTTCATCAAGAAAAACGATTTTGGGATTATGTAATACAGCAACAGAAAATGACAACTTTTGCTTCCATCCTAACGGCAATGAGCCAACTATTTTTTTTACTTCTTTTTGCAAACCCAGCTTGGTTATGAGTTCATTTCCTTTGTTTTTCAATTGCTGGCCTGTCAGTCCGTATATCCCCCCAAAAAACCTGATGTTTTCCATTACTGTTAAGTCCTCGTATAACGAAAACTTTTGGCTCATATAACCTATACTTTTTTTTATCTTCTCTGTCTGCCCGTAAACGTCAAACCCTGCGATAGTTGCTGTACCCGAACTTGGAATGGACAAACCACATAACATACGCATTGCCGTTGTTTTACCTGCACCATTAGCACCGAGGAAGCCAAATACTTCGCCTTTCTGCACTTCAAATGAAATAGCATTGGTGGCAACAAAATCACCGAATCGTTTCGTCAACTTATCTGTTTTAATAACCGCTTCGCTCATGTTAACTTTTTAAAAGTTTAATAAAACTATCTTCTATAGTTGCTACTGTTTTTTGTAGCACTATGCCTGTTAATCCGTGCTGGTTTAAATAGTTTTTTACAGCACCTAAATCAACATAAATACTTTTAAACGATACGTGAGTGTATTCTCCAAAAGCATAACTGCTTAACACTTCATCATAACTATTCAGGGCTTTTAAAAGAGCAGGCATATTATCAGCCCTGATAGAATAGAGTTGTTCAGGATAAGACTTTATAATATTTGCAGGCGTATCAACGGACAAAACTTTACCTGTTTGTATTAAAGCAATCCGGTCACAAAGGTTGGCTTCATCCATGTATGGTGTACTTACAACAATCGTAATCTTCTGTTCCTTTAACTGCTTAAGCATCTCCCAAAACTCTTTTCTTGAAACAGGGTCAACACCGGTTGTAGGTTCATCTAAAAATAAAACAGTAGGCTTGTGTATCAGGGCACAACATAATGCAAGCTTCTGTTTCATTCCTCCGGATAACATGCCTGATCTACGCTTTTTAAACGGCTCTATCTGTATGTAAATGTCTTTAATCAGGTGGTAGTTATCCTGAATAGTGGTATTAAAAACAGTCGCAAAAAAGTTCAGGTTTTCTTCCACTGTCAGGTCAGGATACAAAGAGAATTTACCAGGCATATAGCCTACCGTACTTCTAATCTTTTTATAATCTTTAACCACGTCAAAACCGTCCACCGTAGCCGTTCCTTCATCAGGCAGCAATAACGTAGTCAATATTCTAAAAACACTTGTCTTTCCTGCACCATCCGGACCGATCAAGCCAAACAATTCCCCTTTATCAACCGTAAAAGAAACTTTATTTACAGCAACAGTCTTTGCCTTTCCATAAACTTTGGTGATATTCTTAAGTGTTACTGCTTCCATAAAACGTGTTTGAAAATCTATACTGGGATTTTTTGGAGCCGGGCTGAAGTACTACTATCAATCGTCCGTTGCGTCGTACTCTTGTACTTTTTCTGCGCTATTGAGCAAAGCAAAAAGCTTACTCAAGTCGCTTTCATTGCTAGCAAAGCGAAGCAATCTGCTTTCAAACTTTAAACAGCAGATTGCTTCGTCGTTCCTCCTCGCAATAACGGGTTGTTATCTGTTTCTGTCATATTGAATAATCAACAAAACAAGAAAGGATGACATAAAAGTTTATCACTACAAGTGAGTGACACGACGATGGCGCTATGAAAAACTACTACTGGTTACCAAAAAATAATTGCTACGTTAAACACCTTGTCGTCCGTCTTAAGTCTATTACAATTTCACTTCACCATACATTCCTATCTTTAAATAGCCATCATTCTTTACCCTTATCTTAACCGCATAAACAAGATTTGCACGCTCATCTTTTGTTTGTATTGTTTTAGGTGTAAACTCTGCTTTATTGCTAATCCATTCTATAGTGCCTTCGTATGTTTTGTATTTGTCTTTTGTATCGTCAACCAACACCTTTACGGGTTGCCCTGTTTTTACCTTTGCAATCTGGTCTCCGGTTATATAAGCTCTTAGAATAATTGAATGGAGTGCTGCTATTTTATAGAGCGGCTTTCCTGCTGCGGTTACTTCATTTACCTCGGCATACATTGTTAATACTGTTCCTTCAAGGGGGTTAATTATTCTGCACTTTTCAAGTTGGTCATTAATTTGTTGTACCTGTACATGTAAGGGAGTTACCTCTTCGCTAAGGCTTGTTGCAATTATGCCTAATGAGGTACGCTGTGCAGTTATCTGTTTTTTTATAAGCGCAATTTGAGTATTGGCATCATCGAGTTGCTTAGGGGTGGCAGCATCTGCTTTTACAAGGTTAGCAGTGCGTTGTTGTTCTCGTTCTGCCTGCCGCAACTGTTCCAGCAAAGAGGCAGTTTGTGATGCTATATCAGGCTTCCTGCTTAACACGGCTTTTGCCTGTGCCTGCAACTGCTTCTTTTTCAAAAACAATTGAATGCTATCTATATAACCAATCATTTCTCCCGCCTTTAACGATTGACCTTCTTCAAGATTGAGTTCTTTAATCGTACCCGATGCTTCCGACGAAACAATGGTTTCAACAGCCTCAAATGTACCGGCTGCATCATAGTTATCATCATTTTTATTGCAAGCCATTAAGCTTGTTAATAGTATTGCTACCAATGCTACCTGTTTCATAAAAGGTTTTTATAGTTGATTACCAGTTGTAGTTTGCTGATTGTATTGCGACATGAGCAATTGTATCTCATGTAATATTTTCGTTTGCCGTGCCTGGTCTTCAGCGTTAACTTCACGCAGATAATCGTTAGCATTAATCACCCCATTTTCAAGTTGTGCAAGTGAAGTGTTTTTTACCTTGATACGTAAAGCAATGATTTCATCATCTGATGCGAGCAATTGCTGGTATTTACCTATCTCGGCACACTGTTGTTGTACCAGGAGGTTCGTATTGAAAAGGAATGTTTCTTTCTGCACATCGATGTTTCTGCGACTAATATCAGCAAGAGCACGGTCCTTTTTAAGTGTATAAAAAGCAGAAGGCGACCAGTTTAAGCGAATGCCACCGATATAATAACATTCGAGATTATTAATAAGCATATTAAGTGCAGGACGACCGATGCCGGTTTGTAAGAATAAGCCAACCTTAGGTAGTGTTTTTATTTTGAGCAGCATATTCTGTATGTCCAGCGTTTTGCTTTGTTCATTGTATACCAATAGTTCCGGACGATTAATAGTAGCAGATGGTTTAACAGGTGCAGGTTTAATAAGTATGGTTTGTTCGCCAATTGTTTTTCCTATAAACACGCTCAACATGGTGGTGTATGCTAACCGTCCGGCTTTTAGTTCTATCGTACGTTGATTATTCTTTAGCAAGTCTGCTTTTAATATATCGGCATTGCTTTTTAAAGCAGTACCGTAATCTATTGCAGCCTGTACTTTGTTAAGACCTAATTGAATATCTTTTATCAGGAGCCTACTTTGTTTCAACTGCTCATCTATTAACAGCACGCCGAAGTATAATTGATTAATTCGTTCTTTAAGCCCATACAATTCTGTTTCGAGCTTCTGTTGCTCTATCTTTTCATTTGCTTTTTGTAATTGCTTCTGTTGTTCTATTAGGCCGCCATCATATAGCAACTGGTTCACTTCACCATAAACCCTGTACTGGTCTTTACTTAAAGTTGGAATAGAAACACCTGGAAGTTTAATCGGAATTTCAGTGACAGCTGACTGGTATGTTGCCTGTCCAACCACGTTCAATTGGGGTAAATAACCCTTGTGTAAATTCTCAATAGAATAGCTGACAGTTTTTGCAATTAGTTCCTGCTGTTTTACTAAGGGGTAGTTTTTAGTTGCGAGGGTATAACAGTCGTTAAGCGTTAATTGCATCAATGGTTGCGCCTGAATGGTTAGATCCGGAATAGAGAATACGCAGACAAGTATTACAATAAATTTTTTCATTTTAATCGTTTTATTTGACCTCTTGATTTAATCGTTTGATTAATTCAAAAGCAAAAAAAAGCATTTACTCTAAAATCATTTTCATCCATTTTGCAGTTAAAGCTTTTCGCTCCTCCATAAGTTGATTGAAGGCATTCTCGTTAATGGTACCCGTTACCTGGAAAACAGGTCTTACAATAAATGGAAAGACTAGCATACCTAAAAAGGTAAGGAATAGCTGAATTGGGTTCATATCTATCTTCTTTTCACCGAGTTGTCTTACAAAATAAGACTTCAAAATAGAAGTTTCCAACTGTACATTCTTACTAAATCGCTCTGGATTATTTCTGATTTCGCTCAACACGAAAAGAGGCAAATCCGGGTTCTTAAGAAGCAAATCAATATAGCTGGTAGCTATTAAATCAATTTTTGTATCCAAAGAAGTGCTCTTATCATTAAAAACCGGTGCAATAAAAGCAAAAAGCTGTTGTACTTTCTCAATCATTATTATTTCAAATAGCTTTTCCTTGCTTCTGAAATAATAGTTCAACAGAGCCAGGTTAAGTCCAGCCTCCTCAGCAATATCCCTTGTTTTTGTTGCAGCATACCCTTTCTTCATAAACACTGTCCGCGCCGCTTCTTTAAACTTTTCTTCTGTAGAAACTTTTTCATCCAATCTTTGGGGTGTATCCATCTTTCTCCTTACTATGAAGTAAAGGTAGAGATACTATATCTATTAATCAATTTTTTTAATCAAACGATTAAATTTATTTATCCACGTTTATCTTGGCTAAATTTTTCTGCGATGCTGCTATTTTTATCGACGATTTCAACCAACTTACTACTTCTCAAACTTCCTCCAACCGAATTTGCGCTTATTCGTTTAGCGAAACGGGCTTCTTCCGGCGAGTCAATCACCACCGTTTGCACCGCTTCGGCCGCAAAGCATTTGTCCAGTGCCAGCTGCATCATCACGGTTTCATAACCTTTTCCCAAGTAGTGCGCTTCACCAATCCAAATATCAATAGCTCGTTGACCCGGTGCCGCATCACAATAATAGTGAGTGTCTTCTTTTTTTGTGCTAATTATTTGAAGGAAGGCAGCAAGCCGGTCATTCACTTCTCCAATCAATAATTCGCGTTAAAAGGGCGAACGCTTAATTTCCACTTCCCAATTCCATATCCAGTCCCATAAGGTTTCTCACCTTTAAAACATGCGGCTGGCAATTCCAATGTTTTAACATTGAAATGGCGCTTATCGTTGCCGGCTGCAGGCATATTTTCATTGTTCTTTTATTTGGTGAAAAGGTACTATAAAACGACACAAATACGGCCTAGGTGTGTAAGCAGCGAGGCCGCGAACCGTCGCTTAGCTTCTTCTTCGTTCATTAGCCTTGTGCATGTAAAAACGTATCAGGAACGTAGGATCGAAGAAGCAGTTGCGAAAGTTGCGGTGAATTCATTTATCTTTTGATTAACTCAAAGACAGTTTTTAAAACAACGGCTCTAAAAACAAAAAGGGCCGGCATAGAAATGCAGCCCTGTTTTAAATCCAATATCCTATGAAAAACCAAGGCGAAACTAATACGCTCAACTAGTCTTTGCAAGGATGTGAATAACTATACCATTTGTTTATGTAAGTACTAAAAAAGAAAAGGCTTAGGTAGAAACCCGAGCCCGTTTTTAATCCGTACCCTATGAAAACTGATTCCAAGTTATGCTGTATTCATGTTCAAAAGTGGCAGTATGGAAAAAAGAGCAATTGTGCTTTTCTTTTAATGGATTTACACTGCGTAAAAGCCCCTCTGGTTGGAAGGGGCTCTTTAAAACTTTTTGGTTGGACGGTGAACGTTTCGGTTCTTTTAGGATTGGATGGTTTTCAGTCAGGATCGGTTAAAAACGGCTTTCGTCAGGATTTTGGATCGATATTTTTTCTTCGGTTTGGATTTTAGTTTGGTTTTTCTTCTTTAGGATTGTTGGATACTTGATGAGACAAAGCTACTCTTTCAAATTTCAGTTGTTGGGCTGTTTCGGTAAACGAGCAATTACCGAAGGTCAAAAGCACCTTTTTAAAGGTCGAAAATGCACTCCTATGTACTGAAAATCATCGAGTTAGTATAATTACGAAACAATTTGCTGCCAAATACGTAGTAAAATTTCTATGTCTTCAAATTGTTTTCACCAATAAACTTCTGATAAACACGTGCTGAACCGCCTATCCTTACTTAACTACAGAATAAATGCTAAGCTGAAGTACCTTAAAACCGAAGTTCGGCAAGCCGGTAGTCGTTGCAAATGTGCCTTGAAAGCCTCACTGAAACAAAAACTGAGCTTTTTCAAAAGTCTATGTTCGATTCAAATAGCCTTACCTGAATCTATGGTTCCTAATTCAAAGTTCATCATAAACATTAAAACACTTCGGCTTGTAAACATACTACTCAGTTATTAGTGGCTTTTCATGTTTATTCTTTTATGATAGATTTTATACAGAGAAAATCTTCAATCAGAATCAGATTTGTAAATTTGACTTTGCAGAAATAGTTTTTTGTTGCTGCCCTGAAAACTTAGCCAATGAACCCAGTGAAAGAGATGTTACAGGTGTAAATATTTTGTCTTCAACATGAGCTTTTTAAAAAGTTCATTGCTTACTACTATTTTCTTAAAACGGATGCGCCCCATTTTGAAAGGGCATATTACTCCTTCCCTACAACTCTAAAATCGCTCAACATTCACAAAGGGGCAAAATCTTTGATTAACGGGCATGCCGTTTTTACGGAAAGCGACCCAAATGCCAAGTTTGTGATGGTTTTTCAAGGCAGGTATGAAAAGCCGTTGCTTGTTCAATTGAAAGGAATTTTAGATAAAATAACAATCGCCTTCAAACCACTTGGCTTGAACCAGTTTATCAGAACTTTTTTTTGTGAAATGGCCAGCCAGCCCTTACAATTGTTTCAACAGTGGAATACCGATCGCGGCTATCCATCCTTTTTAGAGCCATTTTTCGAAACATCCGATAATGCCAAACGGGTTAAAATTCTGGAATCTTTTTTACTCTCTGTATATGTACCGCTCAGTGAACAGGTCGTTTTGCAAAAAGCCATTGACCTGCTTTCCGACTTCAATGAAGAACTTCCTGTCCCTAAAATTGCTGCTTCTGTTGGATTGAATAACCGGACCTTCGACCGGACGTTCCAAAAGCATGTTGGCATTCCCCCTGTCGGTTATCGCAAAATCGCAAGATTCAGGCATTCCCTTAAAAACAAGTTGGTAAATCAGCGATTCAAGAAACTGACTGAAATCGGCTATGAAAGTAATTTTTACGATCAATCCTACTTCATAAAAATATACAACCAACTCGCTGGCGTTTGTCCTAAAACCTTCTTCAATACCATTGATAAACTGGCACATGACAATCTAATTTTACAGTTTATCAATAAATAAGAGCAGGTGTCTAAAAAATACAATTCTTGCTAAACACCCTTGTGTTTCTTTGTGCTTAATCAATCATTTTACAAATGAAAAGCATAGTTTCTATTTTACTAATTTTTATCATTATAACAAGCTGTGCTGCAAAACTTACTGCAAGAAAAAGACTTCAACTTGAAACGCAATTAAAAGAAATGGTTGAAATTGACCAGGTTGCTGCTTATATTCCTCAAGGAAAATATAAGGAGCTTTCAAAAGAGCAATGGCATAAATTCCAGGATAGTGTTTTCACCACTAACAAAATGAAGGTTGAAGCATTGTTTACTAAATACGGCTTCCTTGGTTTTGATAAAGTTGGGAAAGAGGGTTCGAACCATTTTTGGCTGTTGGTGCAGCATTTAGATAAATATCCTGAGTTTCAAAATAAGGTGCTAAAAGCAATGGCCACAGAAGTAAAAAAAGGAAATGCCAATCCCAATAACTATGCGTACTTGTATGACCGGGTAAAAGCAAACGCAGGGGAAAAACAACTATTTGGCACGCAACTTACGTATGAAACGGAATCAACCGGGCGTGCGATACCCAAAATTGGACTTGCTGATTCTGCAAACGTTGACAGGCTGAGAAAAGAGTACAACTTAGAACCTTTAAAAGATTATTTAAACCAAATGACGACTGCACATTATGAGATGAATAAAGAACGTTATCAAAAAATGGGAATAGCAAAACCTAATCTATATTGACAAACTTGTAGATAATTTTGCATTTGCACTAGCAGGACAATAAGCACTCTGTTGCAAATCATTTCATATCGTTGTTGGTGTTGTACATAGCCGCACCAACCACTTCTATAGCAGTAAGCTAAGATT
>Ga0210040_10004292_pt1 | contig 18726 bp, 11 predicted proteins | sample CryGeyCG12114_NA_FD_185462 | JGI IMG/M metagenome (GOLD analysis project Ga0210040, IMG submission 185462) | Groundwater microbial communities from aquifer - Crystal Geyser CG19_WC_8/21/14_NA (SPAdes) (version 2) | ecosystem: Environmental > Aquatic > Deep subsurface > Groundwater | place: USA...
ACCGAACAAGCCCGGAAAAACGATAAAACACAGTTTGAAGCGGCCTGCCAGTCGGGCGCCCAGATTATCACTACCGATTACTATCAGAAAAGCACCCATTTTGCCTCTGATTATCAGGTAAGTTTTGAAGGAAATAAATACATTCGGCCAAATCCTCTATTTGTAAAATAATCTGAAATTTAATTAAGTTACTCCAACCGGAATAAACTTAGCTTGCTAATAGTTTATTCCGGTTGGATTTTTTGGCAATGTCCTCATCATTTAGATACCTGTGCTTTGCAACCCTAGAACCAGAAGAGGACAGGGTAGATTTAACCAATTAAATGTGGCTACGCTCATAACACTTGGGCTGGTGTTAGTCGAAAAAGAACCTTACATAATTGGTTTTAAGTTCCTGAAAAATTTTTCACCTGCATTTAATGCTTTATAGTATTAAAAAATGGTTTACAAAAGTTCAGGTAGTGCCTGTTAAAATTTTATAAATACTTGAATTATTTACTCTTTTTATACCATTCATTAATAAAATGAAAAAGAAAATCCGTGCCTTTTCTTGTTATTTGCTGATAGTTGGTTGGGCAATTTTAATATCAGCTTGTACCAACACCAGAAAACCAAACACAAAAAAAGATGAGGGTACTGCGGTGCCTTACAAAACTGCCCTGGACGATAGCACCTTGTTTGGCGAAAAAGCACCTTTTATCATGCCTTACAACCGCATCATTGAGGCTGCTGGAGAATCCGTGCGTTTCGGAGAGGCTAATGTGGAGAACCATAGCTTAGATGCGGTACTGATGCCAGATGCCCAAACCATTGTAGTAGAAGACCGCTTTGGATTGGCCTTTTTCAATTCAGCGTCCCATCGGTTAATTGACCGGTGGAGCTACCGGAAAGAAGAAAAATACCAGGGCAGCATGAGTACTTTTTCCGGTATTAAAACCTTTGTTCATAACGATTCTACTTATATTTTCTGGGGAGCCGGCGGCAAAGGAAAACCTAATTCCTGTCTGATGCAGGCGTATTGGGATGGACGCCATGCTAAATTCATAAAAGCTATTCCATTTGAACCGATACCTCCGGCCACCATTGCTTTACCCAACGAAGTGGTAATAAGGGCCGAAGCAGGTGAGCTATATGCCTATACCGTTTTAAACGGAAATAATCAATTGATAAAAGTGAGGGTAAAAGATAGTAAAGTAATGTGGGCGGCCCCGACAGGTGTTGCTCCTTTTGGCATTACCCTCATCCATAACAAAGCTTATGTAACTAACTGGGCTGGTTCCATTCCGGATTCTAAAAACGGGTTAGAAACTGCCGGCATACCTTGGGGCAGTGCCTACATTGATCCAAAGACCGGGGCGACTTCCCAAGGAACGGTATCGGTTATAAACATTAAACAAGGAAAAGCGGAAAAAGAAGTACGGGTAGGGTTGCATCCCAATGCCATTATTGCTAGTCCGGACGAAAAATTTGTGTATGTTGCTAATGGCAACAGTGATTATATTTCGGTTATTAATACCCAAACAGAAAAAGTAAGTGATTCTATCTATGTGGGTCTTTTCCAGCAGGGTATTGGTTATATCGGCAGTACGCCTAATGCTTTGGCTATTAACAAACAGGGCACTACTTTGTATGTGGCCAATGCCCTGGATAATGCCATTTGCGTAGTTAGTTTAGGCAAACAAACCTCTTCCGATGGAAAAGGGCAAAATAAAATTCAAGGATATATTCCTACCGAAGCTTATCCCTCCGGCATTGTCCTGCTCAACAATGAACTATTTGTAACCAACCTGGAAGCGATCGGTGCCCGGATAGCTCAACCGGTAAGTCAGCAATCCGGAACCAAAAAATCTTCATCATCCGAACAAAAAGCTTTTAATTCGCACAAACAACTGGCATCTGTTTCCTTTATTGCTTTACCCAATGCTCAGCAGTTAAATGCCTATACCGCGAAAGTAAAAAAATTAAATCATCAGTTCCGCTTGGCCTTAGCAGAACAAATGCCCCGGCCTGATGTCTTGCCTAAACCCGTACCCGAACGCATTGGGGAGCCTTCTGTTTTTAAATACGTCCTCTACATTATTAAAGAAAACCGAACTTATGACCAGGTGTTAGGGGATATGCCCACGGGTAACGGTATGCCTTCCTTGTGCATTTTCGGGGATAGTGTTACGCCTAATCAACACCAATTAGCGAAAGATTATATGCTAATGGATAATTATTATGTATCCGGAAAATCATCCGCCGAAGGGCACCACTGGGCTAATGCCGCCATGGTTACCGACTATACCCAAAAGAGTGTCCGGGCTTGGTTCAGAAGTTATCCGCACGTCCTCAACGATGCCATGGTTTATAATAAAAAAGGCCTGATCTGGAACAATGCTTTGGATCACGGCAAAACGGTGCGTATGTACGGGGAAGCCATTACCTGCGAATTTGATACGAAAACTTACAATTGGGCTAAACTATACGAGATGCGGCAACAAGGAAAAACTTTTCCTTTTGTTAATACAAGCACCATCTCTCGGGTTCGGCCTATTATAGCTGCTTCCTTCCCGGGCGGAAATAACGAAAGTGTCAGCGACCAGATGCGGGCCGATGCTTTTATTAAAGAATTACACGAAACAGCAGCCAAGCCCGGTGGCCAATTACCAAACCTGATGATTATGGCGCTGCCCAATGACCATACCGCGGGTTTGAATCCGGCTTTTCCAACTCCCCAGGCAATGGTAGCGGATAATGATTTGGCAGTAGGAAGAATTGTGGAAGCTATGATGAGCAGCCGTTTTGCCGATTCAACGGTAATTTTTATTTCGGAAGACGATTCTCAGGCGGGTTGGGATCATGTATCGGCCTATCGCACCACCGGATTTGTAATTAGTAAATATTCCCGGTTGCAGAAAACAATTCACACCAACTACAACCAAACTTCCCTGATTAGGACAATAGAACAAATTCTGGGTTTACCGCCCATGAATGTAATTGATGCTACTGCGCTACCCATGTTCGACTGTTTTACAAATCAACCAAACTTATCTTTCAAATATACCGCTCTGCCCAGCCGTATTCCTTTAAACGAAATGAATCCTGCCCCGGCAAAACTGAAGGGAGAGGCCCTGCGCTATACAAATCTATCCATTCAATATGCCTTTCAACAAATTGATCAGGGGCATGATGATTTGCTGAACCGGATTTTATGGTTTTCGAGTAAAGGGAAAAAACGTTATCCGGCCAAAATGGCGGGTAACGCGGAAGAAGAGAATGAAGAAGATGATGATTAATTTATATGCCAGGTAAGATACTTCGCAGCTTTTAAACAGCTCAGCATAAGTATGTAAAGCATTATTATAAACTAAGATTAATTGTACTCAGGAGCTTATTTGTTGCTGGATTGGGTCTCAGTTGTATTATAAATCTGTGTAAAAAAGAAATTATAATTTACATTAGTAAATTCAAGCTGCTCTAAATATAAATAATCAGGATATGAAATCTTACTTTATTACGCTTATCTGTGTTTTGTTTCTTTCCCGGGCTTTTGCCCAAGCGCCGGTAAAAATTGCCATAGCGGGTCTAAGTCACGGTCATGTGGATTGGATTTTCAACCGACCTGCAAAAAAGGATATTATTATAGCCGGAATTTACGAGCCTAATAAAGTTTTAGCCGATAAATATGCCAAGCGATATAAGCTTGATCAAAGCTTGTTTTTTAGCGACCTGAACAAAATGCTTGATCAGGTAAAACCTGATGCCGTCTCGGCCTTTGGGGCGATTAAGGAACATATAACCGTTGTAAGGGCATGTGCGCCGAGAAAAATTCATGTTATGGTAGAAAAACCTCTGGCTACCACCTTAGCTGATGCAAAAGAAATTCAATCACTGGCTTCCAAAAACAACATTCATGTACTGACAAACTTTGAAACTTCCTGGTATGCCAGTAATCAGTATGTGAAAGATTTAGCTAATGAGGGAAAGCTAGGCGAGATACGGAAAGTAATGGTGAATGACGGCCATCAGGGACCCAAAGAAATTGGCGTAAGTAAAGAATTTCTGGAAATACTAACTGATCCGGTAAAAAATGGAGCGGGAGCTTTAATGGATTTTGGTTGTTATGGGGCTAACCTCATGACCTGGCTTTTGCAGGGAGAAAGACCTGTTTCGGTAACGGCCGTTGTTCATCAGAATAAGCCCGAAATTTATAAAGAAGTTGATGATGAAGCCTCGATTATATTACAGTACCCCAGTGCCCAATGCATCATTCAAGGTTCGTGGAATTGGACCTTTGCGCGTAAGGACATGGAAGTTTACGGCAATAAAGGTTATGTCATTGCGCAGGATGCCACCACCGTGCGGCAACGTTTACAGGAGAAGTCAGCAGAAGCAGTAGTAAAGCTAGATCCTCGTCCGGATTTATATACCGATCCTTTTTCTTTACTGGCTGCGGTGGTGAGGGGTAAACTAACGCTGGATAAAAACGATTTATACGAATTACCCATCAATGTTACGGTGGTAGAAATTCTGGAAGCCGCAAAAAAATCAGCAGTATCGCATAAAACAATTTTCTTGCAGTAAGGCTTAAGCAGTTAAACAAACAGCCATATTAAAGATAGTACTATTAAGGTATGATATAATTAATAACATTTAATTGGCAGGGAGACATTATGTTATAAGTTGCGGGCACCACAAAAATCTGTTGAACTGCTAACGAGAGCCAATTAGCAAATAATAGCAGCATTCCGTATTTTTGACCACGGGAAAAAATATAACTATGAAATTTAAATTATTAATCTTATTACTTATCTCCTTCACCGGAGCTTTGGCCCAAACTAAAAAAGAATCGATCGAAGATGTAAGTGCAATAGAACCGTTTAAGATTGAGAAAGATAAAAAAGTCTGGATGCTGACTTACTTTCGTCAACGTTATCCTACCCGTATTGAAATTGATGCGCAGGGAAATACAGTTGAAGTGCCCTTGCCAGACCCCATGCTGATAGCAAAATTGCATATAGCCTTATCTACCGACGGACGCCATTGGACTCCTTTAAACGACAATAAACCGGTATGGGAGCAGTTTATGCGCGATCCTTACGTGCGCCGGGGACCCGATGGGCTTTGGCGCATATTGTCAACCGGTGGGGGTGGCCGTAACGACCGGGAGAAGGTAGGACCCAGCTGCCTTTATGTAACATCCAAAGATCTGATAAACTGGCAGGTTGAAGGTTCTTTGCCATTAATGAAAGACGTACAGAATGAATCCGGAGCGTTCGCCGGAAATATTTGGGCTCCCGAATGGTTTTATAACGATAAAACAAAAGAGTATATTTTATTCTGGTCTTCCTCTTTTAAAGATGCAGGATGGAAAGAAAGCCGGCTGTGGTACTGTAAAACCCGCGATTGGAAAACATTTACCCCGGCAAAAGTACTTTTTAATCCTCCTTATTCTGTGATCGACGGAACATTATTAGAACATAAAGGAACCTATTATCTTTTTCATAAGGAAGAGGAATTTGGGGTTAAAACCGGTGAAAGAAGAGCCATGCGGGTAGCCACAGCTAAGAACCCGGAGGGGCCGTACAGCATAGTGGAAGGACACTTGAATAATGGCCAGATTGTTCCGGTAATTACCGAAGGCCCCACCGTAATGAAAGATCCTATTAAACCAGGATGGTTATTGCTTTATGATTATCCTATGGCGAACGGTTTTGGGGCTTCTTACTCGCCGGATTTAATTCACTGGGCAGTTGAAAAAGACGTAAGTTTTCCGTCTGACGCCCGGCACGGTTGTGTTTCGCAATTAACACCCGAAGAAGCTAAAACATTAATGAAAACCTACTCCGGTAAAACTTCCGATAAATGATGTTCCAATATAAATAACAATCGGATTATTTTAGACTGCCTTTATCGATAAAATCAAAATCTCTATTGCCGCCAAATCGGAGAGCCTAAAGTTCAGGACGGGTGAAATTTAATACAAGCTACAGGTAGATTGTGGGTGCGGTTTCCCCGGAATACAACGGCTTTGGTGGATTTTTATGATTATTCAACTCAGCACCAAAACCATCAAGGCTTTTGAAAAGGGTAAAATCATAGTAACAGATGTATTAAGTTCGGGTTCTGTATCAACACGATCACAGCTTTTAGAAGCCTGGAAAATTCTATTGGCCAGGCTTTTTTTAAGGTGAATCATAAAAGAATATAAAGCAAATAAATTTAATTCCTATTTTGGAAGTTGTATATTAGTAAACCAGATCAACTTTATTTCTCTTTTAACCTGTACAAGCAGGCGGCGTATTTTGCATACAGGGCATAAAGCTGATTATTAATTATAGTTGTGAATTAAAGTTGTACGTAGCTGATGAACCATCCGGCAAGCCTATCCAAAGAAGTATTAAGCGTCTATGAAAAGCTGCCGGATTTATATTTGCTTATTTCCCCGGATTTTTTGGTTATTACGGCAACGGATGCTTATTTAAAAGCAATGCACCTGCAACGCTTCGCTGTAATAGGTAAACAATTGTCGCTTTTATTTCCGGATAATGCGGCCTATCTTAATGCCCAGTTTAGGGAGAACTTCTTCTTTTCTCTGCAAGAAGTGATCGCCACTAAATGCCCGCACTCAGCAGAGCGGATGTTGTATAAAATATCTTCATCTGGAGCTAATAATTGTAAGCCGAAAGAGCAGTACTGGAGCTTTATAAACACCCCGGTGCTGGACGAAAAGGGCGAGGTAACTTATATTATTCACCAATTACAGGAGGTAACAGTACAAGTTAAACAGGAACTTTATATCCGGCAATTGGAAGCACAGGCCCGGTTCCTTCCGCTGCTAACCAAAACTAACGATCCAAAACCAGTCTCGGCCGACTTGCAAAATAAAACTTTGCCGCAGTGGGTTTTCGACATTACTTCCAGCAGCTTTAGTATTTTAGATACCATCTGGGACGAACAAGGGAGGGCTCAGGATTTTGAATACCAGTCAGCGGATCGCATCTCGAAAGCTGCAAATCCGGATATGCAACTGGTAGGTAAACGCTTTTCTACTGTCCAATCCAGCCTGCACCAGATAAGTTTATTTAACTTATTAAAGGAAGTAGCAGAAACAGGAGAAGAAAGAACGGTTGAATTGCATTATGTTTTGGCAGGTGCAGAGCATTACTGCCAGGTACATGGTATGAAGTTGGAGGATATGGTAGTCTATTATTGTGAAGATATAACTATCCGTAAAAATGACGAAAAGAAACTTCAGCAAGAACATCGCCAGTTAAAAGAAGCTCAGGCAATTGGGCACATCGGCAGCTTTGAATGGAACTACCCAGATAAAACAATTTATTGGTCGGAAGAGTTATACCGGATTTACGGTCTGGAGCCAACTAATGAACTTATCACCCTTGATAAGATATTCCAATTTACCCATCCGGATGACCTGGAGCAGCTAAAGGCAGTAGTGAGCCAAGCCAGCCAAATAAAAGGAGCTTATATTTTAAAACACCGGATTATCCGGCCCGACGGCGTAGAACGTCATTTAATTCGCCGCATACAAAGCTGGGCAGATACCTCAAGCAGCGTGAATAACATGAGCGGCACGGTGCAGGATATTACCGAGCAGCAACTAGCCGAATCGCAATTAAAAGAGCAAACCAATTTTATCCGCCAGGTATCAGCTACCATCCCGGATATGGTAAGTGTAATAGAAATAGCTACCGGCAATTTAGAATTTATAAATCGGGAATCTTTACCAGTTTCCGGATTTACTTACGAAGGGCTGAAAGATATATCCAGAGAAGAGCGAAGAAACTTAATTCATCCGGATCATCGGTTGGCAGTAAAAGAATACTTTTCCGGTTTTTTATCTTTTACTGATGACAATGTAAAAACCTTGGAATACCAGGCAAAAGATCATACGGTGGAGTGGCAATGGTTTTTGGCCCGGGGAAGGGTATTTCGGCGGAACGAAAATGGGATACCTACTCATTGTATTAATGTGGTGCAAAACATTACCCAATACAAAAAAGCGGAAGAAGAAAAAAAGCATAACCTGAAAATTTTGCAGCAGGCCGAAGAAATGGCCGGTATGGGAAGTTGGGAATACGATATTGCCGCGGGTGTTTTCCGTGGTTCGGTGGGTATGTACCGCCTCTTCGGAAAAAAAATGGGTAGCAAAATCACGCCCAATATTTACCTGAACCATGTTTTGGAAGAAGATCGCCCTGTAGCCCTTAAGATTCTACATCTTTTGCGTACCGGTCAGGAACCGTGGGAGGAAATTATCAGAATAAAGCTTAAGGGGCACGTTAAAATACTTAAAACCAAGGCCATCGTAACGCACAATGCCGAAGGCAAACCTGTAAAAATATGGGGTATGGATCTGGACATAACCGAAATAAAATTACTGGAAAAAGAAAACCTGGATTTGCGACTTGCGCAGCAGAAGGTGTTGTTGTTGGCTATTCTGGAAGCCCAGGAAGAAGAAAGAAGAAGAATATCAGAGAACCTGCACAATGGTGTTGGTCAGATTCTCTACGCCACTAAGATACACCTCGACTTGGTTAATCTGCAAACCAAGGGGCAATCTTTAGCTTCACTTAAAGAGGCCAAACAAAAGGCCGATGAATTGCTATTGGAGGCAATCCGGGAAACCCGGCGGGTTTCGCACGAACTAATTCCGCTTTTGCTGAAAGAGCACGGCCTGGAAGTGGCCATGGAGGACTTTTGTTGCCGTTTCGCTTCCGAAAGCATTAAAATTACTTCTCACGGTCTTAAACAGCGATTGGAAAATCACCTGGAAATTGCCATTTACCGCATTGCCCAGGAACTTGTAAATAATATTGTAAAACATGCCCAGGCCACCCGGGCCCGGATAGAAGTGTTTAAAGAAGGAAATTTTATTATTTTAGAAGCCCAGGACGATGGTAAAGGATTGGATACCACCCAATCGGCGGGTAAAGGAATTGGTTTAAAAACTATTCAGGACCGCGTTGCGCTTCTGGAAGGAATGCTTGAAATTGTTTCCACTCCGGGCAAAGGTACCCTGATTACCATTAGTTTGCCCTTGTTTAGTATTAAAAATTCACAAACTAACGTGTAAAATTTACATTTAACGTGAACTTAAGTATAAACCAAGGTTAAAAAATAGGGCAGAATAACTATAATTTTTTTTAACTTTTAAAATAAAAAATTCTAAGTTCAAGCAATTAAAACTTTATTTTATATCCGGCAATCCTGAAGATAAGATTGCCGGATAAAGGATATAACTGGTTATTTTTCCCGGAACCTTCCTTTTATTTCAAAAGTTTGGCCCGGAATGTTCTTGTTGGGTGATGGTAAATATTTGCGGTATTTTCGGAAGAGAACATCCGATTGTTTCTGACCATTAATATACATAGCCGAATTGGTTAACTTAAAAGTATAGAATTTATCGTTGCTGTAAAGCCCATCGCTTTTGAGCTCCACTAATAAGCGTTGTTCTTTGTCCAGGGTCTCGGTTGTTGGGTTTATTTCTGTTAATTTAACTTCGGGTGTAACCGTCTTTTCCAAAATAACTGCTGGAATAGCCTTTTTCCCATTTATTTCTTTTGTGGTAATCAGAACAGCTCCTTGGGAAGCCTCCGCACCATACCGTTCCTTTGCTGTTTTATCTTTCAAAACTTCAATGCTGCTTATATCGTCCGGATTTATTTTTGATACAGCATTTTGATCTACTTTTTCTCCATTAACCATATAGAGCGGCTCACCGGCACTACCTTTGATTTTAATAGTCGAAGCTCCTTTTATAGGTGAATCAGGGTTTGCGTCTGGCATACTGGCATTATCGTCATTTTTGATTATAATTATATTACTGCTCGGTATAGTTGGAGCCGGAGCCGCAGGAGCTATCTCCGGAGCCGGAGGTGGTGGCGGAGGTACCATACCGTATTTATTTAAAAACTGCTCCACGTTTTGGGCATTATCAAAATCGTAGGTTTCAACTGCTCCTGATTTTAACTGCAGGGTTAAGGTTAAAGCTTTTTTGTCCCAGCTTGCCTTGCTCACTTGTTTATTTGATTTTATAAAAGCCAGTATATTTAACTTAAAATCATTTACAGAACTTTCATCGGCTTTATCATTAGGCACAACGACAGGTGGCGGCGGCGGGGGCAGAGGTAAAGTACCATATTTATTTACAGCTGTAATGAGGCTTTTTTCATCTTTTATGTCATAAGTTTCTTTAATGCCGGATTTTAATTGAATAATGATTTGGCTACCATTCCAATGAACCTTGCTCACATTTTTGTTTCTGTTCAGGAAATCCTGGTACATAGCAGGCATTTCCGGATCTTCTGCTTGCGGTAAAGGTTGGTTAGGTTTTATGGTTTGATCTTCGGGCAAAACTGCCTGCGCCAGTTCTTTTACAGAACCTAAATTCTGTTGCAGCATTTCTTTCGTCCGGGCTTCTCCGCTAAATGCTAGGAGCAGAATGGCAATGGTTGGCAGCACAACCAGAAATTTAATTTGCTGCGCCCGGGTACTTGGCTTTTTGTTCATCATGGCAATTCGGGTTTTTAGGTTTAAAATATTAAAGTTGTTGGCCAATGCCGAACCATTGCGGTTTAAGCTGCTAATCCGGACCAAGCTGTATTGATACATTTTGCTGTCCAGGCCGGTACTTAAAACTTTGTGGTCGGCAATAAACTCCAGGTTTTGTTTTACCGCCAGGTTCAGGAGCCAGGCCCCCGGATTGAACCAGAAAAAGGCAGTACATAATTCGCTCACCAGCACATCCAGGGTGTGCCCATCTTGCACATGAATATGCTCGTGCTGTAAAATCTGGCCTAATTCCTGCGGCGCGTGTTTATCCGGGTTCAGGTAAATATTTCGCATGAAAGAAAAAGGATTGATATTTTCGGTTACCTGACGGAACAAAAAATGCAAATGCCGGGCAGGGCGGGATAATAAATGAATGCGGTACAAAGATGCCAACTGCATCAAAAAGCGGCCAAGCATCAGGCTTACACCCAACCAGAAAATTACCAGTAAAACTTGCCAGTAATCAAAAGTTGTTGGTTTTTCAGTAAGCTGACCAATCATCCAATCGGCTTGGAAATATATAATTTGGTGGTTTAATTCCTGGTGCCGGGCCATTAATGTTGATAGGTCTACAAAAGGATAGACGACCGAAAAGCCAATGCCGAACAGCAGAAATGCCCGGTTGAGGGTATAAAAGGTAAGCCGCCGCAACACCAGAAAATAAACGAGGTAAAACAGCACCAGCGCTATGTTAACCCGCAGCAGATACATAATTATATCCGGCATATCATTCAGATTTTTTGTTTTCAATCATGTCTATGATTTCTTTCAGCTCGTCGGCGCTGATCTGCTTTTCTTTGGCAAAAAAAGCCACTAATTCTTTGTAGGAATTTTTAAAATAATTACCCACGAAACCAGTCATAAATTTCTTCTGGTAATCTTCCTGCTTAATGCGCACTTTATACTGGTAAGTGTTGCCCAGACGCACGCTGTCCAGGAAACCTTTGCGTTCCAGATTTTTTACCGTGGAGGCCAGCGTAGTGTAAGGAGGTTTAGGCTCCGGCATCTTATCCAGGAAATCTTTGATAAAGCCACCGTTTGAGGCCCAGATAACCTGCATTGCTTCTTCTTCTTGTTGCGTTAATTTTTCCATAATATTTGTTTACGATATTTTCGTAATTATACGAATATTTCGTAAATATTGCTGCAAAAGTTGAATTTTTTTTTTGTTTGTAAATGCAAGCTATTATGAAAGATGTTTTATCGGAATAAAGAAATTACAGCGTAATTGGTATAGATTCCCAAAACTCAGATTAGGTACCAGCCAATGAGAGAAAGTAAAAGCATGTTTTTCTTAAGATGGAAGTTTATATACATTAAAGTTTATTACAAAATGTCAGGTTTAGGCAGGCTATAGAAGACGAACCAATGCTTAATCGCACTTAAAAAATCTTTAATCAGGTAATTTAATCAAAACTTTACATCCACTCGGCCAAGCTTCGCGTTTAAACTTATTTTCCGGTTGAAACAAATATTTCTGATATGACTCCACAAATAGCTCCCGAAACACTTACCGAGCTCGATGAACTGAGCGTAAATACCATTCGTTTTTTATCTGTTGATGCGGTACAAAAAGCTAATTCCGGCCATCCCGGATTGCCGATGGGCGCTGCTCCTATGGCTTATGTACTTTGGAACCGCTTTCTAAGGTTTAACCCGCAAGATCCGCATTGGCAAAACCGCGATCGCTTTCTGCTTTCGGCCGGGCACGGATCGGCATTATTGTATAGCCTCCTGCATTTATATGGTTATGACCTGTCGATGGAAGAAATCCAACGCTTCCGGCAATTAGGTTCCAAAACGCCCGGTCACCCGGAGTCTATGCTGACGCCCGGCGTTGAAGTTACCACCGGACCTTTGGGTCAGGGTTTTGGCAATAGCGTTGGCGTTGCCCTGTCCGAAGCTTTTTTAGCGGCTACTTATAACCGGCCCAATTTTAACCTGATCGATCATTATACTTACTGTATAGTGGGCGATGGTGATTTAATGGAAGGAGTAGTGGCGGAAGCTGCTTCTTTGGCGGGGCACTTGAAACTTGGTAAACTCATTGTTTTATACGACGATAATGATATTTCGCTGGATGGCCCAACCAGCCTGGCTTTTACCGAAGATGTATTAGCCCGCTTCGATGCGTATAACTGGCATACCCTCCGGGTGCAAGATGGTAACGATTTAAATGCCATTGAAGAAGCTATAAAAGCTGCCCAAGCCGAAACTGAGCGCCCTTCGCTTATCTCGGTAAAAACCATTATTGGTTATGGTAGTCCGCAGCAAGGCACCAGTAAAGTTCATGGCAATCCTTTAGGGGAAGAAAATCTTAAAAAAACAAAAGAGTTTTTAGGCTGGAATCCGGAGAATAAATTTTATGTACCGCAGGAGGTACAGGAGCATTTGCGGGAACCGGGACAGCGAGGCGCCCAGTTACAGGCCGAGTGGCAAAAAAGTTTTGCCGCGTACGGCCAGGAATTCCCGGCAGAAGGAGAGCAATTGCGCCTGACCTATGCCGGAGAATTACCAGCCGATTGGGATGCTGATTTGCCCACCTTTGCCGCCGGCGAATCATTGGCTACACGCCAGGCCTCCGGTAAAGCCATTACGGCCCTTAAACAAAGAGTGCCCTGGTTAATTGGCGGCTCCGCCGATTTAGCCAGCTCCAACGACATGCCTACCAAAGATGATGTTAGTTTTCAGCCCGGCAGTTATGAAAACACGAATATCTGGTTTGGGGTGCGGGAGCATGGTATGGGGGCTATTTTAAACGGAATGGCTTCGCATCGGGGCGTCCGGGCTTACGGTGGTACCTTTTTAACTTTTTCAGATTATATGCGGGGCGCTATCCGCTTAGCTGCTCTAACCGAAGCACCGGTAACCTATGTTTTTACCCACGACAGTATTGCCGTAGGCGAAGATGGTCCTACCCACGAACCAGTAGAACATATTACCGCTTTGCGTACTATTCCTAACTTAACGGTTATTCGTCCGGCCGATGCCAATGAAACCATAGAAGCCTGGCGGGTTGCCATGAACCGCATGAAAGGCCCGGTAGCCCTTATTCTTTCCCGGCAAAAATTACCCGTAATCGACCAAAGCCGCTATGCTCCGGCTAAAAACCTGGAAAAAGGAGCTTACATTTTAAGCGAGGCGCAGGGAAACCCGGATATAATATTAATAGGTACCGGCTCCGAAGTGCAATTAGTAATGAGCGCACAAGCCGAACTGCAAAAAGAAAACATTCAGGCGCGGGTTGTTAGTATGCCTTCCTGGGAATTGTTTCAGAAGCAAGATCAGGCTTATCAGGATGAAGTGTTGCCGCCCGCTATCAGAAAGCGCTTAGCCGTTGAAGCCGGTATTACCCTGGCCTGGTATAAATATGTGGGCAGTGAAGGCGACGTTTTGGGCATTGACCGTTTCGGCGAATCCGGACCGGGAGAGGAAGTAATGCGGGCTTTTGGGTTTACCGTAGAAAATGTTTGCCAAAAGGCTAAAGCAATGCTTAATAAAACTACGGCTTCATCATGAAAATAGGAATAGCTGCCGACCACGCCGGCTTCGACATGAAGCAACAATTAATAAAGCAATTGCAGGAAGCTGGTTACCAGGTACAGGATTATGGCGCCGTTCAGTACGACAAAGAGGATGATTACCCGGATGTTATTCTGCCTTTAGCGCAGGCCATCTCCCAGGGCGAAGTTTCCCGTGGTATTGCGGTTTGCGGAAGTGGTGTGGGCGTTTCCATCGCGGCCAATAAAATTCCGGGCGTAAGAGCGGCTTTAATCACTGAAAGCTACTCGGCGCATCAGGGCGTAGAACACTATGACATGAACTTGCTTTGCCTGGGAGGCCGGGTCATCGGACCGATGCTCATCTGGGAACTGGTGCAGGCATTTTTAACTGCTCAGTTCCAAAAAGAAGAACGCTTTCAGCGCCGTTTAGATAAAGTAATTGCTTTAGAAAAGAGAAGGTTAACCTAGAAGTTCAGTAATAGGTGTCTATCAAATTAGATTTATTTCTAATTAATATTTAAACTTAAGCCCTGATTCATCACATGTAATGGAATTATGACCGATATACTTTATGATTTTGGAATGGTAGGTTTGGGCGTTATGGGCCGGAATTTACTTTTAAATATGGCTGATCATGGCTTTGCTGTTGCTGGGTTGGATCTGGATCCGCTCAAAGCTACTGCCCTGGAAGCCGAAGCCGATAAGGGAAAAACTGTAAAAGGAACCACATCCGCCCAAGAATTTATAAGCGCTTTAAGTAAGCCCCGCGCCTTAATGTTGCTGGTACCGGCCGGCAAAGCCGTAGATGCGGCTATTGCCAGTTTACTACCTTATCTAGAACCTGGCGATATTGTAATCGATGGCGGTAATTCCTACTTTCCGGATACCGACCGCCGGGTTGTTGCGCTGGCGGAGCAAGGTATTCACTTTTTTGGAATGGGTATTTCGGGTGGTGAAAAAGGCGCCCGTTTTGGTCCCAGCATGATGCCGGGCGGCGATAAGCAAGCTTACGAAAGGTTGCGGCCGGTTTTTGAAGCGGTAGCCGCCAAGGTAAATGGTGAGCCTTGTGTTACTTACCTAGGCAATGGATCGGCGGGTAATTACGTAAAAATGGTGCATAACGGCATTGAATACGGTATTATGCAGCTTATTGCCGAAACTTATGATTTATTGAAACGCGGACTGGGTCGCAGCGATGATGAATTGCAGCGTATTTTTACCGAATGGAATAGGAGTGAGGTGCAGTCTTTCCTGATTGAGATTACCGGGGAAATTCTGCAAAAAACCGATGAGGTAACCGGTCAACGCCTGGTAAATGTTATATCAGACCGGGCACGGCAAAAAGGAACCGGCAAATGGACTTCTCAGAATGCCATGGACCTGCAGGTGCCGCTACCTACTATAGATATGGCCGTAACCATGCGCGATATATCGGCTTATAAAGATGAACGGGTGGAAGCCGCAAAAAAACTGCGCGGCTCTGTAAATGCTGATGATCAAACTGAAGATTGGTATAGCATCGAAAACAGAATACGAAATGCTTTTTATTTTGCCATGCTCACGACGTATGCGCAGGGCTTGGTGCAATTAAGAATAGCATCTCTGGCCTATAACTACGGATTGCAATTACAGGAAGTAGCTAAAATATGGCGCGGTGGCTGTATCATCCGGGCTGCTTGCCTCGAAGACATCCGGCAAGCCTTTGAAAAAGAACCAAACTTACCTAACCTGTTACTCGATCCCACCATCGGAAATGAGTTGTTGCAGCGTCAGGAAGATATCCGGGCCATTGTGAAATTAGCAGTTGACAAAGGTATTCCGGTACCCGGTTTAATGGCTTCCCTGGCTTATTTTGATGCTTACCGCAGTGAAACCTTGCCTACTAACTTAATTCAGGCGCAACGCGATTATTTTGGGGCTCATACGTACGAGCGAATAGACCAGCCCGGAATTTTTCATACGCAGTGGAGCTAAGCTTACTTTAAGGCAAAGTAATATTATTTGTACCGTTAGTTAATATATGCTGATTAGCTACCGGATATGTTGCTTTGCATAAACAAATACTTATTAGTCCTATACTAATTAACTATGAAATCAGGCAAAAAAGCCGCACCTACTATAGTGGTTATCTTCGGGGGCACCGGTGATTTAACCAAACGAAAACTGCTGCCCGCCTTTTATAATTTATTTCTGGCCGGCTGGTTGCCGGAACAATTTGCCATTATTGGCCTGGGGCGTTCGGAATTGGATGATACAAAATACCGCACCCGCCTGTACGATGGCTTAACGGAGTTTTCTCGCAGTGGCCAACCAGAAGAGGAAAAATGGAATATTTTCAAAGAAAAAATATCTTATCTGCAATCAGAAATTAATGATGCCGGTGCGTATAGCCGTTTATCTGATAAATTAACGGCTTTAGACCAAGCCTGGGGAACACGCGCTAATCGTTTATTTTACTTATCGGTCGCTCCCCAGTTCATCGGGGCAGTTGCAACTCATCTGAAGGAATCCGAAATTGCCAGTGACGTAGCCCGGGACCATATAATTGTAGAGAAACCTTTTGGGAAAGACCTGGCTACCGCCCGCGAGTTGAATAAATTACTTATCCAAAGCTTTCAAGAAAGCCAGATTTACCGCATCGATCATTATTTAGGTAAAGAAACGGTGCAGAATATTCTGGCTTTTCGCTTTGCCAATGCCCTCTTCGAACCTCTTTGGAACCGGAATTATATTGATTTTGTGCAGATAAGCGTAGCGGAGCAGGTAGGAGTAGAAGAACGGGGAAGTTACTATGAGGGAGCCGGTGCCTTGCGCGATATGATTCAGAACCATTTGTTGCAACTGATGTGCATGGTAGCCATGGAGCCACCCGTATCTTTCGACGCCGAAGAAATCCGGAACCGCAAAGTAGATGTACTGCGGGCTATCCGGCCTTTAACGCCCGAACAGGTAAGTAAATATGCCGTCAGAGGACAATACGGTCCGGGCTGGCAACATGGTAAACAGGTGCCGGGTTACCGGGAAGAACCCGAGGTAGATCCGCATTCCAATACCGAAACGTATGCAGCAATTAAATTTTACCTCGATAACTGGCGTTGGCAAGGCGTACCTTTTTATTTGCGCACCGGAAAACGCATGCAGGAAAAAACATCTTCTATTACCGTGCAGTTCCGGCCCGTACCGCACTCCACTTTTTCCTCCACCATGTCCGATAATTTGTTACCTAACCGGCTAACTATAAATATTCAGCCCCAGATGGATATCCGCCTTCGGTTTACCGCCAAACGCCCTGGTCTGGAAATGGATTTGACCCCAGCCGAAATGGTGTTCGATTACGATAATTGCTCTACGCAATCGCCGGAAGCTTACGAAACGTTACTGTTAGATGCGCTGCAAGGTGATGCGACCTTGTTTATGCGTTCCGACCAGGTAGAAGCTGCCTGGGAAGTAATTACTCCCATATTAGAAACTTGGGAATCGCGCCCATCCCTGGAATTTCCTAATTATTCTGCTGGCATGTGGGGACCTGAAAATGCCGAGGCTTTAATTGCGCGCGAAGGACACACCTGGGCGGTTTCTACTTTTTATAACGGACAATCTAAGGGCAAAGAAAAAGTATGATTCACCTTTTTAAAGATTCGGCGGAACTCAGTAAAACCGCCGCAGAAATTTTTATCCAAACGGCCCGGGAAGCAGTAAATAAAAAGGGTAGGTTTACGGTAGCCCTCACCGGTGGATCTTCGCCGGCGCAATTATATAATTTATTATCCCAACACCCTTACACGGAACAAGTCCCCTGGAATCGAACGTACGTTTTCTGGGGCGACGAACGCTGGGTGCCACTCACCGATGAACGCAGTAATTATAAAATGGCTTTTGATACTTTATTAAGTAAAGTACCTGTTCCGTCCAGCCATATTTTTCCGATGTGGGGTGAAGCATCACCGGAGAAATTTGCCCAAGAATACGAAGCGCAACTTCAAAAACATTTTGATGCTACTGCTCCCCAATTTGACTTGATTTTACTAGGCATGGGCGACGATGGGCACACGGCTTCTTTGTTTCCCGGTACCGCTGTACTTAACGAAAAGGAGCAGTGGGTGCAGGCTTATTATCTGGAGCCGCAAGCTATGTATCGCATTACCTTAACTGCTCCTTTCATCAACCAGGCACATAAAATAGTTTTTCTTACTTACGGAGAAAAGAAAGCTCCGGCCCTGATCCAAGTACTGGAAGGAGAACATAATTCGGGAAAATATCCGGCGCAACTTATACAACCGCAGCAAGGAGAAACAATTTGGTTGGTTGATGATGCTGCAGCAAAACAACTATTAGGAAGTATTTAAACTAACAAATTTCATATATGTATTTCTATCTTAAATGTTAAAATTCACTGCTGATTTAGCTAATACAAAATCAGCAGCAACTGTCTTTAACTTAGGGAGAAGAAAATGAAACTTTCTGGAGGCTTCTATGTGTTTAGCCTTAGAGTTTTTTGAAAAAAATCTGAAAAGGGAAATTTAATAAAATTTTAAAATATTTTTGCATACTCAGCACTTTTAATTACCTTTGCACTCCCAAAAACAACAGCCGGTTGTTAACAGAAAGCAGAGAAGAGTGGAACTAACGGGTTACGGAGGAGTGTTTAGACTAAGTATCCGGTTGG